>ENA-UOXV01000212-UOXV01000212.1-marine-metagenome-genome-assembly--contig:-NODE-212-length-77857-cov-25.758130_pt1 | contig 77857 bp, 65 predicted proteins | sample MGYA00238165_ERZ766961 | MGnify/ENA primary metagenome ERZ766961 (study PRJEB28924, sample SAMN03173240) | marine metagenome | biome: Marine; feature: Water; material: Subsurface seawater | place: North...
TCAAAAATTGGTCTATTTCTATCAATTCTCCATTAACAACAATTAGTTATAATACCGTTCAGGGTAGAAATACAACTACATCCATTAATTACTTTAAAAGCTTAAATAAAACTGGGAAATGGATTCAAGCTGGTGCTAATTTGAATTTTAGCATGTCTGAAAAAAAAATAAGACCTGTTTTATATTTTACTAAAAAATGGAACAGCATTCTAAGACCCAAAATATTTATCTCAGTGGGTAAGAAAATTAGTCAATTTAATGAAAGGAACCCTATTTCAAAATTTTACAACACCATTTATTCTTTATTTCTAAAAGAAAACTATTTAAAAATATATGAAAAATCCTTTAGTAAAATTTCCTATTCTCAAGAGGTATTTAACGGGCTATACATTTCCGGCTCTTTAGAATATGCATCCAGGAAACCTCTATTTAATACCTCAAACTTTGTTGTTTTTGGAAGAGATATTCCTTTTCAGTCTAATAATCCAATAGACCCTACAAATTTTACAGCTCCTTTTAATACTCACAACATAGCATCATTAAATATTGGTACTTCTATTGTTTTTGATCAAAAATATGTATCGTACCCAAACAGAAAAATTAATTTTGACAACTCTAGATACCCTTCTTTAAGCATTAGATATCGTAAAAATTTTGGTTCTAATGTGAGTGAATATAATTCTAATGTATTAATAAGTAATATTCGTCAGAATTTCTCAATGGGGAATTTAGGAGAATTTAATTACAACATTAGATCTGGTATTTTCTTTGAAAAAAAAGACATTGCTTTTATGGATTATTTACATGCAAACGGTAATCAACTAAAATTGGCTCCTTCAAATAGAAATAGTAGTTTTGGTTTATTGAATTACTATAAATTTAGTACAAATGACAAATATGCCGAAGTACATTTAGAACATAATTTTAAGGGGCGTTTACTAAGAAATATCCCATTATTAAATACTTTAAATTTTCATGTTGTTGCAAATACTAAAGGGTTATTTACAGGAGGAAGAAAACCATATTCTGAGTTTTCTTTGGGTTTAGATAATATTGGAATTGGAAAATGGAGGTTCCTACGAATAGATTATGTAAGATCTAATTTTAATGGTAAAAAAGGGGATGGTTTTTTATTTGGAATCTCTTTCTAACTAAAATATCCTTTATATTTGAGGAATGGTGTTAGAAGTACTTTTTTTTGGAATATCGTCCGATTTAGTTGGAGAAAAAAACATCTCTTTTTCTCTCTCACAAAATTCATCTGTTCTGCATTTCAAAGAACAATTACAGAGACAATATCCTAGATTATCACAAATCAATTCCTATGCAATTGCTGTAAATGAAAATTATGCTACCAATGAAACGTTGCTCAAAGAAAATGATGTTGTTGCAATTATACCCCCTGTAAGCGGAGGCTAATTTCTTAAATATTTTTTATCTACATAAAAAGTGCCAAAAGGGATAACAGATGCTAACATCACTACACCAAGGGTTTTATTATTCCATTTCAACTCAGGTTTTATTAAAAAAGTAATCACTAAATAAGTGACAAATAATAATCCATGAGGCATCCCTAATAATTTTACATATTGAGGGTCATCCATCCAATACTTGATAGGGACGGCTACAAAGAGCAATAATAAATACGAGGTTCCCTCTAAAAAACTAACAACTCTAAAAAACATTTTCATAGCTAATAATATCTAAAATTATTCTTGCAAAGATACGTTCAAGATTTCCTATTTTTGTATATATATGAGCAATACTTCTATTAAAATTACTTCTAATAAATTAAACTTAGACGAGTGCTATTCATTTGTTGAAGATGATTCTTGTGGCGGTGTTTCTGCTTTTATAGGAACTGTAAGAAATAGCACTCAAAATAAAGATGTTACCCAATTAGATTTTTCTTCATATGAGGCTATGGCAGTTAAAGAAATGCAGAAGATTGCTAATCTAGCATTAGAAAAGTTTGATATTAAAAAAATAGCTATTCATCATGCAGAAGGAAAGCTTCAAATTGGGGATATTCCGGTAATTATTGTAGTTTCTGCTCCACATAGAAAAGCGGCATTTAAAGCCTGTGAATTTGCAATTGATACTTTAAAAGAAACGGTTCCTATTTGGAAAAAAGAACATTTTTCTGATGGAGAAGTTTGGGTAAATGCACACCCTTAATTTTATATCATCTATCAATAACTACTTATTCCTCCGGTTAAATTAAATACTTGTAAGGTTGGGTATTTTTCTTTTAGTTTTTCTGTAGCTTTATAACTATTAAACCCTCTTTGACAAACTATAACATATAATTTATCTTTATCAACTTCTATAGTACTTGCATCAAATTCTTGAATTGGTATGGTTTGATGTACTTTAAATGGTAATTTTAAATTGGGTAAAACAGCAATTAATTCAAGATTTGAATCTCCAATTTTATTTTTCAACTCTTTTGGAGAAATTTGCCAATCTGGATTTTGAGTTCCACAAGCGGCATCAAAATAATTTTGGGTATTAAATAATGATACCATTTTATCTTTTAATATATTGGAGGATAGTTTCATCTTTAATTGCGTATTATGAAGCACATTATAGATTAACAACTCATTTGTTAAAGGTTTTCCTACTTCTGTTATGATTTTTAAAACTTCATTCACTTGAGCGGTTGCTATCATACCAACAATTGCATTTAATGTTCCTGCTTCTTCACAATTAGCAACATCTGTATTCATGTCTGGAAATGCATCGCGTAAATTGGCTGAAAAACTACCATCCCCTTGTCTCAAGTTAAAGGTACTTACATAGCCATCAAACTTATATAAAGAACCATATACTAGTGGTTTCTCATGAATAACACAAGCATCATTTAGTAAATACTTTGTAGGTAAACTATCGGTTCCATCTACAATAACATCATATTCAGAAATTAATTCAATTACATTTTCTTTGGTAATAGCTTCCTTAGAAAAACTAACTTTTGTAAAAGGAGCTCTTTGTGAAATGAAATTTGCTAGACATTCTGATTTTGAAAATCCAACATCATCTAAAGAATAAAAAACTTGCCTGTGTAAATTGGTAATGTCTACCGTGTCAAAATCTATTAAATGAAGTTTTCCAATTCCGCTAGCCCCTAAATAGACAGCAATTGGGCTTCCTAAACCACCACATCCAACTACCAAGACTTTTGCCTCTTGAAGTTTTTGCTGCCCAGCTTCACCAATTTCTGATAAAGTGATTTGGCGTTTAAATAAATTTGATGTACTAATAGGTGACATTTTTAATTTAATTCTTTTATTGCGGCATTATATTCTTCTGGTGTATTGATGTTTCGTATCAAATTATCTTCTACTTCTACAATTTCAACATCAGAATTAATAAGCATTTTACGCGGGCAAGAGTACCCTTGTGCTAAATATTGTAATAATATTGAATACGATTTTGGTTCGTATATTGTTATCAAAGGCTCAGGAAATTGTTTTCCTTTTCCTATGACAGCAGTAGCAACTTTAGCTGGGTTTCTTTTTTCTAATAATAACTTCACTAAATTTTTATCTACAAATGGTAAATCTGTTGCCAAAACTAACCAAGCTGAGTTGGGGTCTTTTTGAAATGCCGAACAAATTCCTCCAAATGGTCCTAAATTCAGAAATACATCATGAATTTCATCATCTTTATTGTTGTTTGTTTGAACAGAATAATACGTTTTAAGCCCCTCTTGTTCAAGCAACTTCTTAATAAATTCTTTTTGTGGTTTTCCATGATAATTCAATTCCGATTTATCTTTCCCCATTCGAGTACTTTTTCCTCCTGTAAGAACCAATCCTTTACTAGTTGGAATGGTTTCTGAAATAATTTGAGAAATATGATGGATGATTTTTTCAACATCATTAATATGGTAACAAGGTATTTCTCTCCAATTAGGAAATGTGTCTTTTAAACATTGAAATGGTTCAATCTCTTGAGTAAGTTTTACAAAAAACTGAATCTCAGAAATTTGATCAATTCGCTTCTTAATGGAAGCTTCTTTTTCTGGATCAAGCAATACAATTTGTTTTTCTCCCGGGTAATGATTGCCGTTGATAAATACAAAATCAAACTGAGTAAACTGAATTCTTTGTAGATATTTGTTTACGGGACTAGATGTTGTAATACTTAGATTACCATCATGATGGAAAGTAAAATCTGTCAATATATTTTTCTCTACGTCTTTTGCATGTGATGCATCAAAATAAGCTAAGTTATAATTTGATACCCTTTTAGAAACTTGATGAACCAAATCAGAAATAATACTGCATTTTGCTCCTAAAATTGATATTTCATTAGGTGCAAAATTTCCATTTTTTCTTCGGGAAATATTTGTGTGTTTTTGATGCTTAGCCATTTTTTATATCCGATTTTCCTCCTGTTTTCTCTAACAACTTTACCTCTTTAATTATGATATCTTGACTTATACTTTTACACATGTCATAAATAGTTAAACAAGTTATATTTACTCCTGTTAAGGCCTCCATTTCAACACCTGTTTTCCCTTCAATAATTACCTCGCATAGTACTTCTATATGTTCAGAATTTATAACATGGATATTAATATCAACTCCATTTATTAATAACGGATGGCACATAGGAATGATTTCTGATGTCTTTTTTACACCTTGGATACCTGCTATAATAGCGGTTTGAAAAACAGGGCCTTTTTTTGTAATTAATTCATCATTATTAAAATGAGAAATTATTTCTTCTCCCAGAAACATGGTTGCTTTTGCAATGGCTGTTCTTTTGGTGGTTTTCTTATCAGAAACATTTACCATTTTAGGATTATTTTTTTCATTTAAATGACTAAAGTTGCTCATTATCTATATCTTATTATTGGGTAATTTTCTCCTTTTTTAAACTCTTTTTTGTCTTTTGGCAATTGAATAAAAGCATCAGAATTTACTAAACTAGCCAAATCACCAGAACCATTGCCTTTTATAGGTGTAGCTAACAAGTGTCCATATTTGTGAGATAATTTTACTTGTAAAAAGTACGTTAAATTTGGTTTAAATGAAACATTTTCTGTTAGAATTGCTGTTTCATCATTGGTGTTTATCCCCGAAGACTCCAAGTACCAGGGGTAAAAATAGGCTAAACAATTTGCAAAAGTTGATATTGGATTTCCAGGGAAAGCAAATAATCTACATGCTTTTTTTTGACCAAACCAAAAAGGTTTTCCTGGTCTTTGTGATACCTTATGAAATAATTTTTCTACTTCTAATTCTTGAAAAACTTCAGGGAGAAAGTCAAATTTACCTTTACTTACAGCTCCACTGAATAACAAGACGTCAAAATCATTTAAATACTCTTTAATTTTTTGTTTCAAAATAGGTTTATCATCTGAAATATGATCTCTTTCTGATGAAATATGTAAACGATCTAATAATGAAACTAGCGTATATACATTACTCATTCTAATTTGATGATCTAATGGGGCCTCGTTTACACCAACTAATTCGTCACCCGTAGAAATGATCATAACCTTGGGCTGTTTAGCAACCTTTACTTTTGACTTACCAACAGTTGCCAAAACACCAATTTCTGAGGCAGAAATAAGCTTGTTTTTATGAATTAAAATATCGCCTTCTTTTTTATCTTTTCCTTTTGCGTGAATGTTTTGAAAATGTACAACTTCATTTAATTGAATTTTTGCTATTCCATTTTCAATTAGCACATCTTCATATCTAACAACTACGTTTGTATTCTTTGGCAATACAGCTCCTGTCATTACCTCAATGCAATTCTTGTGATCACTTAATGAAATTTGAGGACTTCCTGCTGGCTGAATTCCCTCTATAAAAAACGCTCTTTCCCCATTTTGAAAAGAAGTATAATCTAGTGCAATACCATCCATTGAAACCCTATTAAATGGAGGAAAATTTCTGTCTGCTCGAATATCTTCTTTTAAAATACGCCCTACAGATTTCATAAAAGGAATTTTTTCAGATCCAAAGTCTAGACTATTTTTTAAAACAATTTGTAAGGCTTCTTGAACTGATATCATTTTCTTCTTATGCTTATTTATATTCTTCTTTTTTGGAAAACTTCTTAAATACTATTGCTGGAATACATAAATAGGCTTAACCTCCTATTGTTGACATACTCTCAGATACATTCCCTTTTTTACGATTTGACTCAGCTATAAAACCATTTGCTAGTTTTTCTTTTACTAATTTTAAGAATAGTTCCTTTAAATCGTTATTACTGGCTCCATTTCTTAGGAAATCCCTAATATTAAAAACCCCATCATCAAATAGGCAATTTTTGAAAGTTCCAACTGGAGTGATTCTAATCCTATTACAATCTCCGCAAATAGTTCTGGTAAAAGCTGGAATAATTCCTACAGTGCCTTTGTGTCCTTTTATGCTAAAATTCTTAGAGGTGGATGATATTTCTGAAACGATAGATTTTGGATCAAACTTAGTTTTTATCTCTTCTAAAATTCGAGTATAATTCCAATTTTCTTTCATCTCTCTCTGACCTTTTCCATTAAAAGGCATTTCTTCAATAAAACGAACGGCCACGTTATTATTTTTTGTTAAGGCTACAAAATCAACAATTTCGTCTGTATTAAATCCTGGCTGAACAACAACATTTAATTTTAAATTTAGCGTACTTTTTTCTAATGCCTCAAAAGTTTTATATACTTCTGGAAAAACATCTCTTCGTGTAATTTGATGAAATTTCTCCTTTTGTAAACTATCAATACTTAAGTTGATGTGTTTAATTTTAACCATCCTCTCTAGGACTGGAATATGTTTAGAAATCATAGCCCCATTGGTAGTAATATTTATAGCTTCTAATAAATCATTAAATGAAAGCATTTCTAAAAATCCTACAAAGTCTTTTCGAACAAAAGGTTCACCTCCTGTTAATCTAATTTTAGTAACCCCTAATTCTGTTAATACTCTAATGATGCGATACATTTCCTTGAAAGTCAATAATTCTTCGCGTGGAGCAATTTCAATCCCGTGAGCAGGCATACAATATTGACATCGCAAGTTACATCTATCTGTAACTGCCAAACGGATATAATTCATTTGTCTTCCAAAACTATCTATCAACTGCTGTTGCATTCTCAATTGGTTTAGCTTACTTTATTATTTTTTAATTAATTGGGTAATCTTTTGCTGAGCAAGCCATATACAAAGGCGCCTAGTAAAGCTCCTAAAAGAATGATTAAAGCAGGCAACCATCTAAATCCTAATATGACAAATACCGGTGCAGCACAGGCGCCAGAAACACCCCAACCTAAACCGAAAAAAGTTCCTCCTACTAATGTTCTAACAACTCCTTTCTTTTTTTGCTTTGGAACAATTTTACCCCCATTAATATCCTTAATTACACCTTTTTTAAACAATTGCATAATAACTGCAGAAACAATAACCGCACCTCCTATAATTCCAAACATATGAAATGATTGAAATTTGAACATTTCATAAAATCGAAACCACGAAATAGCTTGTACTTTACTTAAAACAATTGCAAAAAAGATTCCTAACACTAAAAATTTAATATTCTTCATCATCTAAAAAATTAAAGGGATTAAAAACCAAACAGCTATAACACCACCAATAAAAAAACCTATAACTGCTAATAATGATGGAATTTCAAAATTACTTAATCCCGTAATAGCATGTCCAGATGTACAGCCACCGGCGTAACGAGTCCCAAAACCAATACAGACTCCGGATAAGATTAAAATTAAAAATCCTTTTAAAGACATAGCTATCTCATCGCTAAAGATTTCATCTGGAAAATACGACTTTGCTGGATTTGAAAAACCTAGCTCAGTTAATTCTTGAATTGTTGTAGGATTTAAGTCTATTGCTTGATTAGGTATTAAATAATTTGACGAAATAAACCCACCTACAATTAATCCTACCACAAAAAGTAACGCAAAATCTCTTTCTTTCCAATCTTTTTTAAAATAGTTTGATACTTTGCCTGCACCAGCAATTGTACATAAGGTTTCAAAATTGGTTGATGCTCCAAAATTTTTACCAAAGTAAAAATATAAAAACAACGTTAGTGCAATGAGAGGGCCTCCAACAAACCATGGCCAAGGTTGTAAAATAATTTCCATATTTATGATCTTATTTGATTGTTAATATAATGCATAATCTGAGCTGTAGCTCCAACATTTTTTTTAATGTACGTTTTATTTACTTTACCCATTTCCTTTCTATAGTTTCCATCATTTTTTAACCTCTTAAAAGTACTTGAAAATGCTGATTGATTTTGAACAGAAATACACCCTTTCAAGTTAACCAAGTCTAATGCTTCTTTAAACTTAGAATATTCTGAACCAATAACAATAGGAATACCAAATGTGGCTGGTTCTAATATATTATGCAACCCTGTTCTAAATCCTCCTCCTACATAAGCAGCATCTGCATAAGAATATATTTTTGTCAATAAGCCTATGGTGTCTATAATAAATACAGTGTATTCTGAGAGGTTCTTCCCCTCTTTCTCAGAATATAAAATGGTTTCTTTTTTTAGTGATTCTTTTAGTTTCAAAATAGAATTAGGGTCAATAGTGTGGGGTGCTATAATAAATTTTTCATCTTTAGATTTATTAATATAGTTTACCAAGAAATCTTCTCCTTCATTCCAAGTACTCCCAGCAACAATAGTATATTGATTATTTTTAAATTCTGATATAAATGGCAAAGTATTGTCTTGTTCTAAAATTTTTGAAACACGATCAAAGCGCGTATCTCCTGTTATGGAAATAGTATTAAAATTTATCGATTCCAATAGGTCCATTGAGGAACTATCCTGAACAAAAAAATGATGAAATGCAGTCAAAGACTTGCGCATCCATTTTCCTGTAGACTTAAAAAATATTTGATTTTTTCTAAAAATACCTGAAACCAAAATTGTTGGTATAGATTGTTTTTTTAGCTGCCTGAGTAAATTAGGCCAAAATTCATATTTAACAATAATGGCAATTTCTGGATGAACTAACTCTACAAAACTCCTCATGTTAGCTTTTGTATCAAAAGGTAAATAGCAAATAACATCTGCTAACTTAGAGTTCTTTCTAATTTCATATCCAGAAGGTGAAAAAAAAGTAACTATGATTTTATGATCTTGCCAATTCTCTTTAGTGGATTCTATTATTGGAATAGCTTGTTCAAATTCACCTAACGAGGCAACATGAAACCAAATTGTTCGATCTTCTTTTTTAATTGAAGAAAGATGCTGGAAAGTATCTTCTCTGCCACTTACAAATAATTTCATTTTTTTATTAAAAATCGCATAGATTCTTAAAAAGAAATAGGTAAGTTGTGTTATGAAGTTGTAGAGAAATGTCATACGTGTAAATGTACAAAATAGCATATAAAAAAACGCCCAAACTTTGTTTGGGCGTTTAATATTTTAAAGTGCTATTGACTATGCCTCGAAAGGAACAACAGAAACATAAGATCTGTTATCTTTTTTCTTAATAAAAGACACAACTCCGTCAACTTTGGCGTGTAATGTATGATCTTTACCCATATATACATTTTCTCCTGGGTTATGAGTTGTTCCTCTTTGACGAACAATAATGTTACCAGCTATTGCTGCTTGTCCTCCAAAGATCTTTACTCCTAGTCGTTTCGATTCTGATTCTCTACCATTCTTCGAACTACCTACTCCTTTTTTATGTGCCATGATTCTATGGTTTTAAAATTGAAATTTTTATTTACTTAATACCTCTATTAATTCTGCTTTCTTTAAAGAAGTATATCCTGAGATCCCTTTTTCTTTGGCTAAAGCCTTTAATTGAGCTACAGTCATAGAACTTACATCAGTAGATGCTGTTTCCTTTGCTTCAGCTTTTGGAGCTTTTGCTGCTTTTTCTTCCTTTTTAGGAGCAGCTGCTTTTTTTGCCGGAGCTTTCTTCGCACCTGATGCAGCAATACTCTCAATTTGAATTTCGCTTAAATACTGACGATGTCCATTTTTCTTTTTGTAACCTTTTCTTCTTTTCTTTTTGAAAACGATTACCTTATCACCTTTAAGGTGACCTAAAATTTTGGCCGTTACTTCGGCTCCTTCTATAGCTGGGGCGCCAATAGTTACATTTTTATCATCATCTAAAAGCATTACTTTATTGAAAGTTACTTTAGAACCTTCTGCTTCTTTTAAACGATGTACGTATACTTTTTGGTCTTTTGCTACTTTAAACTGCTGCCCTGCTATCTCTACAATTGCGTACATACTATTATGTTTGTTGTTAGCTTTAATTAAATTTTACAAATTCAAAAACTGAAAATGCGGGTGCAAATATACTTTTATTTTTAAGATAAAGCAATAGCAAATTGTCAAAAAAACAAAGATGTTTTTAAGAATAAAAAACAGTTATTAAGGTTAATTAGAAGATTGTACCTATTTTTGATTAAAATTGTTTTATACTTTCCCATTTATTGTAACGAAATACAATAGTTAGCGTCGAACAATACATCATTATAACTAAAAATTTAATCAATGAAAAGAGGTATCCTAACACTGATAGCAGTGTTTTTATTAGTATTTTCTTCCAATGCACAAAAAGTTGAATTTGAAGAATATGATTTAAATAATGGCATGCACGTTATTTTACATCAAGATAATGCCGCTCCAGTAGTTACAACATCTGTTATGTATCATGTGGGAGCCAAAGACGAACAACCAGACAGAACAGGAATGGCTCACTTTTTCGAGCACTTACTCTTTGAGGGTACAAAAAACATTAAAAAAGGTGAGTGGTTTAAATTAGTTTCTTCAAATGGAGGAAAAAACAATGCAAATACAACTGATGATCGAACTTATTATTATGAAGTATTCCCTTCAAACAAATTAGAGTTAGGACTATGGCTTGAATCTGAAAGGTTATTGCATCCAATTATCAAACAGGAAGGTGTTGATACTCAAAACGAAGTTGTTAAAGAAGAAAAAAGATTACGAGTAGACAATCAACCTTATGGACGGTTTTTAGAATATGTTAAACAAAATATGTTTAAAAAACATCCTTACAAAGGAACAACCATAGGTAAAATGGCTCATTTAGATGATGCTACTTTAGAGGAGTTTTTAGCGTTTAATAAAAAATTCTACGTCCCTAACAATGCTACTCTTGTAGTTGCGGGTGATATAGACGTCCCTTCTACAAAAAAATTAATTGAAGATTATTTTGGACCTATACCAAGGGGTAAAGATATCGAAAGAAATTTCCCGAAAGAAGATCCTATTACAGAGGCCATTGAAGCGAAGGGATATGATGCAAATATCCAAATTCCAGCAATTATGGCAGCTTACAGAACTCCTTCTATGAAAACAAGAGATTCTCGAGTTTTAGATATGATTTCTAGTTATTTTAGTAGTGGAAAAAGTTCAATTCTTTATAAAAAACTAGTTGATACAAAGAAAATGGCACTTCAAGTTGGTGCTATTAATTTGAGTCAAGAAGATTATGGAACCTATATTTTATTTGGTTTACCTCAAGGCGAAACTAAGTTAGCCGATATTATTTCAGAAATTGATGAAGAGGTATTAAAAATGCAAACTACCTTAATTTCTGAAAAAGCCTATCAAAAACTTCAAAATCAATTTGAAAACAATTACGTTGATTCTAATTCAAGTGTTGAAGGTATTGCTAACTCTCTTGCGAGATATAATGTCTTATATGGCGATACAAATCTAATAAATACTGAAATTGATATTTACAGATCAGTAACAAGAGAAGAAATTAGAGATGTTGCAAAAAAATATCTCAATCCTAACCAACGATTGATTTTAGAATATTTACCTGAATCAGCAAAAAATAAATAAAAGACATTAAGATTATGAAAACAAAAATTTTATCATTAGTAGCCATATTAGCAATGTCTTTTACCTCCATTGCTCAAATAGACAGAAGTAAAATGCCTGAACCAGGGCCAGCTCCTAAAGTTAAATTAGGGGAATCTAAAAAATTTATTTTAAAGAACGGATTAACAGTAATTATGGTTGAAAATCATAAGCTACCAAGAGCATCTGTTAACTTAACAATAGATAATTATCCTTCTTTCGAGGGGGATAAAGCAGGGGTATCCTCAATGATGGGGAGTCTTTTAGGTAGAGGAACTACAAATATCTCAAAAGATGAATTTAATGAAAGAGTTGATTATTTAGGGGCTTCCCTAAGTTTTTCAAGTGGGGGAGCCTATGGAGCTTCTTTAAAAAAGTATTTTCCTGAAATTTTAGAATTGATGGCAGATGGTGTTAAGAATTCACAGTTTACTCAAGAAGAATTCGAGAAAGAACAGAAGATTACATTAGATGGAATTAAAAGTAATGAAAAAAGTGTGACTTCAGCTGCAAGAAGGGTTGAAAACGCTTTAACGTATGGGAAAGAACATCCTTTTGGAGAGTTTATCACAAAGGAAACCGTTAAAAACATTACACTTAAAGATGTAGAAAACAGATATAAAAATTACTATAAACCAAATAATGCCTATTTAATTATCATTGGAGATATAAATCCAAAAAAAATTAAAAAAATGGTGAAAAAACTTTTTAGTGATTGGAAGTCTGGAAGTATACCCGAATATACCATGCCTAAAGTTAACAATGTTGAAACCACAGAAATTGATTTTATTAATATGGACAATGCTGTACAATCTGAAATTGCAGTTGTTAATAGTTTAGATCTTACTTTAGGTGATAAAGATTACTATGCAGCATTATTGGCTAATCAAATTCTTGGAGGAGGAGGAACTGCAAGGTTGTTCCAAAATTTACGTGAAGACAAGGCATACACCTATGGTTCGTATTCTAGAGTTAGACAAAGTAGATATGTGGGAACTTTTAAAGCTACTGCAAGTGTTCGTAATATGGTAACAGATAGTTCTGTTGTTGAAATTCAAAAAGAGATTAACAAAATTCGTTATCAAAAAGTTTCAGAACAAGATTTAAGAGACGCTAAAGAATTATACATTGGAAATTTTGTAATGGAGGTTCAAAAACCAGCGACAGCTGCTAGGTATGCATTAAACAGAGAATTGTATAATTTGCCTGAAGATTATTATGAAACTTATTTAGAAAAAATAAATGCTGTTACAATTAATGATCTTCAAGATGCAGCAATTAAATACTTTAAAGGTGATAAGGCAAGAATTATAATTACTGGAAAAGGAATTGATGTTTTAAAAAACTTAGAAAAAAACTCTGACTACAAAATTAACTACTTTGATAAGTTTGGGAACCCTTCAGAAAAACCTGAAATGACGCTTCCTATTCCTGAAGGAGTTACTGCTGCTTCTGTAATAGATAGTTATTTTAATGCTATTGGTGGAGCCGATAAGATTGCTGCTATTAAAACGCTAGCAATGACTTATAATGCCACAATTCAGGGGACTCCTATTGTTTTGACAACGAAGGTTGCTGCTCCTAACAAGACAACTAATACTATTAGTGTTATGGGACAAACAATGCAAAAACAAGCATTTAATGGAGAAAATGGCTACAATGAAATGAGAGGACAGAAAAAAGAATTTGATGAAAAAGAAATTAACAAATCAAAATCAAATACTGCTCCTTTTTCTGACATGGCTTATAAAAATGGATTATTAGATAGAATTGAACCAGTTGACGGTAAAAATGCCTATGTAATTAAATCTGGAACTACTGAGATTTATTACGATGTAGCCACAGGATTAAAATTACAATCTGTTGAAGTTGTAAAAACACCTGATGGTAAAGAGACGAAAGTTCCAACAATTTTCTCTGATTATAAAGAGGTGGGTGGTGTTTTATTTGCACACAAAAGAGATCAAGTAACTCCTCAGTTTACTTTAAATTTTGTTTTACAAGATGTTAAAATAAATGAAGGAGTAGAGGATAAAGATTTTGAATAATTATAAAATTTTGTGAATTTTATTAGGCTACAATGTAAAATATTGTAGCCTTTTTTTATTTAACTCTGTTTACAATATAAATTCCTGTAAGTATAATTATCCCAGAAATTAATTGGAGATAACTCACTTTTTCTCCGTCAATAAAACCCCAAATAATTGCAACTATAGGAATTAAATAAGCAACTGAAGTAGAAAAAACAGGTGTAGATATTTGTATTAATTTATTAAACATAATTTTTGCCAAACCTGTACCTACTATCGAAAGAACAATTAAATACATAATTGACGTATTTGTTGCAGGAGTAAATTCTACTGATGAGAAAAATCCTGAAAATACCAATATCAGAAATACAGGAATAATCAATAAAATAAAGTGACCTGCGGTAATACTCATCGCAGGAATGTCTGATAAATATTTTTTAATGATATTCACATTAAAAGCATATCCTAAAGAAGCTGTAAGAACAAAAATGGCATACCAATAGTTCTGATTGGGGTTTAAAGAGGAGCTTTCTAAAATTAACATAACTGTACCTAACAAGCCAATAAGGACTCCAACTAATTGAACTCTTTTAAAAACAACTCCAAAAAATAATGTAGCTACAATAAGCGCATTTAATGAGGTTAAAGAGTTTAATATAGATGCTACAGAGCTATCTATACCTGTGATTGCAAAAGCAAAAAAGAATGCAGGAAATAATGTCCCTAGCAAAGAGCTGATAACTATATACTTCCATTGATGTTTCTGAATTTTTTTTAAACTCCTAAAACCAATTAATAGTATAAATATTCCAGCAATAAATGTTCTTAAAGCTCCTAATTGAACTGGAGTTAGACCAACTAATGATTTTTTAATCAGAATAAAAGAACTTCCCCAAATTATTGCTAAAACAATCAGATAAATCCATTTTTTATAATCAGTATTCATTCTCTATTTTTAAATATTAAGCAAAAATGAAACAATTCTTAAGATATAAATCATTAATTACATAAATTTGTATGATTAAACAATCACTAAAAGCAATCATGAATTCAAAGTTATTTTTACTTGTACTTCTAATTAGTTCTATTTCTATTATCTCTTGTTCTTTTAATGATGCCAAAACAAATACAAAGCCTACAAAAAATGAAGTAGCTAAAATTGTAAAAACAGAGTCTGTTTCTTTAGCAATTTCAGGTATGACATGTGAAATTGGTTGTGCTAAAACAATTCAATCTAAACTTTCAAAAAAACAAGGAGTTACAAAAGCCAATGTTATTTTTACAGACAGCATAGCTACAATTGAATTTGACCCTAACAAGACTTCCACTGAAGATTTAACCTCATTTATTAATGGTATTGCAGGAGGTGAATTATACAAAGCATCAAAAATTGCAGCCACAAAATAATTTGTAATTTATACTCATTATAAAGAATAGGCTTCTTTAAACAGAAACGCATATTTGTTGTTTTTGAATTATCTTTGTTTCAAACTTTCATTTAGATGAAAAATCGGTTTCCAACAATCGTTAAAGTTACATTAGCTAGTCTTTATTTAATCTTTCTAGCAGGTTCAATTGTAAGAATGACAGGTTCTGGCATGGGTTGTCCAGATTGGCCCAAATGTTTTGGATACTATATTCCTCCCACCTCGGAAGAACAGATTAAATGGCAACCAAATTCTATTTATGAAAAAGGCATCATTATTATTAAGGATGAAGCCCTTTTTGTTGCTGAAAAACAAGTCAAAACATCTATAACTTTTAATGAAAGTAATTGGAAAGAATACACCAAACATGAATATGCTATATTTAATAAGTTTCATACCTGGGTAGAATATATTAATAGGCTAGTAACTGTTGTATCTGGCTTTATCTTTCTTTTTCTAATTGTTGCATCATTAAAATTTAGAAAACAAAATAAATGGATTCCCATTATTGCATTTTCTGCATTTTTCTTCATGCTTGTTGAAGCTGTCTTAGGTAAAATGGTTGTGGATAGCAACTTAAAACCCACAATGATTACTATTCACATGGTTATTGGACTGGTTATTATTGGTCTAATTTTAAGGATCTTGTTTATAATTCAAGAAGAAAAAATCAATTTCAAATACAACTCATTGTTCAATAAACTATTGATAATATCTGTATTATTCTCTCTGATTCAAATAGCAATGGGGACTCAAGTTCGTCAATTTATTGATGAGCAAGTAAAATTATTTGGTTTTGAAAATAAAGAATATAGTTTAATGAACCCAAGTTTTAAATTCTACTTTCACAGGTCTTTTACAATAGCAATTATCTTAGTAAATTTTGGATTATTTTATCTAAACCAAATACATAATTTAGGCTACAAACTAGTAAAATGGATATTGCTACTGTTATTCTTAGAAACCATTACTGGAATTTTAATGTACTATGCAGAATTTCCATTGGGAACACAAGCTATTCACTTACTTTCTGGTGCTTTGTTATTTGGTGTTCAGTTTTATTTATGGATGCAGAGTAGAAGAAAGTTATTGAAATAAAAAAGAGTACATGTTTTACAACCTGTACTCTATTAATAACTAACCTTTTTCACACAAACTTTTTTTGAAAGAAGACTTTAAAAAAGTTTCATGTTGCTAATTTAAATTGTTTTTAAAAATCCAGAATACGTATATATACTTGTTTTTAAAAACAAGTATATATACCTACTCTTCCCAATTAAAAGTCTCTATTAAATGAAGAATGTCTTTTTTGATATAAGCTACAGCTGGTAATACAGAATCATAATTAGGCTTTATCTTAAAATAGAGTGCTCCTTTTATAAAATGATTAACACTGTCTGTAATATGAAATTGAAGCTGAGATGCAGCATTTCCTGTAATATTATGCAAAGTTGCATACACTTTTTTCTGATCGTTTAAGTAGTCATTCGAGGTAATTTGCTCGGCTTTTGATGTATGCTTAAAAACAAGTTTTTCTGACTCTATTAATAACTCCCTTAAATTATTGTCAACTTTCCTGTAAGTAATATCTATAGTAGCTTTTAACGATGGATACTCTATTTTTAACCATTTTTTTGGTATATCTTTTAAAACAATCTTATTTGACACCTCAAAAGAATAGGGTCTAGATACAGTTAATTTCTCGTAAACTTTCTCCCCATATTCTAGTTTTAAAAATGCTTTTGGCTTAGGTAAATTTTCCTCTGAACAAGAGATAAATAAAAGTAAAATAATAATACCTAAAAATAGTCTAAACATGTTGTCTTGTTACTTTTAATTGCTTTATACGTTTTCTGTCAATAGCTTCTATTGTAAAAGTATATATATCAAAGGTTATCTTTTCACCTATTTTGGGAAATTTCCCAGAAATTTCAAGTATGAATCCTGCTATTGTTTCCGATTCTCCTTTATATTCTTCAAACTTTTCTTCATTGGTATCTTCTAATACTTTACAAAAATCTTTAATAGTGATTTTACCGTCAAAAATATAATTATGAGCATCAATCTTAGAATATGAAAGGTCATCTGTATCAAATTCATCATTAATTTCTCCTACAATTTCTTCTATAACATCCTCTAGAGTAACTAAACCACTTGTCCCTCCATACTCATCGACAACAATAGCTAAATGATTTTTCCTTTCTCTAAATTCACTCAATAAATCGTCTAATTTTTTATTTTCTGGAATAAAAAATGGCTCTCTTAATAATTGCTGCCACTTAAAATTTTTCTTGTTTAAATGACCTAATAAATCTTTGGAATATAAAATCCCAATAATATCATCTATTGAATCTTTATATACAGGGTTTCTAGAATACCCATGCTTTAATATTTTGGTTAGAACTTCTTCATAAGTTTCTGTTTCAGACAAAGCAAAAATATCTATTCTAGGTTTCATTATTTGTACCGTTTCGGTTGCTCCAAAACTTACAATCCCTTCCAATATTTTTTGTTCTTCTTTAGTGGTTGCTCCTTCAGAAGTAAGTTCTAATGCCTTTGATAAAATTTCCACAGAAAAGTTAGAGTTTTTACTTCCAAGTCTTTTTTCAACAACCTTAGTAAGGTTAATAAGCGGGTAACTTAAAGGCGTTAAAATAAGATTTAAGAATTGCAACGGCCTACTCATTAGGTTACAAAATTGCAACGCTCTTCTGGATGCATACACCTTTGGCAATACTTCTCCAAAAAGAAGAATGAGAAAAGTTACTAAAACTACCTCAACAGAAAACTTCACAATATTGGATGGTATGTGAAAATCAAGAAGTTTTAGCGTTAAGTCCTGGTTTTTAAAAAAAGCTTCTCCTAAAGAAGCAAAAATTAAAACAATAAGAATATTTAAAAAGTTATTAGTGATAAGTATTGTTGCTAATAATTTTCTTGGTTTTTGTAACAGTTCTACAACAGGATTGTGATCCTTCGTTTCCTCTGAAATATTAATTATATCTGTTTTAGACAAAGAAAAGAAAGCTACTTCTGTACCGGATATAAGAGCAGAGGCTAAAAGTAATAGTAATAAAATGATAATTGCCACTACAAACATATTATCAATCTGAGCAAAATAATTTAAAAAAAGTATGGGATCAGAATCCAAATGTTAGAATTTAGTTAGACTTAAAATGGCAAATCATCGTCATCCGCTTTGGGTTGGGAATGCTGAGCTGTTGATGGAGGATTTCCATTATTATCTGAGGCTGGTGCCCCAGTTTCTTTTTTAGTAGATAAAAATGTCATATTAGCTACATGAATTTCTGTAGTATATCTTTTTTGACCTTCTTGCTCCCATTGACGAGTCTTTATTCGACCTTCGCAGTAAACCTTATCTCCTTTAGACAAATATTTCTCACAGATTTCAGCTAATTTATTTCTAACAACCAAGGTATGCCATTCTGTATTAGTTACCTTCTCTCCTGTTTGTTTGTTTGTATACGTTTCATTTGTTGCAATTGGAAAACGTCCGAGAGAATTTCCCCCTTCAAAATAGTTCATTTTAACCTCATCTCCAAGATGACCTATTAATATTACTTTATTGATTGTTCCAGACATAAACTTTAATGATTGTTATATCAAATGTACTAAAAAAAATTATTCAATTTTGGTGTGAATTCTTTCAAGAAATTTGCAATCAAAATAGAAACTGGAAATGTTTCTATTTCTTGCCAGCTAACTAATGCATCTTGATGATCATTAGATTTAATGATCCAGAAGTTCGTATGTAAGTGTTGATGTGATAATTTGTGAATTATTGTTTTTGTATTAAATAGTTTTATTTCTGAATTTTCTGAAACAAGTGTTTTAAAATCAGATAAATTAATGAGTTCATCTAATTGAACTTCTTTATTAGTTTCTATAAGTGGGAATTGATAAAGACCTTCCCAAATTCCTTTTCCTATTCGTTCTTCGAAGATTGTTTTATTATTAGGGGTAACTATAACTATATAATTAAAGTATTTTGTTTTAATTTTTAATTTCTTTTCCTTCACAGGCAACTCTTTAACAAGATTATTAGCATAGGCTTCACAACTCGAATTAATAGGGCAGTGACGGCAATCTGGATTTTGAGGTTTGCATTGCAAAGCACCAAAATCCATAATGGCTTGATTATATACCCCTGGCTGACTTGTATCTAGTAAAGATTGAGCTAATATTTTGAATTTTTTAACTCCTTGTGAGGTGTTAATAGGTGTTTTAATATTAAAAACTCTTGCTAATACTCTATATACGTTTCCGTCAACTACAGCCTCGGGTTCATTAAAACAGATTGAGGAAATAGCCGAAGCAGTATAATCTCCAATCCCTTTTAATTTTATTAGTTCTTTATAGGTATTTGGAAATTGACCATCTAACTCTTCTGCAATATACTTTGCTGTAAAATGAAGGTTTCTTGCTCTTGAATAGTATCCAAGTCCTTGCCACATTTTCAAAACTTTACTTTCTTTTGCTCTGGCTAGGTCCTCTATTGCAGGAAATTCCTCGGAAAAGGCTAAGAAATAACTCATTCCTTGAGACACTCTAGTTTGTTGTAACATGATTTCAGATAACCAAACCAAATAAGGGTCTTTGGTTTTACGCCAAGGCAAATCTCTTTTAATCTGTAAATACCAGTATATTAATGTGTTAGAAAAAATCATTAAAAATCTTTACAGATACAATATTACGTCTTAAAATTGAGATATTTTTATCTGTTTATTTTTAGTGAATAGATTAATTATCATATATTTGCCAGCAAATTTTTTGGAAAAAATATAAATTATAGCAACATGACGAAAGCAGATATTGTATCGAAAATCTCGGACAAATCAGGAATTGAAAAAGCAGATGTTTTAGCAACCGTAGAAGCATTTATGACAGAGGTAAAAGGATCACTTGAACAAGGAGAAAATGTTTATTTGAGAGGTTTTGGTAGCTTTATTATAAAAACTAGAGCCGAAAAAACTGGAAGAAATATATCAAAAAACACTACCATCAAAATTCCAGCTCACAATATTCCAGCTTTTAAACCAGCTAAAACCTTTACTGAAGGAGTAAAAAGCAAGGTAGAAGTAAAGTAATTATACAAATCTAAATCGAAAGATTTATAAAAATTAGACAATTATGCCAAGTGGTAAAAAAAGAAAGAGATCTAAGATCTCAACACACAAACGCAAGAAAAGAGCTAGAGCAAACAGACACAAGAAAAAGTAAGAATTAATCTTACTTACTCTTAACTGCTTATTTAGCACCATACGTTCATTGAAATAGAGGTAATTATTTTGCATAAAGCAGAAGCCTCGTTTGGTATTAAAATTAAAAATACCTGTTTAAAAATTAATCCATTATTTGTCATTTAAAGACATTTAGTATAAAACTATTTCAGTATGAAAACAGAATTAATAATTCGTTCAAATTCATCTGATATTGATTTTGCCTTATTAAAAGATGGAAAACTTATAGAATTAAATAAAGAAACAACTGATAATAAATTTTCTGTTGGCGATATATTTCTAGCCAAAATTGGAAAAGTATTAACTGGGCTAAATGCCTCTTTTGTTAATGTTGGATACCCAAAAGATGGTTTTTTACACTATCATGATTTAGGAGCCAAAGTAAAATCTTTAACTAATTTTATTAAGAAAGTAAGCACAGGTAAGTATAAAGAATTCACTTTAAAAAACTTCCGATATGAAAAAGACATTCATAAAGACGGAAGTATTAACGATGTACTAAAATCAGGTCAAAATTTATTAGTACAAATTGTAAAAGAACCTATTTCTACCAAAGGTCCTAGACTTAGCTCAGAGCTATCTATTGCCGGTAGATTTTTGGTATTAGTTCCTTTTTCTGACAGAATTTCTGTTTCTCAAAAAATTGAAGACTCAAAAGAAAAAGAACGTTTAAAAAGATTAGTAAAAAGCATTAAACCAAAAGGTTTTGGTGTTATTTTAAGAACTGTTGCTGAAGGAAAAAAAGTAGCAGAACTCGATAAAGATTTACAAAATTCATTAGATCGTTGGAAAACTATGTGCAAGCGAATTGCTAACACAAATACGCCAACAAAAGTATTAAGCGAATTAAATAGAGCTTCTTCTATTTTAAGAGATTTAATGAATGACTCTTTTACTAACATAGTAACAAATGATGAAACTCTAAAGTTAGAAATCAAAGAGTATCTTCAAGAAATCTATCCTGAAAAGGAAAAGATTGTAAAACTTCACAAATCAGCAACTCCTATTTTTGAAAAATACGGAATAGAACGCCAAATAAAAACATCATTTGGTAAAACTGTTTCTATGAGTAGAGGAGCTTATTTAGTGATTGAACACACCGAGGCATTGCATGTGATAGATGTAAACAGTGGTAACCGTTCAAACAAAGCTGGTTCTCAAGAAGAAACTGCACTAGAAGTTAATTTAATTGCTGCCACAGAAATTGCAAGACAATTGCAATTAAGAGATATGGGAGGAATTATAGTTGTTGACTTCATTGACATGCACCGTTCTGAAAACAGAAATAAATTATTTCAACATTTGAAAGAACAAATGTCTTTGGATAGAACAAAGCATAAAATTTTACCGCCAAGTAAATTTGGATTAATCCAAATTACAAGGCAAAGAGTTCGGCCTGAACTTAGTATCAAAACAACTGAACCCAACCCTAATAGCAATGGAGAGGTAGAAGCTCCTATTGTTTTGTTAGATAAGATTGAAGCAGATTTGGAACGTGTTATTTCAAATCCAAAAAATAAAAACGTGGTGTTGAACGTACATCCTTTTATTGCTTCTTATTTAACTAAAGGAATATCATCGATTCGTTTCCGATGGTATTTAAAACACAAAAAGTGGATAACTATTATACCTAGAGATGCTTACAAGTATTTGCAATACAAATTCAAAATTATTCGCAAATAAGGCACTTATATATATCAACAAAACCCACATTAAAAACAATGTGGGTTTTTTATTTTTGAAAAAAATTTACATTAAAAAACTCGCATACTTTCATATGCGAGTTTTTATATTTAAACTACTAATTAATTAATGGCTAGATTTGTCTCTTCTTTCCACGTACTAACCGAAGTAATCATGTTATTTTTATAATTAACTTGACGAAGTTTATTTTTTTTCCATTGAAACCATATACCAGTTTTTTTTCCATCTTCATAAAAACCTGTTGCAACTTTATTCCCTTTTTTATCAAACTCTGACCACTCTCCTGTGAGTTTTTTATTTTTGAAAAAACCTTGTCTATATACTGATCCATCAGCAAAGTAATACGTTGCTTTTACTTTATCTCCTTCAGCCTTAAAAGTAGGTGAGATATCTTGTGCTTGTGCTGTAGTTAACGAAAGCACAAAGCTGATTATTAAAACTATTTTCATATTAGTTAGGGTTTTAATTAATTATATTTAAATATACAAAAAATTTACATTTTATCAACTTTTAATTTACATTAAATTAACATTGAAGTAATTATAACAATAAAAAAAGTATAAATTGAATGTATTCTTCCCTATGAATTAAAGTATTGATAGATTTTTTTTGCTCTAGCATCACCAACAATTTCCTGTAATTCTTTAAATGTGGCAGTCTTTACTCGTTTTGCAGATTTAAACTTTCTTAATAAAGAGGTAATGGTTTGCTTCCCTATGTTTGGGATTTGCTCTAACTCTGACTGAATAGCACTCTTACTTCTTTTGTTTCTATGTAATGTAATGCCAAATCTGTGTGCTTCATTTCTTAAAAATTGTACAATTTTTAGTGTTTCAGATCTTTTGTCTAAATACATTGGTATGGGATCTCCTGGATAATAAATTTCTTCCAATCTTTTTGCAATTCCAATAATAGCTATTTTACCTCTTAAGTCTAGTAGGTCTAAACTTTTTAATGCAGACGATAACTGCCCTTTTCCCCCATCAATAACAATTAACTGAGGCAGTGGAAGGTTTTCGGTTAAAAGTCGCTTATAGCGCCTATAAACAACCTCTTCCATAGACGCAAAATCATCGGGTCCCTCAACGGTTTTTATGTTATAATGGCGATATTCTTTTTTGGAGGGTTTTCCCTCTTTAAAAACAACACAAGCCGCTACAGGGTTAGTTCCTTGAATATTTGAGTTATCAAAACATTCTATATGTCTTGGCTCTTCAGATAATCGCAAATCTTTTTGCATTTGAGTCATAATTCTTTTGACATGCCTATCTGGATCTGAAATTTTAATTTGTTTAAATTGTTCTTGCCTGTAATACTTTGCATTGCGTTCAGAAAGCTCTACAATTCTTTTTTTATCACCTAATTTTGGAACTGTTACCTTAATCTCATCTCCTAAATCTATTTCAAAAGGGACATATACTTCTTTTGAAATAGAATTAAATCGTTGTCTTATTTCTACAACAGCCATCTCTAAAATTCTCTTATCTGTTTCATCCAGCTTTTTTTTAATCTCTGTAGTGTGAGACTGAATAATAGATCCGTTGGCAATTTTAAAAAAATTTACATACCCGTAACTTTCATCGCTAATAATTGAGAATACATCTACATTATTTATAGATGGGCTTACTATAGTAGATTTGGATTGGTAATTGGATAATAAATCTAATTTTTCTTTTATTTTTTGGGCTTCTTCAAATTCCATTTTATCTGCAAAAGCCTTCATGATTTCATGAAATTTATTTAAACTTTCCTTAAAATTCCCTTTAACAATATTTCTAATTGCTTTAATAGTATCATTATAGCTATCTTCATTCTGAAAATCTTCACAAGGACCACTACAATTCCCAAGATGATATTCTAAACAAACCTTGTATTTTTTTTCAGCTATTTTTTCTCTTGATAAGTCATATTTACAAGTTCTTAATGGATATAACTCTCTTATAAGATCTAATAAAACTTTAACTGTTCTAACATTTGTATAAGGGCCATAATACTCAGAACCGTCTTTTATAACTCTTCGAGTCATAAAAACTCTTGGAAATCGCTCTTTCTTAATACAGATCCAAGGATATGTTTTATCATCTTTTAACATGATGTTATATCTTGGCTGATACTTTTTAATTAAATTGTTTTCTAACAATAATGCATCTGTCTCAGTAGTAACAACAATATGCTTAATACTAACTATCTTTTGTACTAAAATTCTTGTTTTAGCATTTTCATGACTTTTTGTAAAATAAGATCCTACTCGTTTTTTTAGATTCTTGGCTTTTCCAACATATAAAATATTGTCTTGTTTATCATAATATTGATAAACTCCAGGAGAATCTGGTAATGTTTTGAGTTGAATTTCTAAAGAAGTAGACATAAAACGAAAATACTGTTTTTATTTTTTCTTTATGAAATGAAAAAAATTAACGGTATTTACAATAACTAATTATGTTTAATTATCATGTAAATAACTATTTTTCTGATGCTAAATTTTCCTTTGGGAAAGCAGTTTTACTGTAAAAAAACAGTAATATTACACCTATTGTTATGTACGAGTCTGCAGGATTAAATATATAATTAAAAAACCTAAAAAAATCACCTCCTACAAATGGAATCCATTCTGGCAGAACTCCTTCCCAAATAGGAAAGTAAAACATATCAACAACTTTCCCATAAAAGAGTTCTCCATAAGGTTTTTCGGCAAATAAGGTGGCTGTATTGTGTGCTGGCGTATTAAAAATAACACCGTAAAAAATTGAATCTATAATGTTCCCAACTGCTCCAGAAAAAATTAGAGCAATTGCAAAAATAACCGCATTGTGCGTTCCTTTTTTTATTTGTTGAGAAAGCCAATAGATAATGAAAGTAACAGCTACTATTCTAAATATTGTCAAGAAAAGCTTTCCTGCCTTTCCACCAAATTCAAAACCCATTGCCATTCCGTTATTTTCAACAAAATGAATTCTAAACCAGTTAAAAACTTTAATTTCCTCTCCTAAAACAAAATTTGTTTTAATGTAGATTTTTACAATTTGATCTATTAAAATAGCTAAAATTATAGTTAATAAAGCAATATTTTTTTTAGACATTTACTACTATTATGTAAGAATATTATTAAATTATATTTATCATTTACAGAGTTTAGGAACTCCTTCCAGAATAAAATTCACCCTAGATGTTTAAGTTGTGTAAACCAAAAATCTACAAAATCGGAAAATTTAATTTACTGTCTTCTTTTAGCTTCTATACTTAAAGTAGCGTGAGGAACTAATTTTAATCGTTCTTTTTGAATGAGCTTCCCTGTAACTCTGCAGACCCCATAAGTTTTGTTCTCTATCCTTATGAGTGCATTATTTAAATCTCTTATGAATTTTTCTTGACGAATAGCCAACTGAACATTCGCCTCCTTACTCATTGTTTCAGAACCTTCCTCAAATGATTTAAATTGTGGGGAAGTATCGTCTGTTCCATTATTTAATCCATTTTTATACGAGCTTTGCAATAAAGCTAAATCCTCTTCAGCTCTTTCTATTTTTTTTAGAATTATTCCCCTGAACTCTTGCAAATCTTCATCAGAATATTTTGTAGTTGTATTCGACATGATTCTTATATTTTATTAATTAATATTTTACTTTTGATGGTATCAAACTCTACATCTAAACCATCTATTAATTGATCAACAAAAACCAATTCTTCAGTTAATGTTTCACTCATAATATACTCTTTATTTTTATTAATAGATTCCTCTAAATCTTCAAATTTTAAAACTGTTAATTTAATTTTATCAGTTACTTCAAGACCCCTATCTTTTCTGGCGTTTTGAATTCTATTAATCAGCTCTCTTGCAACTCCTTCTTTTCGTAGTTCTTCAGATATGGTAACATCTAAAGCCACGGTAATAGCTCCTTCATTTGCTACCAACCAACCCTCTATGTCTTTGGATGAAATTTCAACATCTGAAAGTTCCAAGTTAATCATTTTTCCATCAAGTTCAATAGGTATTTTTCCATCAAGTTCAATCTTCGAAATTTCTTCCTTAGAAAAATTTCGAATTGAATTTGCAATTGACTTCATCTCTCTTCCAAATTTTGGACCCAAAGTTTTAAAATTCGGTTTAATCTGTTTTACTAAAATATCTGAAGCATCTTCTAGTAATTCAATTTCTTTAATGTTAACCTCATGTTTTATTAGGTTTGCTACCGCTAAAATTGACGCCTTTTGTTCTTCATTTTCTACAGGAATCATTATTTTCTGTAAAGGCTGGCGAACTTTTATTTTTTCTTTTGCACGTAGAGACAATACAAGAGAAGAAATAGTTTGTGCATCTTCCATTTTACGCTCCAGTGATTTGTCTATGTAAGATTCTTCAAATAGAGGAAAATCAGCTAAGTGAATGCTTTCAACGTTTTCTTTTTGAGAAACAGCATTTAAATCTAAATATAATTTATCCATAAAAAATGGAGCTATTGGGGCACCTATTTTTGCAATTGTAAGCATACAGGTATACAAAGTTTGATAAGCAGAAATCTTGTCTTGTTGGTAATCTCCTTTCCAGAATCTTCTTCTACTTAATCTAACATACCAATTACTCAAATAATCCTGAGTAAAACCTGAGATAGCTCGGGCGGCTTTTGTTGGTTCATATTCTTCATAGAACTTATCTACTTTTTTTATTAATGTGTGAAGTTCTGATAAAATCCAACGATCTAATTCTGGCCTTTCGTGTAAAGGAACATCTTCTTCAGCATATGAAAAACCATCAATGTTTGTGTATAAACTAAAAAACGAATACGTATTGTAAAGCGTTCCAAAAAACTTACGCTTCACTTCTTCAATACCATCCTTGTCAAATTTTAAATTATCCCATGGGTTAGCATTTGATATCATGTACCAACGAGTGGCATCAGCTCCATAGGTACTTAACACCTCAAAGGGATCTGCTGCGTTCCCAAGACGCTTTGACATTTTTTGCCCATTTTTGTCTAAAACCAATCCATTAGAGACTACATTTTTATAGGCTACAGAATCAAAAACCATCGTTCCAATGGCATGTAATGTGTAAAACCAACCGCGAGTCTGATCTACACCTTCTGCTATAAAATCTGCTGGATATGATGTATTGTTGTCTATTAATTCTTTATTCTCAAAAGGGTAATGCCATTGTGCATATGGCATTGATCCTGAATCAAACCAAACGTCTATCAAATCACTTTCCCGCTCCATTGGTTTTCCGGAAGGTGAAACCAATACAATTTGATCAACAATATTCTTATGAAGATCTAACGTAGCATAATTTTCATCGGTCATATTACCAACTTCAAAGTCAGCAAAAATATCTTCTGCAAGTATTCCTGCTTCTATAGACTTCTGAATTTCTTGCTTCAATTCGGCAACAGAACCAATACATATTTCCTCTTTCTTATCCTCTGTTCTCCAGATAGGTAAAGGAATCCCCCAGTAACGAGAACGAGATAAATTCCAGTCATTTGCATTAGCCAGCCAATTTCCAAAACGACCCTCACCTGTTGATGCTGGCTTCCAGTTAATAGTTTTATTCAACTCATGCATTCGTTCTTTAATATCTGTAACTTTAATAAACCAAGAATCTAATGGATAGTATAAAATTGGCTTATCTGTTCTCCAACAGTTAGGGTAACTGTGCTTATATTTTTCTACCTTAAAGGCTTTATTTTCTTCTTTTAATTTAATAGCAAGTTCTACGTCTATTGATTTTTCTGGTGCTTCACCTTCTTTATAATATTCGTTTTTTACATACTTGCCTCCGAACTCACCCAATTCTTTCACAAATTTTCCTTGTAAATCTACCAACGGAACCAAGTTATCGTTCTCATCCTTAATTAACATTGGAGGAATTTCTGGCGAAGCCTGCTTTGCAACTAGGGCGTCATCTGCTCCAAAAGTAGGAGATGTATGGACGATTCCTGTTCCATCCTCTGTGGTTACAAAATCTCCAGCAATCACTCTAAAAGCATCTTGAGGGTTGTTATGTGGTAACACATAATCCAACAATTGCTCATAACGGATTTCTAGTAAGTCTTTTCCTTTAAATTCTTTAACAACATGGAAAGGAATTTTCTTATCTCCAGAATTATATTCATTTAATTTATCTACGTCCTCAACTTGTATGTTTTTTTTGCCTCCAAATTGCTTTCCAACTAAATTCTTTGCTAATATTACTTTTGTTGGTTCAAATGTATATTGATTAAACGTATCAACTAAAACATAATCAATCTTTGCTCCTACAGTTAATGCGGTATTACTTGGCAATGTCCAAGGAGTGGTTGTCCATGCTAAAAAGTAAATATCCCCTTTATTTTGTAAAAAATCGGGAAGCGTATCTTTAATTGCTTTGAATTGAGCAACTACAGTAGTATCCGTCACATCTTGGTAAGTACCTGGTTGATTTAACTCATGAGAACTTAATCCGGTTCCTGCTTTTGGTGAATAAGGCTGAATAGTATACCCTTTATACATCAGATTTTTATCATAAATCTGTTTTAATAACCACCATACACTTTCCATATATTTGGGTTCATAGGTAATGTATGGATCATCCATATTTACCCAGTAACCCATTTTCTGGGTAAGATCATTCCAGATATCTGTATAACGCATTACCGCTGTTCTACAAGCAGCATTATACTCTTCTACAGTAATCGTTCTTCCAATATCTTCTTTTGTAATTCCTAGTTCTTTTTCAACACCAAGTTCTATAGGTAATCCGTGCGTATCCCATCCTGCTTTTCTTTTAACTTGAAAACCTTTCATAGTTTTATAGCGTGGAAAGATATCTTTAATAGCTCTTGCTAATACGTGATGAACTCCAGGCAAACCGTTAGCTGATGGAGGCCCCTCAAAAAATACAAATGGTTTATTTCCTTCTCGAGTAGTCACACTTTTTTCAAAAATGCTTTTTTCTGCCCAATATTCTAGCATTTCTTTTGCTACATTCGGTAAGTTAAGTCCTTTATATTCAGGAAACTTTGCACTCATAAGTCACAAATTCTATTAAGATTGCGAAAATACATATTTTCCTGTAATTCCGTTAGATTGTTCATGAAAAGAATTCTTGAATAGCCCTGTTAATTGAGGGCAAATGATTCAAAAAATCTCTTTTACTAATTAATAAGTTTAACTGAGCCCTCTTTCTTTTTTGATTGTTTCGTAAGCAGCTTGGATATTTTGAAACTTTTCTTTAGCTCCTTGTAAATGCTCTTCTCCTAGACCAGTTAATTTATCTGGATGGTATTTTTTAACCATTTTTCTGTACGCTTTTTTTAATTCTGAATCAGATGCCGAGGTCTCGATCTCTAAAATTTTATAAGCACTATCTGTTGATTTATAAAACATCGCTTTGATTGATTCAAAATCATATTGATTGATATACAAATAGCCTGCAATCTTTCTTATTTCATCAACTTCTATCTCGGAAACATATTCATCTGCTTGAGCAATTCCAAATAAAAAGTGTATTAGTTGAAGTCTGGAAGAATGCGGCATGTGTTGACGAATCTGAATACAAACCTGCCTTGCAGAAACTTGCTTTTTCATTACTCCTTTAAATAATTGAAAAGCCTTGTTTGCTCTTTCTTTGCCATACATCCCAACAAATTGATTTCTAACGAAGTTTAATTCTCTGTTGTCTACTTTACCATCAGATTTAATAACAATAGAAGCTAATATTAATAGACTAATTTCAAAATCACCACTAAGCGTTTGTGCTTTTTGTCTATGAGATTTATTTTGAAACTCTCGTTGCTCTTTTACAAAATCTTCCTTGGTGAATTTATCAAATACAGTAGCGGCTGCAAACCCCATTATAGCTCCTATAGGTCCAGCAAAAGTAAACCCAATTCCAGCACCAAGCCATTTAGAAAAATTACTCATTTTTTATCAATTTTTGAACTTCAAATATACTATTTTGATTGTGTTATATTCCTTATATTTGTAGTCTAAATTTAAAAAATTATGTACCCAGAAGAATTAGTAAAACCGATGCGTGAAGAGTTAACAAATAACGGTTTTTCAGCTTTATATTCTGCAGATGATGTAGATGCTGCAATTTCAAAAAAAGGAACTACTTTGGTGATGGTAAATTCTGTTTGTGGTTGTGCTGCAGGAACAGCGAGACCAGGAACAGTTGCTTCATTACAATTTGATAAAAAGCCTGATAATCTAACAACTGTTTTTGCAGGTGTTGACAAAGAGTCTACGCAAAAAGCAAGAGAACATATGATTCCTTTTCCTCCATCCTCCCCGGCAGTTGCCTTATTCAAAGACGGAGAATTAGTTCACATGTTGGAACGTCATCATATTGAAGGAAGATCTGCTCAAATGATTGCTGAAAACTTAGTGTCTGCCTACAACGAGTTTTGTTAAAAACAACTACTCTTTATTCGCAGAATTTTAAAGAAATACAACTCAATCCACTTCTATTCGAAGTGGATTTTCTATTTTTAGAACTATGAATAAGAAAAAAATTATTCAAAACACCATCCGTTTTGTTAAAAAAACTCTTGAAGGATCAGAAGGAGGCCATGATTGGTTTCATGTTAACAGAGTTTATAAAAATGCATTGCTCATAGCAAAAAATGAAAAAGTGGATCTTTTTGTTGTTCAATTAGGAGCCTTATTACATGACATTGCTGATGCAAAATTTTATGATGGAGATGAGTCTATTGGACCAAAAAAAGCAAGAGATTTTTTAGAAAGCCAGCAAGTAGAAGAAACCGTTATTTCTCATATAGAAAATATTATATTATTTATTTCCTATAAAACTTCTTTTGACCATAAGAGAAGTTTTAGCTCTCCTGAGCTAAATGTGATTCAAGATGCAGATAGATTGGATGCTATTGGAGCTATTGGAATTGCAAGATGTTTTAATTATGGTGGATTTAAAAATAGGACATTATATGATCCAGAAATTGAGCCAAATTTAAAAATGACAAAAGAAGAATATAAAAAATCAAAAGCGCCAACTATCAATCATTTTTATGAAAAATTACTCTTATTAAAAGACAAGATGAACACAAAAACAGGCCTAATTTTAGCTCAAAGAAGACATTCTTTTATGAATGAATTTCTTCAACAGTTTTTTGATGAATGGGATGGCTTAAAATAAATAATTTACTTTACTAACTTACTTTTGCAACCTCTAAAGCAGTTAATTTATATTCTAGGATAGCAAGCTCCTCGGCACTTTGGATAATCTCTTCAGCAGTTAACTTATTACTAGAATTTATATGTGCTATAATTTCTTTACTTTTTATAGTATAATAGTCAATTGCTTTTTCAATTTTATCGTTCATCTCTTTTTCGTATTATTGAATTAGACCTTTCATCTCTTTTCTATATGAAGAAGCATTTTTACCAGTTATTTCTTTGAATAACTTATTAAAATGTGAGAAATTATTAAATCCACATTCATAACAAATATCTGTGATACTCATATTACTTTCAGACAATAATTTTGTAGCATGAACCACTCTGTATTCGTTCACAAGTTTCGTAAATGTTTTTCCTGTTGCTTTTTTAAAATATCTACAAAAAGCTGGAATAGTCATTGTTGCTATGTTAGCAATTTCATGTAAACTAATATGTTCTTTAAAATTAGTGTTAATATATTTATAAATGGTGTCTAGTTTTGCACTGTCTTGAAATTCTGTCTCTACTACGTATCCATCAACATTTAAAATTGTATAATCCTCTGTTTTGGAAAGTATATTTAAAATTTCTAAAAAAACTAATAGTTTTTTAAACCCTTTTTTCTCTACAAGTTTTTCAATTTTAAAGCCTATTTTATTTTTGGTTTCTACACCAAAAAGAATCCCTTTTTTAGAGCGCTCAAATAATTCCTTAATTTTTTTCATTTCTGGAATTTGAAAAAAGTCTTCACCTAAAAAATCTTCCTTGAACTGAATAAGTGTTTCAAAACCATTAGTTGTAAGACGATCTGTAAAACCATTGTGAGGAAGATTTGGACCAATAAGAAGCAGTTGACTATTATTAAAATATGACAAGTGATTTCCTATATGTCGCTTTCCTTGTCCTTTATTTACATAAACCAATTCTAATTCTGGATGAAAATGCCAAGAAGCTTTATGTGTTTTTAAAAACTCAGTATGCTTTTTAACTAGTAACGAACTTCCAAAGCCTGGATCTACTTTTTCTAATATGGGTTTCTTTTTATTCATCTACTACAAAATTAAGATTCGAGACACATAATTATATGAACAAAATTATCTAAAAACTATTCTATTTTAACTTATTGGAAAGTAAATACCCTATAACAAGATAATTTTGAATATAAATATACCAATATTGTTGTTTTCCAACAGGGAAAACATACGCAATTTTGCAATGTTATTATTATTAAAAATATTTAATTATGAAAAAAGTTATTACAAAAAATTTATTAGTAGCGTTACTATTTGGAATGCTAACTAGTTCTATTGTTGGAAACAACTTTGGAAACATGAATAGAAAAACTCCGTTAATTTTTATAAAAAATACTACTGGAAAAATTATTTATGAAAAACCATTGAATATTCAAAGTAACAATATTCAAGATATTGATTTTAGCTATTTAAAAAATGGGTATTATACATTGGAAATAAATAAAGATTTTCAAATTGAAATAAAGCCATTTACAGTAATATCTGGTAAAGCAATTTTTCACCCCAAGGCTGAAAAAACAGTTTTTAAACCGGTAATAAGGTCTAACAAAAACAAAATCTTAATTTCTAAACTAAATTTTGAGGTTTATCCAATGAAAGTTGACATCTATTATGAAGATGAAGTAATTCTATCAGATATTATTGAAGGAGAAAAATTAATTCAAAAAATTTACACACTCCAAAAAAATAAAAAAGGTGACTATAAAATAGTTGCAAAAGTAAACGATCGTATTTATACTAGAAAAATTTCTCTTTAAAAGCGACCGTAATTTTGATTTGTTTAAAGCGAGCTTGTCATGGGGCTCGCTTTTTTATTTGCCTGGAAATATAGCTTTTCTTTTTTCTAAGAAAGCAGAAGTTCCCTCCTTAAAGTCTTGAGTTCCAAAACAATTTCCGAACTCATGTATTTCAATATCATAACCATTAACACCATCCTTAAAATTAGCGTTAATTGCTCTAATGGCTGCACTTATGGCAACTGAAGAATTTCTCATTATTTTATCTGCTAGTTTTTCTACTAATGGCATTAACTCTTCTAATGTGCTTACATAATTTACCAACCCTGAGACCAATGCTTTATCTGCGGTTATCATTCCTGCTGTCATGATTAATTCCATAGCTTTCCCTTTACCTACTAGCTGAGGTAAGCGCTGGGTACCTCCATAACCTGGAATTACACCCAAAGACACCTCGGGTAGCCCCATTTTTGCATTATCAGATGCAACTCTGAAATGACAAGCCATCGCAAGTTCTAAACCACCTCCTAATGCAAAACCATTAATTGCGGCTATAACAGGTTTAGAAAAGTTTTCAATTAAATTAAATAGTAGCTCTTGCCCTTTGGCTGCTAATTTCCCTCCATTATCAACTGTAAAATTCGCAAATTCAGAAATATCTGCTCCAGCTACAAATGCCTTTTCTCCACTTCCAGTTATAGCAATTACTTTTACAGAAATGTCGTCTTTTAAAATACTGAAAGCATCATGTAACTCTTCTATAGTTTGTTTATTAAGAGCATTTAACTTTTTAGGTCTGTTTATCGTAATAATTGCCAATCCTTCTTTTATTGAGCATAGAATATTTTCAAAATTCATCTTTTTATTAATTTAATTTATTAGGTAAAGTTACGGTAAATACTGTTCCTTCTCCTTCTACAGAGGTGAAGTTAATTAAACCATCATAAGCTTCAATAATATTTTTAATCATAGGAAGCCCTAGTCCCATCCCACTGGTTTTAGTTGTAAACTTAGGTTCAAAAATTAAGTGCTCAACTTCTTGTTTTATTCCTTTTCCATTATCTGAAACTTCAATAAATATTTTCTTGTTCTTTAGAAAAACTTTTACATCTATTAAAGGTTTTTGTTTTTCTTCAACTGCTTGTGTTGCATTTTTAACTAGATTCGTTACAATTCTAATTAATTGGGTTTTATCTAAATTTGCATAGATTTCTTTTTCCATTGGATGATACTCAACATAATCCTCGCTAAAAATATCTAGAGCCATTTTTACAACACCAATAATCTCTATTTTTTCTTTTCGTTGCTTTGGCATTTTTGCAAAATCAGAAAAAGCTTCTGCAATAGAACTCATCACATCTATTTGTTGAATTAATGTATTACTATATTCTTTTAATTTTACTTTAATATCAGGATCATTTATATCAAATCTTCTCTCAAAACTTTGAACAGAAAGTCTCATGGGTGTTAGCGGGTTTTTTATTTCATGAGCAACTTGTTTTGCCATCTCTCGCCAAGCTTGTTCACGCTCACTTGTGGCTAATTTTACGGCACTTTCTTCTAACTCATCTATCATATTATTATACCCTTCAACTAATATTCCAATTTCAGCACTGGCAGAACTTAATACAATTTTCTCATTTCGTTCATTTAATCTAGTGCGTTTCATTTTATCAGTGATACTCTTAATAGATCTAGTGATGTAGCTAGATAAAAAATAAGCCAACATGATGGCAATTAAAAACATAAAAAAGTATACAAGAATTAAACGTGTTAAGAATTCTTTTAACTCATATTCTTGAGTGGTGTTATCTTGATTGAACTCTAATTTTAATATCCCTATTCTATTAGAAATTGAGTCTAAAATATAGGTGTATGAAGTTTCAATTTTAATATTATTATTCTCTGTAATCTCAAAAACTCTGACTCCTTTACTCAAATTTAATTTTGAAACTTTTGAGGGCAATAAATCAGATGGAATTGAGTCTTTTAAACCAAAGGGCTCCGAAGTTATTAAAAGCTTACCCTCCAAATCATACATGCTTATCTCCAAATTATGAATATAAGCAATCTCATAAATAGCTTTCTGAAAAATACCTTGTAAGTTTTCTGTTGTTACAGAACTATTTGATCGTTGATATAATTGTATGTCAATTTCTTTTTTTAAACTTTCTTCTTTTCTGCCAAATCTGCTAACATTATAATCTGTAGTTTGTTTATTATACTGATAAATAGTAACACCAATAATAAGAACAGTTGCTAAAAAAATTAGCAAAATCATAGCAATAAAAATTCTTATTCTTAATGATATGTTATTAAAGTATTTCAACATTTATATTTTTAAAATAAGTAAGCATTATCTTTAAAGTTCATTCCAAAAATTAACTCAAATTTGACAAACAAGATACGTAAAGTAAGAGCAGAAAAAAAGCTGATGTAAAAAAATCACAACAGCTTAATAAAATTATGTTTATGACATATTTTACTACCCTACAATATTGATAATCTTCCCTGGAACTATAATTATTTTCTTTGGAACTCTTCCTGCTAATTGAGCTTGTGTTTTTTGATGTGCCAAAACTACTTTTTCAATATCATCTTTGGTCATATCTAATGGTAACTCCAATGTAAATCTCATTTTCCCGTTGAAAGACACTGGATAATTTTTTGAACTTTCTACCAAATATTGTGGCTTAAATATTGGAAAAGGAGCTGTAGAAATAGACTCAGTATTTCCTAATTTCTCCCACAATTCCTCTGCTATATGAGGTGCATAAGGAGAAATTAAAATTAGTAAGGGCTCTAAAATAGCACGTTTATTACATTTCTGAGTAATTAACTCATTCACAGCAATCATAAATGTAGAAACTGAGGTGTTGAAAGAAAAATTCTCAATATCTTCCTCTACTTTTTTGATCGTTTTGTGTAATGTCTTAAATTCTTCTGCTGTTGGTGATGAATCTGAAATAGATAATTCTTCTCCGTTGTAAAACAACTTCCATAGTTTCTTTAAGAAAGAATGTACTCCCGAAATACCTGATGTTTTCCAGGGCTTAGCTTGTTCTAATGGTCCTAAAAACATTTCAAATAAACGCAAGCTATCTGCTCCATATTCTGCGCAAATATTATCTGGATTAACCACATTATATTTGGATTTAGACATCTTCTCTACTTCTCTAGAAACTTTAAAAATTCCATTATCCTCATATATAAATTTGGCGTCTTTAAAATCTTCTCTCCAACTTTTAAACCCTTCAATATCTAATTCATCAGAAGCATTTACAAATGAGACATCAACATGAATCAATTGCCCTATTTTACCCTCTAATAATCCTTTAGAATAAAATCTGTTCGTTCCATCCTCTCTAAAAATAAAAGCAGAGGTCCCTAGGATCATTCCTTGATTAATCAGTTTTTTAGCAAACTCATCCACAGGGACTAACCCTCTATCAAACATGAATTTTTGCCAGAAACGAGCATATAATAGATGCCCTGTTGCATGTTCAGATCCTCCAATATATAGGTCTACTTCTTTCCAATAATTCAGCGATTCTTTCGAAGCAAATTCAGTCTCATTATGCGGATCCATATAACGATTAAAATAATATGAACTTCCTGCCCAACCTGGCATGGTATTTAATTCTAAAGGCCAAATACTAGTATTATTTATCTCATCATTACCTACAACTTTATTATTAACTGAGTCCCAAGCCCACGTATCTGCATTTCCTAAGGGTGGCTGACCATCTTCAGTAGGTAAGTATTTTTCAACTTCTGGCAACACAATTGGTAAGTGTATTTCATCAATCATTTGAGGCATTCCATCTACATAGTAAACCGGGAAAGGTTCTCCCCAATATCGTTGTCTACTAAAAACAGCATCACGTAAACGGTAGTTTATTTTTCCATGGCCAATTTCTTGTTTCTCTAGCTCATAGATAGATAATTTTAATGCTTTCTTATAAGACAGTCCGCTTAAAAAGTTAGAGTTAGCAATAATAGTTCCTTCTTTATCTGTATGGGCTTGCTCAGAAATATCTACTCCTTCAAAAATATTTGGGATTGGAATTTTAAAGTGTTTAGCAAAATCATAATCTCTTTGATCTCCACACGGAACTGCCATAACAGCTCCCGTACCATAACCTGCTAAAACATAATCTCCAATCCAAATTTGAACTTTTTCTCCTGAGAATGGATGAATTGCATAGGCCCCAGTAAAAACTCCTGAAATAGTTTTTACATCTGCCATTCTCTCTCTTTCAGAACGTTTAGCTGTAGCTTTTATGTAATTTTGAACTGCATCTTTTTGTGTTTCTGTTGTAATTTTAGAAACCAAATCATGCTCAGGAGCCAAGGTCATAAAAGAGACCCCAAAAATAGTATCTGGTCTGGTTGTAAAAACATCAATTATTTCATCATAACTGTCTATCTGAAAAGAAACCATCGCTCCTTGAGAACGACCAATCCAATTGGTTTGAGAATCTTTTAGAGGCTGCGGCCAATCTATAGATTTTAGCCCATCTAATAAACGTTGAGCATACGCTGAAATTCGCATAGACCATTGAGTCATTTTTTTTCTGACTACAGGAAAACCTCCACGCTCTGAAACTCCATTCACAATTTCATCGTTAGCCAATACAGTTCCTAGTTCTGGACACCAATTTACTTCTGTATCTGATAAAAATGTTAATCTATATTGTAATACTATTTCTTCTTGTTCTTTTTTTGAGAATGCTTCCCATTGAACTGCAGTAAACTCTTGAATCTCGTCATCGCAGGATGCATTTACAGAAATATTCCCTTCTTTTTCAAAAATGGAAATTAATGTGGAAATATCTTCTGCTTTATCAGAATCTAGATTATACCAAGAATTAAATAGTTGAATAAAAATCCATTGTGTCCATTTGTAATAGGCTGGATTTGAAGTTCGCACCTCACGAGACCAATCAAATGAAAATCCTATTTGATCTAGTTGACGACGATATGTTTTAATATTTTCTTCTGTAGTTTTAGCTGGGTGTTGCCCTGTTTGAATGGCATATTGTTCTGCTGGTAATCCAAAAGAATCATACCCTTGAGGATGCAATACATTAAATCCTTTATGGCGTTTATAACGTGCATAAATATCTGATGCTATATACCCTAATGGATGACCTACATGCAATCCTGCACCTGATGGATAAGGAAACATATCCAAAACATAATATTTGGGTTTATCAGAGGCATTATTAGCTTTAAAAGTTTCATTTTTAGCCCAATAATCTTGCCACTTATCTTCTATTTCTTTGAAATTGTATTGCATGAAATGTTCTTCTTAAAAGTGGTCAAATTTACACTTATTCTAGCAAAGTATAAAGTCTATGTCATAATAAGGGAGACCTCCATAATTAATAGTATTCTTTAAATAAGCTAAAAATTAAAAAACCCATGATAATGACAACATAAGTTGAGCATTATGATGGGTTTTTATTTTAAAACTATTATTTTTTATTGAACAGGAATACTTATTAGAGTAGTACCCCAGCCTAAGTTTATAGTCATGTCTTCATCAATTGCAATAGAAAAAACATCCAAATTTTCCTCTGTTTGTTTAACAGGTATAGTTACTTTGGCTACATCATTTTCATCTTTGTGGAAATAGACTCCCCATACATTTAGCTGACTACTTAACACAACTGTCCAAGTAGTTTTTCCTGGAATAGCATACATCGTATAAGTTCCTGCTTTTACAGCGGTGCCTCCAAAAACTACATCCTTGTAGAAAGTAACTTCAGTTGCTTCGTTAGCTCCTGTTCTCCATTTTTTACCGAGAGGAGCTAGCTTTTCAAGAGACCTACCTTTTAACTGAGGCCTACTATATATTATCTTAATTACTTTCTCTGAAACTCTATAATTACTAGGAAATGACGCAATATCCATTGGACTTTTGTCTAACCCTTTAAAATTCTGTGCAATAGCCTGATTTGAGAAACCTATTGTAAGAGCAAATACGGCTACTAATAAAATTATTTTTTTCATGATATATTATTTATTATTTAGAGTGAATATTTATTTTTTATTTGTCAGTAAAGGGTTACAATACTTACAGCTAAAAAGAAAAAAAAGTTTTTTTTAACAATTACAATCTTTGTTGCATCTTGAAGAGGTTTTTTTAACGAACATTTTTCTCACTAAAAAAACAATTGATATTATTAGGATACCGTAGGTTATTACTTCTTGCATTAGCTTAATATTTGATAAACTATAAAAGAACAAATATACGCTAAAGTACCCATTCCAAAAAGCTGAATCAGTGGCCATTTCCAACTTTTAGTTTCTCTTTTAACAATGGCTAACGTTGCCATACATTGCATTGCAAAAGCATAAAAAACTAATAAAGACATCCCTACAGGAAAATTAAATCGTCTAGTTCCTGTGTCAGGATTTATTTCGGAAGCCATTCGTTGCTTAATTGTAGTGATGTCTTCGTCATCACTTTCAACTGAATAAATTGTTGCTAAAGTTCCCACAAAAACCTCTCTTGCAGCAAAAGAACTAATTAATGCAATCCCAATTTTCCAATCATAGCCCAGGGGTTTAATAACAGGTTCAATACTTTTACCCATGATACCGATATAAGAATTCTCTAATTTAGAGGAGGCTATCATTTGATTAATTTCCTGCTGAGAAAGTTGTTGATGAAACACATTTTCTGTAATATTTTTTTCTACATCTTTATATGATTGTGGTCCGTTAGAAGCTAAAAACCAGAGAACAACTGAAATAGATAATATTATTTTCCCTGCACCAAAAATAAATGCTTTAGTTTTTTCAACAACATCAATAAATACATTTTTAAAAGAAGGCAGTTTATAATCGGGCATTTCAACAACAAAGAAAGAAGTACTTTTTACATTTAATGTTTTGTGTAAAATAATTGCGGCAATAATTGCTGTGGCAAAACCAAGAATATACAAACTTAACAAGGTGAGTCCTTGCAAATTTAAAACACCAAATACTTTTTGATCAGGAATAATCAACGCAATAATGATTGCGTATACAGGTAAACGGGCAGAACAAGTAGTAAATGGTGTTACCAAAATAGTAATTAGTCGTTCTTTCCATCCAGAGATATTTCTAGTAGCCATCACAGCAGGAATTGCGCAAGCGGTTCCAGAAATAAGCGGAATTACACTTTTACCACTCATTCCAAATCGTCTCATAATTTTATCCATTAAAAAGACAACTCTACTCATGTAACCCGTTTCTTCTAATAGTGAAATAAATAGAAACAAAATGGCAATTTGTGGAATAAAAATAATAATTCCACCTATTCCTGGAATAATTCCTTCAGAAATTAAATTAGTTAAAACACCAGCGGGAAGATTTTTATTTACATAAGAGCTAAGATTTGCAAATCCGGCATCTATAAGATCCATTGGTAGGCTTGCCCAATCAAATATAGATTGAAAAATAACAAGAAGGACAGCAAAAAATAATATGTATCCAAAAATTTTATGAGTAAAAATTTTATCTAAAGTTGATCTTAAGTCTGATGCCTTAGAACGATCAACCAAATAGGTGTTTTTTAAGATTTCATTAATTTTTTGATACCTGAAAATAGTTTCTTTGTGCTGATATTTTTTTAAGTTTTTTGAATCGTTTTTAAAATTTAACAGTGCACTTTTTTCCTCCCTAGAAATTGTGTCAGGAAAACTATTATGAGTAATCATTAACCAAAGCTCATAAATTGAATAGTTAGGGTTTATCTCCTTAAGTCTATCAAAATATGCAGGGTCAATTCTATTATTTACATTACACAATGGAAATGCTTTTGCGCTATGATAGGTGTTAACAATAGCCTTCTTAAGTTCATCTATCCCTTTTTCTTTTCTTACACTTAATAAAACGACGTCATTTCCCAATTCTTTTTCCAATAACTTAATGTCGAGTGTAATTCCTTTTCTTTCCATTTGATCAGCCATGTTAATTGCTAATACTGTTGGAATTTCTAAATCTTTAATTTGAGAAAAAAGCAGTAAATTTCTTTTTAAATTTTCTATATCTGCAACAACAACTATTACGTCTGATTTTTTCTCTGATTTAGAATTTAATAATGTTTTTAAAACTATAGACTCATCTAAAGAAGTTGGATTTATACTGTATGTCCCAGGTAAGTCAGTAATAATTGCTTTAAGATTCTTCTGAAGTTTACTAGACCCTTCTTTTTTGTCAACAGTAACTCCAGGGTAATTACCTACTTTCTGATTTAAACCAGTTAATTCGTTAAATAATGATGTTTTTCCTGTATTTGGATTGCCAATTAAAGCAACATTAATGGTTTTTTTATGACTCATTATTTAGCTTTAATAATTTTAATTTTTGCGGCAGTCTCTTTTCTTATGGCTAAATGACTACCATTAACGCAGATATACAATGGATCATTGAGTGGAGCGACTTGAATTAATTCAACTTCTGCTCCGGGCAAACAACCCATTTCCAGTAATTTAAGAGGAATTTCATCTAGAGATTCCTCAGATATATAGGCTAATTCACCAATTTGTAGAGATGCTATTGTAGTCACTTAAATATAGATTCCCGCTTATGCGGGAACGAAATTAACAACAAAGATACTAAACTGGAATGATTCTAAACAAGTTATTTTAATCGTATTCTCGCTTTAAAATTATGATGTCATTTTTAATCGTATTCATATCTTTTTTTTCTGTTCCATCATAAAACCCTCTAATGCGTCTTTCTTTGTCTATCAGCACAAATTGTTCTGTATGAATAAAATCATTTTCATCTCCATTTCCTTCATCCAAAACTGCAAAATAATTTTTACGAGCTAAATCATAGATGTGTTTTTTAGGACCAGTTGTAATGTTCCATTTGCCGTCAATTACTCCTTTGTTAATGGCGTATTCTTTAAGAACAGGCACACTGTCTATGATTGGTGTTACAGAATGAGATAAAAACATAATGTCATCATCGTTCTTATAATATTCTTGTAATTCACTCATATTGTAGGCCATGGATATACATATTGCTTGACAACGAGTAAAGAAAAAATCTGCGATATAAATTTTATTTTCGTAGGTTTTATTGGTGATTTTCTCCCCATTTTGATTTGTTAATTCAAAATCTGATATCGTATGATTTTTTTTTAAATTTTTTACTGAAATATCAACTAATCTGGGATTAATGTCTATAGGATTGTAAATTTTTAATCGTTCATCTTGAGACATTAATTGGTAAAAAACTGTGACTCCAATAATAGAGAATACTATTAAAAAAAGAAGTGTAGGAATTGATTTTTTAAAAAAGCCTAAATCCATAATATGTTTTATATGTTACAAATTTAATACATAAAATACGTACAATAACTATTTTTGAGCATCATGCTCTATAAATGTTTGTTAAATAAAAATACCAACTTAAAACAATCTTTTACAACTCTATTGAAAAGTGTACATTTGTGCCTTTAAAAACTGAAGATCTAACGTAGATGGAAATATTAATAAAAGCTTCACAATTTATACTAAGCTTATCATTACTTATTGTGTTGCATGAGTTAGGGCATTTTATCCCTGCTAAATTATTCAAAACAAGAGTAGAAAAATTTTATTTATTCTTTGATTATAAATTTTCTATTTTCAAAAAGAAGATAGGAGAAACTGTTTATGGTATCGGGTGGATTCCTTTAGGAGGATATGTGAAAATATCTGGAATGATTGATGAAAGCATGGATACTGAACAACTCCAAGAGGAACCTAAGCCATGGGAGTTTAGATCTAAACCAGCTTGGCAACGCTTAATTATCATGTTGGGTGGAGTTTTTGTGAATTTTATATTAGGTATTTTTATTTACATCATGTTAATGTATTCTTATGGTGAAAAATACCTCCCCAATGAAAACGTAACTGACGGTGTGTGGGTTCAAGACTCATTAGCGGTAAGTCTAGGTTTGCAAAATGGAGATAAAATTCTACGTGTTGATGGGGAAGAAATAAAAAAATTCTCAGACATTACTATTGAATTTATAAATGGTAATACTTATACCATAGAAAGAAATGGTCTTGTCATTGAAAAAGATTTACCTATAGATTTTATTGATAAATTAATAAGCAGAGGTAAAAATGCAGGAATGATTGTTAGACCTAGAAGTCCTTTTATTTTTAATAAATTTCAAGAAAATTCACCAAATGCAAATTCAGAATTAATAGATAAGGATATTGTCACAGCAATTAATGGCCAGCCCTTAAAATACCAGGATGAAGTTGAGAGCTTACTGAATGAAAACAAAGGGAAAGAGATTTCGATGACAGTTAAGAGAGGTGAAGAAGATACAACACTTAATGTAGCAGTAGATGATAATGGAAAGTTAGGGATAGTGATTTACGGTATGGGTTTAGCTGACTTAGAAAAACTAGGGTACTATGATTTAGCTGATATTAATTATTCTTTCGCTGATGCAATTCCAGCAGGAATTAATAAATCATACGAAACGCTTGCAAATTATGTAAAACAGCTTAAAAAAATCTTTAATCCTAGTACAGGAGCATACAAAGGTCTGGGCGGATTTATTTCTATTGGAAGTATTTTCCCATCTACATGGAGTGCTGAAAGTTTTTGGAATATTACTGCTTTTCTTTCCATTATGTTAGGTTTTATGAATCTGCTACCCATTCCTGCATTAGATGGAGGACATGTAGTATTTACCTTATGGGAAATGATTACAGGGAAAAAACCTAGTGATAAATTTTTAGAATATGCTCAAGTAACTGGTTTTATATTATTAATCGCCTTATTACTTTTTGCAAATGGGAATGATGTTTTTAGACTTTTTCAATAAAAATTTAACTTTAAAAACCATAACGTAAACCTAGTAAAACATTACTATTTGGCATTGGTACGAATCCAGATTCTATATACTCAGCGTTAAAAATATTGTTAGCAGTCAAAGTAAACGTAAATTTATTAACATCTACAAGTAAAGAAGCATCCCAAACATTATAGCTCGTTCCTACTGTTCTCTCTGCATGTTTAAAAATAATATTTTGACGCACATTTTTTAACCATTGAGATGTAAAACGAGAAATAAATTGATGTTTTAAAGTATTTAAAGAATAACGTGACAAGTCTTTATTTTGATCTAAAATATCATCATTTAAATATGTATACCCAAAAGTTATGGTTTGATTGTAATTACTCATTTTAAATTTATAGGTACTTTCAAACTCAATCCCTTGAGTACTTACTTCTGCAATATTGGCTGCTGTAAAAATACTAACGTCAGTATTTGGTCTTACATAATCTATTAAATCTTCTGAATCTCTGTTAAAAATAGCTAGAGATCCTGAAAATTTGATATCACTATACTTTACTCCTATTTCTTGAGAAAGTGCTTTTTCTGGTTCTAAGTTTGGATTTCCTGAAGTTGCAGGATCACTATAATATAAATCGGTAAAAGTTGGTGCTCTAAAGGTGTACCCAATATTTCCATATATTCTTACTTCATCAGTAACTTGAACCCCAAGATCTAAACCTGGAAAAGCATTAAATTTAAAGTCTGAAAAATACGTTGCAGCTACACCTGGAGTAATATCAAAAGAACCCAATTTAAAACGGTGCTCTAAGAATAAGTTTGCCATAGTTCTAGCTCTTTCACCTAGATTGTTGCTTTGTATAGAAAATCTTGAAAAATCAACTCCAAAACCAGTAATTCCAAGATCTGATGTATAAGAAGCATTTGTTTCAACCCCTATTTTATTTGTAATATGGAAATTTCTATAAAACCCAGGATCATCTCTTCTTAAAAGAAACATGTCTTGTCCTCTTCTCCAATAGATTCTCGGTGTTACTTTAAATTTATTGGATTTAAAAGTACTAGAAACTCCTAGTAAACTATTTTGAGTTTCTTCATACTCGTTAAAAGTTGCATTGGTTGTGTAAAAGTTTTCTGCTCCAAACTTCTTATCAAAAAAAGTAGCAATAACTTCTATGGGTTGCTTCTTTTTATTAAAGATTCCCTTTAAAAAATAATTTTGATTGTTATAATCAGAATTATTACGATATCCGTTAGATGAAAGTGCGCCAAGATGAGCGATAATTGATGTGTTTTCAGTCTCTTTTCCTAAAGTTACAGAACCGTTTAATTGTCCAAAAGACCCAGCTTCTAGATTTATAGAAACTTTACTTTTTAATCTCTTTTTAGTTACGATATTAATGGCTCCAGTAAATGCATTTTGTCCAAAAATTCTTGCTGCGGGTCCTTTAATAATTTCAATTCTTTCAATTACTTCAATTGGCAAAGCCGCATTCATGGTATGATGTCCAGTTTGTGCATCGTCCATTTTAATTCCATCAATCAGTAGTAAAGTTTGATCAAATCCTCCTCCTCTTATGTACAAATCAGATTGTCCTCCTCCGGTTCCTCTTCTTCTAATATCTACTCCAGTAACTTGTTGTAATAAGTCTGCAACATTTGTTGCTGCACTATTTTTAATGTCTTTGGCTGTTATAATAGTTATCGTACGAGAGTTTTTCTTAAATGGCATACTAATTCTTGTAGAATTAATTACTATAGAATCTAATTCTTGAACTTTCTCTTGTGAAAAAGATTGTATTGTAATACATAAAACTAAAATAAAATTAATCTTCTTACTTAAACTCATGGTTGTTAATTTAAGCTTGCAAATATATAGAAACCTAAAAGATAATACCATACAATATAAAAGCATTAGTTCAATAAAAATACCTCAAAGAATTAATATCTTTACAACATGAAAATAAGACAAAACAATGCTACAAGTTTAAAAGATAGGTGGGATTATTTGGTTGAAGAATTAACTCAACAGTTTTCTGAGGGAGATGTATTAAATCTTGACAGCATCATCTATTTAATTGGTGTTCAAGAATTAGGACAAGGAAAAAGACAGTTCAAAAAAGATGAAAAAGTAAACCTAATGCACATTGCAATTTGCAAATTATTGGAACCTTATGGATATTATGAATTCGATTTTTTTGATAAAGATGGCTGGCCTCATTACAAGATAGTAACAGATCTTCCAAACTTAAAACCAGGTGAACAAGCTGTTTTGATGAAAGAAGCGATCATACATTATTTTGAAGAACTAAATTTTTTTAAGTAACCCTAAGTTTTCTTATCATAACGGAAAACACCTTTGGAAACCATCTTTTTACATAGACTCCCAGTTTTTCTTTAAAGCCAGCAATATAGGCTTCTTCCTTTTTGTTGTGAATTGCTTTGGCCATTAATTTAGCAAATCTTTCCGGTGAGATTCCATTGGCTGTAGCAGTATCCATTTTTTGTTGTGAGGTTCCATCTCCAGTTAAGGCGTTCATAGAGATATCTGTTGAGACAAAGCCTGGGCAAATTAATGTCACCGCTATATTAGTATCATACACCTCTGCGCGCAAGCTGTCAAAAAACCCATGCAGAGCATGCTTTGATGCAGCATAACTAGATCTTAGAGGAGTTCCTATTAATCCGACCATACTCGTAGTTACCGCAAAATGACCCTTTTTATTTTCAATAAAGTGAGGTAATACAGCTTTTGTTAATGCTATTGTTCCTGTATAATTAACATTCATAATTTTTTTATCAACCGAAATATGGGTTTCTGATGCCAATGAACGCTGACTTATACCTCCATTATTTACAAGAATATCAATTCTACCAAATACATTTACTGCTTGTTGTGTAATTTCATTAAACGTTGAGTCTTTTTCTAAATCTAAAGGGATAATCCAAACATTTTTTGGGTTTTTGCAAGATTCTTTTACAATTTCAAGTGAATCTTTATTCCTTGCCGATATAATTAGCAATGCATTTTGATTCGATAACTCAATAGCAAGCGCTTTCCCTATTCCTGAAGAAGCTCCGGTAATCCAAATGACTTTATTACGAAAACTCATGTTTAATTTATTTAGTTCTAAAGTACAGAATTTACTCAAGAAACAGTAATTTTGAGTTCATTTTAGAAAATTAAATCTAATTATTATGAAAAGACTTGTCGTTTTATTCTTATTTATTAGCACTACACTAAGTGCTCAATATTCTATTAATGGCACAATGAGCCCAATTGAGAATTCATCCTGGGTTTTACTATATAAAATTGAAGGAACAAAACAACTTTTTATAAAAAACACACAAGTTAAAAAAAATGGTAATAAAGGTTTTTTTGAGCTTTCACTCCCCTCCGACGCTAAAACTGGTTCCTACAGATTAAAGTACAGCATGAAAAAAAACGGGTTTATCGATTTTTTATTTAATAAAGAAAATATTGATTTTGTATTCAATCCAAAAGACGCAGAGAGTTCAATTGTTTTTAATATATCTAAGGAGAATCAAATTTATACTTCATTTAAAAAAAAGATATTTAATGCACAATACACTCTTGACTCTATTCAAAGTGAATACTTTAGAACCCCCTCGTCAAAAATTAAAGAAGCATATAAAAATAGCTTAAAAAATATTCAAAAAATTGAAGAGAGATACACCCAAGATTCTCAAAATAAAATAGTAAGTCATTTTATAAAAGCATCTCTAAGATATAATGCCTCAGAAATTACAGAAAATCCTGTTAAGTATATCAATAATACTTTGGCACATTTTTTTGATAATATCGACTTTTCAAATAATACTCTTTATAATTCTTCTTTTTTGTTTGATAAAGTTTCTGAATACGTGTTTTCTCTAAATTATGCTGCTGATCCAAATCAAAAGCAAGAAGTATACAAAAAAGCTGTTCAAGTTGCCATTGAAAAAATAAAACCTATTTCTTTTAAAGCCGATATCATAAATTATTTAATTTCAAAATTCGCTGAAACTAAAAACGCGGTTCTAGTAGATTATTTATTTGCTAATTATTTTGAAAAATTACCTCAACAATATCAAAATTTAGGGTTTAAGAATAAAATATTAGCCCAATTAAGAATTGCAATAGGAAGAGTTGCTCCAGATTTTTCCTGGACTGAAAAAGGAAAAAATCTTAGTCTTTCCAAGTTAAAAGACGGTCTAAGTTACCTAATCATTTTTTACAGTACAGAATGTTCGCATTGTTTGAGAGAAGTTCCTGAAGTTCATAAATTTATGAAAGAGATGAGCAACACAAAAGTAGTTGCTTTTGCTATGGAAACTTCAGAGAAAACATGGTTAAATTATCAATTAAATATGCCGGGATGGCATCATGTACTAGGATTAAAAAAATGGCAAAATACAACAGCTAGAACTTACTTAATTAACTCTACTCCTACCTATTTTTTATTAGGGATGGACAAGAAAATTATTTCAATTCCAAAAAATATAGATGAATTAAAAATACTATTGAAAGAATTAAATTAAAAGTATAAGAACGCGTCTTTGATGTGATTTATATCAAATCCCCCCTTAATTTTAGTGATAGCTATAATATCAAATCTCACCTCTATATCTAGATTTTTCATAAGAACATATTCGTTCATAGCTACTACCATTAATTTAATTTTTTTAGAATTCACGAAATCTTGCGGGTTTCCAAAATCTTTTGACGACCTTGTCTTAACTTCAATAGAGATGATTGTTTCTTGCTTACTAGCTATAATATCTATTTCTGCTTTTTGAAATCTCCAATTTCTTTCTTCAATTTTATACCCTTCTTTTGTTAAATAATCTACTGCTAATTGTTCACCTTTTTTTCCTAATTCATAATGTTCTGACATTTTACTAAAATACAAAACCATTTATTACTTAATTTTGTTTAAAATTTTTAAATGTCTCAAACTACTTTAATATCTTTTTTTCAGTATGCAGGAATAAAAAACAAATGGCGTGCTTTTGGAAGAATGGGACGATCTCCTATAGTCCAAAAAAATACCAATGGACTTTCATTTTTTAAACCACTAGGAACTGGAAGTGGGAATGGTTTTTCTATAAAACCAGATTTTTCCACATTTGGATTTGTAGCTGTTTTTACATCAGAGAAATTAGCAAAGGAATTTATAGATACCAATGTTATAAAAGAATATACCAAAACAGCTATGCGCTATAGCCATGTATTAATGCACACAATAAAAAGTCATGGGAAATGGAGTAAGGAAAATCCCTTTGAAGCTTCTGTAGCTTTCGACAAAACTAAACCTTTAGCAGTTATTACTAGAGCAACAATAAAACCTTTGTTAGCATATCAATTTTGGAAAAATGTTCCAACAGTTTCAAAATCTATGGATAATTACGAGGAATTAATTTTCTCGAAGGGAATTGGTGAATTCCCTTTATTAATGCAAGCCACTTTTTCTCTTTGGTCTAATGCCGAGTCTATGATGAATTATGCATATAAGAACCCAAAACATGCAGAAATGGTAAGGAAAACAAGAGAGTTAAATTGGTATTCTGAAGAGTTGTTTGCTAGGTTTCAACCTTTCTATCAAGAGGGGAATCTAATCCCCAGAATTCTTTAGCTTTTTAATATAAATTTTTGCTTCTTTCATCACTTTTGGCGCTAAAATAATAGTTGCCAACATGGTTGGAATGGCCATCAATGCAAAAGCGCTGTCTATTAAATTAATCATCGTATCTAAACTAGCTGTTGCTCCTAATAAAATACTAGCTATAAATAAATAATTATACAGATGTTTATATTTAGAACCTACTAAAAATGATAAAGACTTTGTTCCATAGTATGAATACGAAAACAATGATGAAATGCTAAAAATTGCAACACAAATCATGAGCAAATATTTACCAATTCCTGGCATCGCATTTCCAAAAGCAGTAGCTGTTAAACTTACTCCGTTGGTATCACTAGTTTGCCAAACACCTGTAACTAATATGGCTAATGCAGTTAATGTACACACTATGATTGTATCAATAAATGGTCCTAACATAGCCACTAATCCTTCTCTAATTGGCTCATCTGTTTTTGCTGCTCCATGAGCCATTGGTGCTGTTCCCACTCCTGCTTCATTAGAAAATGCCCCGCGTTTGATCCCTAAAATGATTAGGGCGCCAACAACTCCTCCTATAACAGATTCTTCATTAATAAAATCTGCAGAGAATGCATCTGTGAATATCATTAAAAAATATTTAGGGACAACATCAATATTTACAATTAATATAATGACAACCAATATAAAATAAAGGATCACCATAGATGGAACAAGTCTAGCAGTAACCATCCCAATTCTCTTTAACCCACCTAAAACAACAATAGAGGTAATTATAACAAGAAAAAATCCGATTCCTAAATTAGTATAGTCGGTTACTTCTACTCCATTTGGTTTTAATAAGATATCATTTAATGCCTGTGTTAATTGATTTACATTAAAAACAGGTAATGCTCCTATCATTGCACAAGAACTAAAAAAAATTGCTAAAGGTTTCCATTTACTGCCAAGACCCTTAATGATAAAATACATGGGGCCACCTTGTAATACTCCATCGGAATCTTTTCCTCTAAACATAATTGCTAAAGATGAAGTAAAAAATTTTGTTGACATTCCAACTACAGCACTAATCCACATCCAAAAAATTGCTCCTGGGCCACCCATAGCTATGGCCACTGCAACTCCAGAAATATTTCCCATCCCTACAGTTGCTGAAAGTGCAGTTGTTAACGCTTGAAAATGACTTATTTGCCCTGGATCATTAGGATCATCATACTTACCTCGTAATACTTGTATGGCATGCCAAAAATATCTGAAAGGCAAAAATCTAGAAAGTACGAGAAGGTAAATTCCTCCACCTATTAATAACAATAACAAAGGATACCCCCATATAAAAGAGGCAAAAGCAGCAATACTATCTTCTATAAATTTCATTTAAATATAACTTCAGAAATGGTTGGTTTAACATTCATCTTAATAGATTTTCCAAATATAAGGGCTCTGTTATCTGTTTCATGACCAGCTGGAAAATTAAATAATACTGGAAAATCAAACTCAGAAACTACATCTAAAACAAGATCTTCAATTGAACCTCCCCAAACTGTCGTATTTTTTTTAATATTACTTATATCACCAATAATTAACCCTTTACAACTGTTAAAATACCCTGCTCTTTTTAAACCTCGTAGCATTCTATCTATATGATATTTGTATTCGCCAATTTCTTCAATAAATAAAATATGTCCATCGGTATTTAATTGACTAACACTACCCAACATATTTTGTAAAATACTTAAATTTCCTCCTGCCAATATTCCTTCTGATTCCCCTATTTTATTGTATTTAGATGAGCTTATTTTATAACTCAACTCTTCACCGAATAACGCTTTTCTAAAAGTTTCAATACTTTGTTCAGTTTCCTCTAAATTAAATGATAGGCTTGTAGCCATCATTGCATGAATAGTTTGAAAACCAAGATTATGAATATGACTGTGAAATGCTGTTATATCAGAATAACCTACAATCCATTTTGGAGATGCTCTAAACTTTGTGTAATCTAACTTATCTAAAATACGTCCACTACCATAACCTCCTCTTGCGCACCAAATTGCTTTTATGCTCGGGTTATCTAATGCTTTCTGAAAATCACTTGCACGTTCTTCGTCCGTTCCTGCAAAATGATTATTTTGATTAAAAACATGATCCCCTATAAAAACTTTTAACCCCCAACTTTCTGCTAATTTTTGTGCTTCATCTATAATTTCATTTCTATTTATTAGTATTCCAGCAGAGGCAACAATCATTATACTGTCACCTTTTTTAAGATACTTCGGTTGGATTAAGCCCATGGTTTTTGAAATTGAATCAATCCTTGTTTGTCCAAAAGACAAAAAAGAAACAAGAGATAAAACTACGAATATGTATTTAATTCGCCTCTTCATATAAATCATTTTTGTAAATGTATCTAAATTCATTGGGCTTTCAAAAATATGTTCAACTTGCTTTTTGTACTTTTGTAAATCAAAAAAATACTTCAAAACAATATTCATGAGTTCTTCTAAAAGATATACTGTTACTGCAGCTTTACCTTACACAAATGGACCAATTCATATCGGTCATTTAGCAGGTGTATATGTTCCTGCAGATATTTATGCTAGATATTTACGATTAACTGGAAATGACGTTGCATATATATGTGGAAGTGATGAACATGGGGTTGCCATCCCAATGAGGGCTAAAAAAGAAGGTGTTTCTCCTCAAGATATCATCGATAAATATCATACAATTATTAAGCAATCCTTTATAGATTTTGGAATTTCTTTTGACAATTACTCAAGAACATCCTCTGAAATTCATCATAAGACTGCCTCCGATTTTTTTATAGACTTACATAAAAAAGAGGCCTTTATCGAGGAAGTTACTGAACAATTGTACGATGCAGAAGCTAATCAGTTTTTAGCAGATCGTTTTGTTGTTGGAACCTGCCCAAAATGTGGGTATGAAGAAAGTTATGGAGATCAATGCGAACAATGTGGAACTAGTCATAACGGAACTGATTTAATAAATCCAACCTCGGCAATAACAGGAAATGTTCCAACAGTTAAAAAAACTAAGCATTGGTTTTTACCTTTAGATAAACACGAATCTTTTTTGCGAGAGTGGATTTTAGAAGGACATAAAAATGATTGGAAATCTAATGTTTTAGGTCAAGTAAAGTCTTGGGTAGATGATGGTCTTAGGCCAAGAGCTGTAACTAGAGATTTAGAATGGGGAATTCCTGTTCCTATTAAAGGAGCTGAAGGAAAGGTATTATATGTTTGGTTTGATGCACCAATTGGTTATATCTCTTCAACTAAAGAATGGGCAAAAAAAGAAGGTAAAAACTGGGAAGATTATTGGAAAGATGGCAATACAAAGTTGGTTCATTTTATAGGAAAAGACAACATTGTTTTTCATTGTATTATTTTCCCAAGTATGCTTAAAGCACATGGAGGATATATTTTACCTGAAAATGTTCCAGCTAATGAATTTTTAAATTTAGAAGGGAATAAATTATCAACCTCAAAAAATTGGGCTGTTTGGTTACACGAGTATTTAGAGGAATTTCCAAATCAGCAGGATGTTTTACGCTATACGTTAACAGCAAATGCTCCTGAGAATAAGGATAATGATTTTACGTGGAAAGATTTCCAAGCAAAAAATAATAATGAATTAGTAGCTATTTTTGGAAACTTTATTAACCGTGTAGTTGTTTTAACAAATAAGTATTACAATGGTCAAGTACCTATTCCAAAAGAACTTTCAGAGATTGATGAAGATACCCTAGATGCCATTAAGGAATTTCCAGGCAGTATTGGGAAGTCTATTCAACGGTATCGATTTAGAGAAGCATCCCAAGAGTTAATGAATCTTGCAAGGTTAGGGAATAAGTACTTAGCAGATGAAGAGCCTTGGAAAGTAATTAAATTAGACGAAGAGCGAGTAAAAACTATCATGTATGTTGCTATTCAAATAGCTACTGCCTTGGCAGTAATTTCTGAACCTTTTTTACCTTTCACTTCAAGTAAACTCAAAAAAATATTAAATTTTTCTGAATTAACTTCCAATAACTCATGGAATGATGTTTCTAATAAAGAGGTATTGCTTCCAGCAAATCATCAAATAAACCCTGCCGAATTATTATTTTCAAAAATTGAGGATAAAACAGTTACTTTTCAATTGGAAAAGCTTGCAACTACTAAAAAAACTAATGAGCAAGAAAATAAGGTTCTAGAACCTCAAAAAGAAACAATAGAATTTGAGGATTTTACTAAGTTAGATATGAGGATTGGAACTATTTTAGAGGCTGTAAAAGTTCCAAAAACCAAGAAATTATTACAACTAAAAGTAGATATTGGCATAGACGTTAGAACTATAATTTCAGGAATAGCTGAAACCTTTTCTCCAGAGGATGTTATTGGTCAACAAGTAACAGTTTTAACCAATTTAGCTCCAAGGAAGATTCGAGGAATAGAAAGCCAAGGAATGATTTTAATGACTGATACTCCAGAAGGTAAATTAGCTTTCGTAGAACCTGAAAAGAAAGTTAGCAACGGACAACAAATAAGTTAATGCTTAAAATAGCATATCATCCCATATATCAGCACAATTTGCCAGACGGCCACAGGTTCCCAATGGAAAAATATGATTTATTGCCCCAACAATTGATCTATGAAGGAACTTGTGATAAAGAAAATTTCTTTGAACCTGAAATTCCAAATAACAAGTACTTTTTTATGGTACATGATCCTGATTATGTCTCAGATTTAATGAATATTACACTAAATCAAAAAGCTGCAAGAAAAATTGGGTTCCCGCTTAGTGAAGATTTAATTGCGAGAGAAATGATTATAGCTGATGGAACAATAAAAGCTAGTGAATTTGCACTTAAATACGGAATTGCAATGAATATTGCTGGTGGAACTCATCATGCTTTTACCAATAAAGGAGAAGGATTTTGTATGTTAAATGATCAAGCAATTGGCGCTAGATACTTGCAAGAAAAAAACTTTGCTAATAAAATATTAATTGTTGATTTAGATGTACATCAGGGAAATGGAACTGCAGAAATTTTTCAAAATGATGCATCTGTTTTTACATTTTCAATGCATGGGAAAAGCAACTACCCATTTCATAAAGAAAAGAGCGATTTAGATATTCCTTTAGAAAACGGAACTGACGATCACACATATTTATCAATTCTAAAAGAAGTCTTACCAAAATTAATAACAACAGAACAACCTGATTTTATATATTACTTATGTGGTGTGGATGTTATCCAAACAGATAAACTTGGAAAACTATCTCTAACTATAGAGGGCTGTAAAGAAAGGGATCGATTTGTATTACAAACCTGTAAAGATTTTTCAATTCCTGTAATGTGTAGTATGGGTGGAGGATATTCTCCTGATATTAGAATTATTATTGAATCACATGCTAATACGTTTAGACTAGCAAAGGAAATTTTCTTCTAACGAATCCCCAGTTCTTCTCTTAAATATTCATTTTTTAAACTATTCTGACTCCAATAAGGGAGCATTTTTTGTTTTTTCAAAATCACAGAAGTAGTTCTTTGTTTTCCATCAAATGATGAAGGAAATGTTTCAAACCAACCCATTATTTTATATGGTGCTTTATTTTCAAAAATAATACTCATCGTTCTTTTTAGTTGAGCATACTCAATTTTGTATTCCATTAAATTACCCCCTAATATCTTTTTTTTATTATATGAGGTTAAAGAGGCGTCTCCTTCAAAAGATTGCAACGTTAAATGTTTCAGTTGAATATAATTTGCAGGGGGGATAAATTGAAGCCTTCCTGTTGGCAATAATAATGGATTCATTCTAAGCACGTTAAAAACTTCGTCCTCTAGAAATGATCTTTTAATTCTTGTGGTTATATCCCCTTCTTTTTCAAAATAAGAACGATGTTCAACTTTATAATCTGTATTAAAAATGAGGTTAAATTGAGTATACATGGTGCCACACCATTCTTGAGAAGATGCAGATACTTTAAGTGATTTTGGGAATTTAGTTCTATCTATTGGAGTAAATACAGAGTTAAATAAAGAATAATCATAGACTCCTGTGGTAAACTTTTTTAATTGAATATTCTTTAATATCCATGTTGTTTGTTCGTTTGTATAATACTCATTTTTTACTTGTTTATCTGTCAAAAAATCTTCTGTTACAAAAATACTAATAAGCTGACCAGGATGATTTTCTTGATATCTGTTTTGAGAAACCTCATACACGTTTACCTCTGCTTTACCCTCAGACCAATAAGAATTTGTTGCTACATTATTTTTTTGTGCAAATGCAGTTACCGCAAAAAAAGAATAAATTATTAATGAATATTTTAATTTTTTCATAATGAAATATATCTAGTAAAGATACTTGTTTTAAAAAATTTAGGTAAAATTAAAAATGATTCTTTTCCTAACTTCAAAAATTCGTAATTTGTAGGCCTTATATGTTACATGAATTAAAAGACATCATTCGTTCTGCTAAAATTGCAAAAACTCAAGGCATAAAAACTGTCATAGCTTCTGTGGTTCACCTAGAGGGTTCTTCTTACAGAAGACCAGGAGTTAGAATGTCTATTCAAGAAAATGGTAAAATGATTGGTGCGGTAAGTGGTGGCTGTGTAGAAAAAGAAATATTACGGCAATCGCAGAGAGTTTTTGAAAGCAATACTCCAACTCTAATGGAGTATGATGGAAGATATCGTCTTGGATGTGAAGGTGTTTTATCTATTTTAATTGAACCTTTTAATCCTACTGATGCATTTTTTGATGCATTTGAACATCAATGCTTGACTAGAGAATCGTTTTCTATCACCTCCTCTTTTTCAAAAGAAAACTCCAAAAGACATCAAGGAGGTTCTTGTTTTATTTTTTCTCAGGGAAAATTTCCTGTATCAAAATTAAGGATAGCTGAAAAATTAGATACATACACACAAACCATCGATCCAGGGTTCAAATTAATTATTGTGGGTAGTGAACACGATTCCGTTCAGCTGTGTAAATACGCCTCTTTAATGGGATGGGAAGTAGTCATTGTTGCTCCAATAGATGAAGTGAAAACAATTAATGATTTTCCTGGAGCGTCTTGTTATATGGGAATTGATGAAAAGGAATTTGGCAAACTCACATTTGACTCTTTAACCGCAGTGATGATGATGTCACATAGTTATGTAAAAGACTTAAAATATCTTTCTGAAATTCTTGAAACAGAGACAAGCTACATTGGTTTACTAGGGCCAAGCAAGAGAAAAGAAAAATTATTAAATGAGCTAATGGAACATAATGACTCTCTTTCAGAGAGTTTTTTCGACAAAATATATGGCCCATCAGGAATTAATATAGGGGCAGAAACACCACAAGAAATAGCTATTTCTATACTTGCTGAAATATTATCTGTTATTAGAAATCAAAAACCCATATCTTTGAGAGATAAACAAATCGGAATTCATCAATAATGCCAAAAACCGCCATACTCATACTTGCTGCTGGAGAATCTAAAAGAATGGGTGAACCCAAACAATTATTACCATACAATAATTCTACATTACTACTCCATTCTATTGAACAAGCTAATAATATAAAATATTCGGATGTATTCATTGTTATTGGAGCTCATTTTGCTGATGTATTTAAATCTATAAGAGGCCAAAAAGCAACTATCCTCAAAAATAATAATTGGGAAGACGGCATGGGAAGTTCATTAAGTAAAGGTATTGAACTTATAAAAAAGAAGAATAATTACGATAGAGTATTGGTTACCTTGGCTGACACACCTTTAGTTAATACTGAACATTACGAAGAATTAATTTCATTGTCAGATGCAACAGGTAAAAGAATCATACTTACAAATTATGACGAAGTCTCAGGTGTTCCTGCAATTTTTGATAAATCATTATTTAATGAGTTATCTCTTTTATCAGATAATGAAGGAGCTAAACCTGTAGTAAAAAAATATAAAAAAGAGGTCTTAAAAATGGATTCTAAAATACCTTTTTTTGATATTGATACAAAAGAGGCTTACCAAAAATTATTGAACTTATCCTAAAATTTTACTTTCAACAAAACCCAACTCTTTAACAAAAGGTTGTTTAAATAACTGCTTACTAGTTGCAGCTTTAATTGCGTTTGCAACAGCACCACCTGCAGGGGGAAGACCTGGTTCGCCTAACCCTGTTGGAGACAAATCACTTTCAACAAAATATGTTGAAACCTGTGGGGTTTCATTCATTCTTATTAAACGGTATGTGTCAAAATTAACAGACTGTGGGGTTCCTTCTTCAAATGAAAAATCTCCATACATAGCGTGTCCAATTCCATCAATAACTCCGCCCTCTACTTGATTTTTTGCACCTAGTGGGTTAACAACTATTCCACAATCAACAGCTACAGTTACTTTCTTAACAACTGGCAAACCATTAACCATTTCAACATCTGCAACTTCAGCTACATGAGTGTTATGGCTATAATATGCAGAAAACCCTTGATAAATTCCTTCTGAGGATTTACCCCAATTGGATTTTTCAACAACTAAGTTTATAGTCTTCTCCATTCTCTCAGCTGAATACTGAATTCTTTCGTCTTTGGTTCCTTTAACATTTTGAAGTAACTCTATGATAAGTGATGGATGATCTTTACCTAACTCAGATGCTAATTCATTAAAAAAGCTCTGTTCTGCAAATGCTAAAAAATTTGTGTATGGAGCTCTCCAAGCTCCAGTTGTAATTTTACTTTGGTAGTTTGCCGTACTTACTTTATAATTTGGAATACATCCAGCAGGAAAAAAATTAGGTATTAAACCATACATATTCCCATTGATAGCTGCTTCTTTTAGGTGATACCCAGTAATTTTACCATCTTTTATTGAAGCTTTGATTCTGTATTTAATGGCTGGCCTATAGATCCCAGCTGCCATATCATCTTCTCTTGAAAATACAACTTTAACTGGCTTATTTGCTAAACTAGATATTTGAGCTGCCTCCTCTGCAAAATCTCCATAAAGCCTTCTTCCAAATCCTCCTCCCATTCTGGTCATCTCTAGATGAATTTCCTCTGGTTTCCTATCTAGAAGTTTTGAAATTTTACTTACCGTCCATGCAGGAGTTTGAATGGGTCCAACTAGATGAACTTTATCTGATGTTACATTTGCATAAAAGTTCATAGGTTCCATACAGTTATGAGGTAAAAAAGGAGATTCATACGTTCTTTCTATATTTTTATCAGAATTTAAAAAAGCCTTTTCTATATTTCCATCTTCTCTGTTTACCTTAAACTTATTGCCATTAAGAATTTTTAATAACTCTTTGTTATGGTCTTCAGTGCTCTCTAGTTTTGTATTGCTGCTCCATTTACAAATTAAAGCCTTCTTTCCCTTCATAGCAGCCCAGGTATTTGTACCTAAAACCGCTATTTTATCTCCAAATTTAAGAACGTTCACAACTCCATTAATCTTTTTGGAGTTTTGATCATCAAAACTAACAAGTTTTTTTCCAAAAGATGGGGGTCTTAACACAGAAGCATATACCATTTCCTCGGTTACGTAATCTAACCCGAATAGAGGTTTTCCTGTAATAATTTTTTGAATATCTACATTCTTTATGTCTTGCCCAATAATTTTATAATCCTTCGATTCCTTTAACTCAACATTTTCTGGGACTTCAAGAACTGCTGCTTCTTTAACAACTTCTCCATAACCAAATGAATCTCCATTGGCATTGGTAATTATTCCCTGAGAGGCATAGCAAGAAGAAGGCTCTTCACCCCATTTTAATGCTGCAGCATTGATTAACATTTGTTTAGCTGTTGCTCCTGTTTGGCGAAGTGCATCCCATCCAAAACGAATAGACTGACTTCCTCCTGCAACTTGTCTTTGATAATTAACCGGGTCATATAACCCTTGAGATACTGATACCTTTTCCCACGGAACATCTAACTCCTCAGCAATGATCATAGGCATAGATGTTTTTACCCCCTGACCGATTTCTGGATTAGGAGAAAAAATAGTTACATACCCTTCCTGTGAAATTTTTATAAAAGCATTAAAGTCATTAAAATTTAGTTTTGAAATATCAATAGGGACAATTGCATTTGGTCTACATGCATTTAAAAAATTAAACCCAATTAACATACCTCCACTAGCAAGAACAGATGTTTTTAAAAAATTTCTCCTACTAAAACTGATTGATTTTTTTTGAGACTTCATCATATTATACTGATTTCATTTATGAGTTTTTAGCGGCTAATTCAATCGCTTTTTCTATTCTATTATATGAGGCACATCTGCAAATATTACCTTGCATAGCTTCTCTAATCTCATCTTTAGTTGGGGAAGAGTTTTCTTTTAAAAATGCAGAAGCTGTCATTATTTGACCAGCTTGACAATATCCACATTGGGGAACATCTATTTCTTTCCAAGCTTCTTGAACTGGATGGGTACCATTATCAGAAAGTCCTTCAATAGTTGTAATAGATTCATCATTTAAGGAAGAAACAGTAATAGAGCAACTTCTAACGGCTACGTTATTTACATGAACTGTACAAGCTCCACATTGTGCTATTCCACAACCAAATTTTGTACCTACCAAGTTCAGTTCATCTCTTAACACCCAGAGGAGAGGTGTATCATTGTCTACATTTACAATAATTTTTTTACCGTTAATGTTTAGTGTGTGATTTGGCATAATATATGTTTGAAATAAAAGCATAAGTTAAAAATTATTGTTTAAACTTTCAAATGTATTTAATAGTTTGCCACTATTCTTAACAAAATTTGTTGATTATCAAATCAAAAAAACCTTGACACGAACACTACGTAAATTTAAAAATTGCAGTATTTAAAAGATTTAGCTTAATTTAGTACCCAAACATTTGAAGAAATATTCTTTTATGAGTCATATAATTCTCTTGTGTTTTTATCATAAACCCTAAACAATGAAATTAAAATATTTTATTTATTTAATGTTATTAACTCAGCTGAGTGTTTTTAGCCAAGAGCTTCCTCCTATTGAAGTTTTTAAGCCAAAAGATTATGCTGCAGAAGACCAAAATTGGGGGGTTTCTCAAGGAAATGATAAGTCTATATACTTTGCAAATAACAAAGGACTATTAAGCTATAATGGCTCTAGATGGAAACTATACAAATCATCAAACTCATCTATATTTAGATCTGTTAAAGTTATTGGGGACAAAATCTACACTGGTAGTTACATGGATTTTGGATTTTGGGAAAAAAATAAATATGGTACTTTAAAATACACCTCTTTATCATCAAATGAAAAAATCTCTTTGGCAGAGGATGAAGAGTTTTGGAATATTTTAGAACTAGACCGTTGGATTCTTTTTCAGTCTCTAGACCGCATTTATATTTTTGATACAAAAACAAAATCTACTGATATCATTGAATCAGAGACATCAATTACAAAAATATATAAGGTACAAGAAGAAATTTACTATCAAAAATTTAATCTAGGGATCTACAAATACAAGAATGGCAATGAGATATTAGTCTCTAACAACAAAATCTTAAAAGGCAACAACATTATAAATATATTCTTAAACAATAACAAATTATTGTTTCAAACAAAAGAGCTTGGTTTTTTTATTGAAAAAAATGACAAAAGCGTTGTTGAGTGGGATACTAAACTTAATAAAAAACTTAAAGAATACAGTGTATACAATAGTCTACAGTTGCAAAATAATGACTTTATACTAGGTACTGTATCTAATGGAATCATTTATATCAACAAAGAAAAAGAAATAGAATACACCATAGATCAGAGTAAAGGACTTGCAAACAATACGGTACTTTCTTTATTTGAGGATAAGGATAAAAACGTTTGGCTAGGTCATGATAATGGAATCAGTAATATTAATTTTAATGCCCCTTTTAGAGCCTACAAAGATGACTTAGGTATCTTAGGGTCTGTATACACAACTTTTCTATATAATGATATTTTATATTTAGGAACAAATCAAGGGCTTTTTTATAAAAATCAAAATAAAGAGGAGTCATTCAAATATGTGAAAGGGACTGAAGGGCAAGTATGGTCATTGCAAAAAATAAACAATACATTATTTTGTGGTCATGATAAGGGTACATTTATAATTTCTAACGGAAAAGCAGAGAGAATACCTAATACTTTTGGCACATGGCTTATCAAGGAAATTCCAGAAAAAAAAGATTTATTAATTCTTGGGGGATACAACGGATTATTTGTTCTGAAAAAAGAAAATAAGAATTGGTTTTTAGAAAATAAAATTGAAGGATTTGATATTTCTTCAAGACATCTAGAGTTTGTAAACCCTCTTGAAATTTTAGTAAGTCATGAGCAAAAAGGAGTTTATTTATTAAAAACCAATGAAGCTTATGACCGCGTTCTTTCCTTTTCTGAAACAGACGTAAAAAAAAGCATCAAATCTAGTCTTACCAAATACAATAATAAAATTTATTACAGTGCTAATGAAGGTGTATTTTATTTAGATACAACGTCTTTAAACTTCAAAAAAGATACAATTTTGAGCGAATTGTATAATTGCACCGATTATATTTCAGGTAAATTGATTAATGCCAACAACAAATTATTTTCATTCACAAATGATAATATTTCATATGTTCAAAAAGAAAGTTTAACAACTAACTATGAGTTGTTTTCAATCCCTATGCCAAATAACGTAAGAGAAACAAAAGATGGGTATGAAAATATTCTATACATAGGAAAAGATAAATATCTTGTTGGAACTACAAGTGGTTATATAATAACTGATTTAACCTCAAAGAATACAATTGATAATATAATTAAGATTGATGAAATTACGGCTAATTCCATAGAAGGAAAGGAAGAACCCTTAGTTTTGGAGGATTACAGTTCACTTGAAAATAACATTAATCATATTAGAATTTCTTATAGTATTTCTAACTACAGTAAATACCTCCCATCTCTATTCCAATATAGGTTACTAGGTTTTAATAAAAACTGGAGTAATTGGACGTCAAAATCAGAGGTTTATTTTGAAAATTTGCCACATGGCATATATGAATTTGAAGTAAGAGCAAAACTTGGATCAGAGAAAATTTCAAATCCTGTAAGCTATTCATTTACGATAGCAAAACCCTGGTATTTAAGAACATCATCATTAGTTATTTATTTTTTCTCTGCAATTCTACTATTAATTATTATTAATATACTTCATCGAAATTATTTTAAAAATAAACAAGAAAAAATACTCAAACAGAAAGAAAAAGAATTGGAAATAAAGCAACTAGAAAACGAACAACAGTTGATGCACTTTAAAAATTTAGATTTACAGAAAGATATTGATTCTAAAAATAGAGAATTAGGACTTTCTACCATGAACCTAATAAAAAGAAATGAATTATTAGGAACCATAAAAAAAGAATTAGGAGGCACAAAAAAAATAGAAGATATTTCAAATGTTATTAAGCTTATTAATAACAACTTAAATACTTCAGACGATTGGAAATTATTTGAAGAAGCTTTTAAAAATACCGACAAAGGCTTTATGAAAAAATTAAAATCTGAACATACAAACCTAACCTCAAATGACCTAAGACTATGTACTTATCTTAGATTAAATTTATCATCAAAAGAAATTGCACCACTACTTAATATTTCTATACGAAGTGTAGAAGTAAAGAGGTATCGTTTAAGAAAAAAGATGAATTTACCACATGAAGCAAGTCTTAGTAGTTATATATTAGAGATATAGCTTAATAAAAAACCATACAACAACCATACAATCACAATAAATAATAGGTATATTCTGATTTCTCAGATCAATAAAGGTCTGTTTAGCCTATCAATTTAAAAAAATTTAAATTTCATTGTGATGTATATTTTTTATTGAGGTAGTTTTTATTGATTTAATTAATTCATCGCTTAAATTTATGGAATAAACAAATTGAAAATTTCATGAGAAAACTCATAATTCTAATTTCATTTACTTTTATCACTAATTTAGGCTTTGCTCAGAATATTAATGTCAAGGGTGTAGTTACTGATGCGGTTACAGGAGAAACTCTCCCAGGAGTAAATGTTATTGTAAAGAACTCCCAAAAAGGAGACATCACAGATTTTGATGGTAATTACAAAATTTCCGCTGTTCCTAAAGGCTCTATTCTAGTGTTTAGTTATTTAGGATACCAAACTAAAGAGGTAGTTGTAGATAAAGAAACTATTAGCACTTCCTTAGAAGAAAGCTCTGAAACTTTAGATGAAATTGTTGTCATTGGTTACGGTACTCAACGAAAAAAAGAAGTTACAGGAGCCGTATCTGTTGTAGGTAGTGAAACTATTGAAAACTTAAAACCAACTCGTATAGAACAAGCGCTTCAAGGGCAAGTTGCTGGTGTTAACATTACAGCTTCGTCTGGTGCACCTGGTGCAGCGTCTAATATTCGTATTAGAGGTATCTCTACAAACGGAAATAACAACCCCCTTATTTTGGTTGATGGCAATGTTATTGAAGACTTGAGTGTGGTTAACCCTTCAGATATCGAATCAATCAACGTTTTAAAAGATGCTACTGCTGGAATCTATGGTGTTAGAGGAGCAAACGGTGTTATTTTAATTACCACAAAATCAGGTAGAAAAGATACTGACTTTAAAGTAGTATTAAATTACTACACTGGTTTTCAACAAACAACCAGAAAAATTCCTTTACTTAATGCTACAGAATATGCATTATTAGCTAACGAAGCTTTTGCTGCAAATGCAGAAACCATCCCTTTCCCTAATGTAGGTTCTTTAGGAGAAGGAACTGACTGGCAAGACGAAGTATTTAAAAATGCATTAGTTCGCAGTATGGATTTTACCATCAATAAAGGAACTGAGAAATCTTCCTACTCTTTAGGGGCTTCTCACCTAGACCAATACGGAATTGTTGGCGCTGGTAAATCAAACTTTAAAAGAACTACTTTGAAGTTTAACTTCAGTACTGAAATTTTAAAAAACCTAAAATTAACAACATCTTCCATATTTACAAATACAAAAAGAAAGTCTTTGTCCGAAAATGCTTTAGGATCTGTATTATTTAATGCATTAAACATGCCGGCAACAACAACTGTTAAAGATGATCTCGGAGCTTATTCATTAGCCCCAACTACTGGAGTTGGTATTGAAGTAATTAACCCAATAGCTCAAACGGAAAATACATTTAATGAAGCGATTGTTGATAAATTTTCAGGAGGATATGGTCTTAATTATAAAATAACAGATCACCTAAGCGTAGAGTCTAGGTTTCAATTTAATTATGCCGCAGTAAATTCAAAGTATTATGCTCCAGAGGTGTATTATGGTGGTGGTAAAGTATTTAATTCAGTTAATAATTTAGCTGCTCTTACAGATGATGTAAATAGCTCCACTGTAGGAGAATCTAAACAAGAATTTAAAGATTACACATTTGACTCATTTATAAAGTATGAGAGAATTTTTAATGATATCCATGATGTTAAAGCACTTTTTGGAATGTCTGTTTTTAGGTCTCAAGGCGTAAATCTAAGAAACGAACTAGGAATAGGCGCTAACGGAACTTCATTTAGTGAGTATTCAGTTGCAAGTTCAGATAGTTCTCAAGATAACCTTGCACTTGCAAATAGATCAAGACGTTTTTTTGACAGCAGACTATTATCCTATTTTTCTAGATTACAATATTCTTATGAAGGAAAATATCTTTTATCTGCTGTGATAAGAAGGGATGGTTCATCAAATTTTGGCCCGCAAAATAAATTTGGATTTTTCCCTACAGGTTCTGTTGGATGGATTGCTTCTGACGAATCTTTTCTTGAAGATAGCTCAACAATTAACTTCTTAAAATTTAGAGCTAGTTATGGTATTATTGGTAACGATAGAATTGCCTCTTTTAGATACCTTTCTTTAGTAAACGGTGAAGGTGTTTATGTCTTTAACAACCAACTTAGCTTCGGACAAGCTTTAGGATCTATAGCAAATCCTGAAATACGATGGGAGAAACAAAAACCATTTGATGTAGGAGTTGATATTGGGCTTTTTGATAAAGTAGATATTACAGTAGATTATTTCAATAAGAAAACAGAAGATTTATTAGTACAACCTGAAGTTTCAGGAATTCTAGGGGCAACAGCTCCAGGATCTGGTGGCCCATTAGTAAATGCAGGTACTGTTGAAAATGAGGGAATTGAATTTTCCATCAACTATAAGGAAACCATTGGGGAAGATTTTAAATTTAACCTCAACTATAATTTTACAACACTTAAAAATGAAGTGTTATATGTAGGTAGTGACACCGGAATACTTCAAGGTGGAAGTTTTGGTGTTGGTCAAGACCCACCCTCAAGAATGGAGGCTGGCTTTCCAATAGGATATTTCTATGGGTTGCAAACAAATGGCATCTTTCAAAATCAAGCTGAAGTAGATGCTCATGCAACTCAAGCTAATGCTAATCCTGGAGACATCCGATTTGTAGATCAAAATGAAGATGGGTTAATAAATGGAGATGATAGAATTAATATTGGTGATCCTATACCAAGTATAACTATGGGGCTAAACTTATCTTTTGATTACAAAAGCTTTGATTTTAACATGTATGCTTTTGCATCTATTGGAAATGAAATTGTTAGAAATTATGAACGAAACCAGCCTCTTACAAATAGATCGGTTTATTTCTTAGATAGATGGACTGGAGAAGGAACAAGTACAACTTTCCCAAGAGTGACTACCGGTTCAACTAGCAATACTCTTTTTTCAGATTTTTATGTAGAAGATGGCTCATTTGCGAGATTACAAAATATTCAATTAGGATATACATTTAGCGATGATAGTTTAATGGGAACAGGTATAGATAAGTTACGTTTTTACTTGTCTGCAAGTAATTTAGTTACCCTAACAAAATATAAAGGATTTGATCCAACTACCTCAAATGGAGCTCCAATTGGAGGAGGTATAGACCAAGGATTTTACCCATCTCCAAAAACTTTTTTAATAGGGTTTAATGTTAATTTTTAAAATGAAAAAAATGAAAAAATTATACATAAAAATATCAATGATTATTATCTCTCTCACTGCGTTTACAGCTTGTAGTGACGATTTTGTAAATGTAGATTCTAACGATGTTACCTCTGAAGACTTTTTTAATTCAGAAGAAGATTATCAAAACGCATTAATTGGTGCTTATGATTTATTACAATCAACATGGATAAATGCGATGTTAGGTGAAATTGCTTCAGACAATACATTGGCTGGTGGTGAAAGTGCAACTGATGTTATTGGAATTCAAGAAATTGATGATATGATACATACTCCTGTGAATAATGACCTTAGAGGTATTTGGGGTTTAATGTTTGCAGGGATAAATAGAACCAACTTTATCCTAGAGTTTCAAGATAAAATAGACTTCTCTGGAAAAAATCAAATCATTGCTCAAGCTCGTTTTTTAAGAGCTTACTATTATTTTGAATTGGTAAAGTGGTTTGGTGATGTTCCTTTAGCAATCGACAAACAGATTCTATTTGGAGAAGAAAGTAGTTATGAAAGAAGTCCTGCTTCTGAGGTATACAGTCTTATAGAACAAGATTTAATGTTTGCATCAGACAATCTTCCTTCAGTTCAAACAGAAGCCGGAAGAGTAACAAAAGGGGCTGCTCAAGCATTGTTAGGAAAAGCTTATTTATATCAAGATAAATTTAGTGAAGCGGCTCAAGTACTAGAGGCTTTGATACAGTCTGGAACATATAGTTTAGTTACAGATTATAACACAATTTTTGAAGAGGACGGAGAGAATAATGTTGAATCTGTTTTTGAGATTCAATATACGGATGTTGAAGGGGCCGGTTTTGGATGTCTTCAATGTAGTGAGGGTAATGTTGCTGTTGGTTTTAGTGGAATTCGAAATTATGAAGGACCAGATTTCACATCCGGTTTTAGTTTCAATGTTCCGGTTCAAGAAGCATATGATGCTTTTGATAATGACGATCCAAGAAGAGATATTGCTATTTTGGATATTAATGCCTGGGCGGCTTCTACTGGAGCTACTTTTGGAACTGGAAATGAGCATACTGGATATTTTAACAGAAAGTATATTCCTAGAACTAGAAGCAGTAATGCTTTACCTGACTTAAATTTAACAAACCCAAATAATTACAGAGCAATCCGTTACGCAGATGTATTGTTGATGGCAGCTGAAGCAAATAACAGAGGAGGTCTTAACGAATCTAAAGCACAAGAGTATCTTAATCAGGTAAGAAGACGTGCTTTCGGAGACGAACTGCATGACGTTACAGCTTCGGGATCGTCACTTACAAATGCTATTTATCTTGAAAGAAGATTAGAATTAGTTGGAGAGGGACACCGCTTTTTTGATTTAGTTAGAACCGGAAAAGCAGCTCAAGAAATTAATGGCTTTCAAGAAGGTAAACATGAATTATTCCCTATTCCAGCTATTGAAATTCAATTAGCAGGTAATGTGTGGGCTCAAAATCCAGGATATTAAAAAATACATACGATGAAAAACGTTAAAAAAATATACAAGTCAATTTTAATCATGATCATGATTATAAGTTGTACAGATAGTAGAGATTTAGGATTTCTAGAGGAGGTAGCAATACCCTCAAACGTAAGTGCTTTATTTGACATCACTCAAGATAACTCTGGGCTAGTCACAATAACTCCCTCTGGAGAAAGTGCTAATGTCTTTGAAATAAATTTAGGGGACGGATCAGAAATAGTTACTTTAAACTCAGGAGAGAGCACAGAAAAAATATATTCTGAAGGAAGTTATACTATATCCATAACCGCATATAACATAGTGGGTGATTCTACTGAAGTAAGTCAAACTTTAGTTGTTTCCTTTCTAGCTCCTCAAAACCTAGAGGTTGGTATAGAAAATGACGCTTCAATATCTAAGCAAGTTAATGTAACTGCCACTGCGGACTTTGCTACTACCTATGAATTTTATTCTGGTGAACCAGGAGTTGAGCAACCCGTAGCAACGGCAAATATCGGTGATGGAATCTCTTACGGATACCAGACACCAGGTGTTTACTCTGTTAGAGTTGTAGCTAAAGGTGGTGCAATTGAAACAACAGAATATGCTGTAGATTTTGAGGTTACTGAAATAGTATTTCCTTTAAGTGCGGCGCCAACACCTCCTAACAGAAATGATTTTGATGTTGTTTCAGTATTTAGTGATCATTATACCGATGTAACTTTAAACGAACTTCCTACCTCATGGTCTTCAACTAGTTTTGAAGCCACTACTATTGGTTCAGATAACATTTGGAAGCTTACAAGTCTAGATTTCTTAGGAATAGTTACAAACTATGATACTGGAATAGATGTTTCTGAAATGGAAAAACTACACATAGATTATTGGTTGCCAGAAGGTGCAACTAACGAATTACTTGTAAAAATTGTAAATACTGTTGATGGTGGGGAAGATGTAGAATCACTCGGTGTCCCTCAAGGTGGCTCATGGCAAAGTATCGAAATAGATCTTACTGCTTTTGATGATGGAAACTTAGCCAATAAAGAAAAAATTACACAGTTACTTATAGATTCTGATGGGGTAACGCCAGTTGCTTATATAGACAACTTTTACTTTTACAGAGAAAGCACAACTTCATCTTTTGATGATGGATTACTAAATAATGGAGATTTTGAAGGTGGAAGTGATTCTTGGATTGTAGGAGTTAATGATGCTGCACCAGCGCCAGTAGTAACAGTAGCAGATAATACGTATTATTCAGTGAATGTAACTTCTGCAGGAAATGTGTATGATGTGAACCTAAGTCAAAAAGTCGAAATTATTCAGGGAAATACCTACACACTAACTTTTGATGCATGGTCCGATATAAATAGATCTATTGTAGCAGGAGTTGGACTTAGTGCAAATCCATGGTCTAATACTGGAGCTCCACTAAATATTACTCCAACAAGAACTACTTATAGTTACACTTATTCTGAGGTAGGTTTTGGAGCACCTGATGCAAGAGTTTTATTCGATATCGGTGGAGAGGTTGGTCTTGTGAACATAGACAATGTTTCACTAGTTCTTGGAGCAGGAAACATTTTAACCAACGGAAATTTTGAAGCTGGTAGCGCTCCATGGATTGTGGGTGTTAACGATGCTGCTCCTGCGCCAGTTGTAACAGTAGCTGACAACACGTATTACTCTGAAAATGTAGTATCAGCAGGAAATGTATATGATGTTAATGTGAGTCAAAAAGTGGAAATTATTCAAGGTAAAACCTACTTTTTAACATTTGACGCATGGTCAGATACAAACAGATCTATAGATGCAGGAATCGGATTAAGTGCAGACCCCTGGTCTAATGATAAAGAAACTATTCAAATAACACCAACAAGAACAACCTTTACATTAACGCTAGATTCGGCTGGTTTTGGGGCATCGGATGCTAGAGTATTATTTGATATTGGAGGAGAAGTAGGAGAAGTAAATATCGATGATGTATCATTATCAATGAATTAAAAATGAAAACAATGAAAACATTTAAAAAAATTATTGGGCTGTTTATATTGAGTATATTTCTCTTTACAAGTTGTCAAGACGAAGACCAAGAGTTTGGGGCATTAAAAGCACCATCAAATATTACTTTAAATTATGAAATTTTTGGTCAAGACGCAGACAACCCTAATGGAGATGGATCAGGAATTGTAAATTTCTCTGCTACTGCAGATGATGCCATAACTTACATCTATAGTTTTGGCGACAACACAGACAATGCTTCGGCTCCCAGTGGAAATTCAAGCCATAGATTTACTAGAACAGGTTTAAGTTCATACAATGTAACAGTAACTGCTTCTGGCCTTGGTGGAGTTACCTCATCTAAATCTATAAATATCGAGGTCTTCAGTGCATTTGATGATATTGAAGCAAAATCTTTTTTATCAGGAGCGCCAATAAGTCAAGACTCTGATGGTTTAGATGTCATAAATATTAGTTCACCAGTAACTAAAGTGTGGTACTTAGATGATTCTAAAACTGGTCACTTAGGTGTCGGGCCGTCTTTAGCATTTGATATTCAAATTTATGGAGCCCCAAGAGAATATTACTATCCAAGTTTCTTTTCGGCACCTCCAGGAACTTTTTGTGGTAACGATGGAGATTGTTTTTGTGATGATGAATTAATATTTACATTAAATCCTGACGGAAGCATGAATTATCTTTTAGACAATAAAGGAACAACCTTTTTTAATGCTAATGCAGCTCATCAAGCTATCGCTGGAGGTGCAGGCGGAGGTGATGCGTGTCTAGATTTTGATACTTCAACGGTTAGTAACGTATCTTTTGCACCTGGATCTGAAGATTGGAGCTTAGTAGCAGATCCAAGTTTTGAATCTAGAGGGACACAAATGAATTTTTCTGATTCTGGATTTATGAGTTATTACGTTGGCTCTTCAAGTTATGAAATTATTGAAATAACAGAAACAGAATTATATGTTAGAACTTTAGATGCTGCAGACCCTAATTTAGCATGGTACCATAAATTTACCTCTACTCCTGGTGGGAGTGGTTCAGATGATGAGTATGTGTTCACTGATTTAGTTTGGGAAGATGACTTTAATACTGATGGTGCACCAGACTCAACTAAATGGACCTATGATTTAGGAACTACAGATATTTTTGGTAATACTGGCTGGGGTAATCAAGAAGCTCAAAGCTATACTGATAATGCAGAAAATGTGATTGTAGAGGGCGGATCTTTAAAGATTACAGCAAAGAAAGAAGGGAATGATTATACTTCTGCTAGAATCAAAACTCAAGGACTATATGATTTTACATATGGTAGAGTTGAAGTAAGAGCAAAACTTCCAGCATCTCAGGGAACCTGGCCTGCTATTTGGATGTTAGGATCTAATCATCCAACTGCTGGATGGCCTTACTCTGGAGAGGTAGATATCATGGAACAAAGAGGGGATGATAAAGAAAGAGTTTTAGGAACAAGTCATTGGTATAACACAGCAGGTTCCAATAATGCAAGTTATGGTGAAAGCACTACTGTAGAAAATCCTTCTACTGAATTTCACCTATATACAGTAGAGTGGACAGAAGGTGCTGTTAAAATATTTTTAGATGATGTTAAGTATTATGAATTAACTAATTCTGCAGACTTGCCTTTTAATGCTGATTTCTATTTAATTCTTAACGTTGCCATGGGCGGTACTCTTGGCGGTGATATAGATCCTTCGTTTACACAAGACACAATGGAAATTGATTATATTAAAGTTTTTCAATAAAGAATTATCAAACAAGATAACATTTAGAGATTATCCATTGATAATGGATCCATATTAAAAAGTCTTGAATACTACTTGTATTCAAGACTTTTTAAATATTTAAATAATAATATACAAAAAAAAATAGTAGTAAAAAGCTCTGTATTTGCTTGTAATACTCCATTGCAACTAATATAAAAAATGCTATTAACTATACAATTTATCCTTTCACCTATACAATACTACAACAGCGCCTATAATATACTAGTAAAACTATCCTAAATCATCGTAAGTTTCCCCATTGTTAAAAGGGTTTCATCAATAAAAGAATATTTTTAACAGATTCTAGTAACTACCGTGTGTTATGTGTATGATTTTTGTAGAGGTTTTATTTTCTAAAAGATAAAAAGATACTATTAAATTAGCAAAAGATGATTTTTTATAAAATTTGTTATGAAATGAAATTGAATTTTTTATTCAAGAAAATTTTTCCATTGACTCTTTTATTATTTGTAGGAACACTTTCGGTTTTATCACAATCTGAAAAAGTTTCTATAACTAATTCCTTCAATGGTTTTTCTCTAAAAGTTGAAGGAAAAAATTTCATGATTAAAGGCGTTAATTGGGATGTAATTCCTATTGGAAAGAATGCTGTTGATGCTAATTTTTGGGAGGGTTCAGATGAGATTATAAAATCAGGATTAGATCACGAAATGTCTCTTTTAAGAGATATGAATGTTAACGCAATCCGCCATTATTCGGGTATTCCTGCAAAATGGATTCAATACATCTATGAAAACTACGGAATTCATACAATGATAAACCACTCTTTTGGAAGATATGGTATGTCTGTAGATGGAGAATGGAACCCAATTACAGATTACTCAGACCCTAAGATGCAAAAGATTTTATTGTCAGAAATTGAAATAATGGTTAGTAATTACAAAAATACACCTGGCCTTTTATTGTACCTACTTGGAAATGAAAATAATTATGGTCTTTTTTGGTCTGGAGCAGAAACTGAGGACTTTCCTGAGGAAGAAACCGAAAAAATGGCTGTTGGAGAAAAGTATGGCAGGCCTATGTATCGATTAATGAATACAGCTTCAAAAAAAATAAAAGAATTAGACACTAATCATCCTGTAGCCATTTGTAATGGAGACGATCTTTTCATTGAAATAATAGCCCAAGAATGCAAAGACATAGATATTTTTGGGGTGAACTCCTACAGAGGATATTCATTCACTAACTTATTCAAAACCGTAAAAGAAACGTTGAATAAACCCCTTCTATTTACAGAATTTGGAGCAGACGCTTTTAATGCAGTCACAAACACTGAAGACCAAAAATCTCAGGCTAATTATCTGCTTAAAAACTGGAAAGAAATTTACGAAAACGCAGCTGGAATGGGTATGTATGAAAATACTATTGGAGGTTTCACATTTCAATTTAGTGATGGTTGGTGGAAATATGATTTTGATAACAGGAAGAATGTGACCAAACACGATACGGTTTCTACATGGGGAAATGGAGGATATACCTCAGATTTTTTAACGGGTGAGAACAATATGAATGAAGAATGGTTTGGAATTTGTGCCAAAGGACCAACAAACAACAATGGCCTTTATAATTTGTATCCAAGAGCTGCCTATTATGTCTTAAAACAGATTCATCAATTTGACCCTTACAATGAGGGGATTAGTATAAGTCTCTTACATAAATATTTTCACGATCTTGATTTAAAAGATGCTAATGCTAAAGGAATTCAGAACAAAAAAACTCTTGAGATTTTAAATAAAAATAAAGATTCAGTTGTTCAAGCACTATGGAATAAAACAACTTCACCGGTATTTAATATTGCGTTTGATGATAACCCCACAGTATTGAAATTCACCTCTTTTAATGGAGCGTCCTTCAAACTTAGCGACAAAACTCCACTTATTACAAATAACACCTCAACAACTAAATTAGGAGTATTTACAAACTCTGGAAATAATTGGGAAGGAAATTATTTAGATCTTTTATCTCCTATTGACTTAGAAAAGGGAAATACCATAAAATTAGCCTTACGTTCTAATAAGTCAGTAGAAGTACTACTTAAATTAGAAAAAGTTGGTGATGAAAATAGTTCAATTGAACGCTCAGCATTTCATTCTGGAAATGAATGGGAGGAATTAAGTTTTTCGTTTTCTTCATTAAAAAAATACAATAGATTGGTCATTTTTATTGATGGTCCCGGAACTACTTCTGGAGATTTTTACATTGATCAAATTCTACAATCAAATTCAAAAATTCAATTAAAAAAATAAAAAGTACTATACCAAATGAGTAACGAAACTAATATATTAACAAAAGAAACCTCATTAGAAAATATGGATGTTGAGTTGAAGTCTGTAATCATAGACGATGAAGTGTATTATCAGATTTCAAATAATGATTTGATGCGTCCTTTCTTTATGAGTATTGTAAGTGATTCTAATCATTGGATGTTTATATCAAGTAATGGAGGACTAACTGCTGGTAGAAAAAATTCTGAGTATGCTTTGTTCCCTTACTACACAGACGACAAAATTACAGAATCTGCAGATATTACCGGAAATAAATCTATTTTCAAAGTATCTAAAGATAACCAAGAATTTATGTGGGAACCTTTAGCAGTCAGGTCTTTAGGAAGCTATTCCACAACCCAGAATCTTTATAAAAATAAATATGGGAACAAAATTATTTTCGAGGAAATTAACCATGATTTAGAATTAATCTTTAGATACCAATGGAGTTCAAGCAATACTTTTGGATTTATTAAGAAATCTAAACTCATCAATACAAGCGATAGTGCCATAAAAATATCTTTACTTGACGGGATTCAAAACATCATGCCAGCTAGTATTGGAAGCGACGAACAAAATCAATCTAGTAACCTTGTTGACGCATACAAGCGAAATGAACTTGAAGAAAAAACTGGTCTTGGTATTTTTGCATTAAGTGCCATATTAGTAGACAAAGCGGAAGCAAGTGAGGCCTTGAAAGCCAATGTAGTTTGGTCTCTAGGGTTAGATAACCCCAAACACCTTCTCTCTTCTTTACAATTAAATAATTTTAGGTTAGGAAAACCTATAAAACAGGAAGTAGACGTAAAAGCCGAGAAAGGAGCTTACTTTTTAAATTCAGAGATCATATTAGAAAAAGAATCCTCTAAAGAGTGGATGATTATTGCTAATGTAAATCAAAACCATTCTAGTATTGCAAAATTATCAAAACAAATCAAAGAAGAATCCTCTTTAGTACACATAGTAAATGATGATATTAATATAGGTACTAAGCGTTTAGTTGAATTAAATTCTGCCTCAGATGCAATTCAAATTACTTCGGACAATCTTAAGGATACCCGCCATTTTGCAAACACACTTTTTAATATTATGCGAGGAGGAATTTTTGATAATAATTATCAAATTGAAAAGTGGGATTTTAAAAACTATTTAGAACAAGCAAACACAAAAGTTGCTTTTACTTCTGAGGAAATCATAGAAAAACTTCCGGAAGAATTTTCGCTTTCTGACCTTCAAAAGATTGCATATAATAACGAAGATAAAAACTTCAGACGCCTTTGTTTAGAGTATATGCCATTAAAATTTAGCAGACGTCATGGAGACCCAAGTAGACCCTGGAATAAATTTTCAATTAATACAAGAAATGAAATAGATGGTTCCAAAATATTAGATTATGAAGGTAACTGGAGAGACATCTTTCAAAACTGGGAGGCATTAGCGCACTCATATCCAGAATTTATTGAAAGTATGATTCATAAATTTTTAAATGCTACAACTTTTGATGGCTACAATCCTTACAGAGTAACTAAAGGAGGTTTTGATTGGGAAACCATTGAACCGGATGACCCGTGGTCATATATCGGATACTGGGGTGACCATCAAATCATCTACTTGTTAAAATTTTTAGAGTTTATAAATAATCACAAGCCAGGTAGATTAGAAAGTTTCTTTACTAAAAACTTATTTGTTTATGCAAATGTCCCTTACAAAATAAAATCATATCAAGAATTACTTGAAAACCCTAAAGACACCATAATTTTTGATCAACAATTAGATAATAAAATACGTGAAGAAAGATCTGCTTTAGGAGCCGATGGTGCTTTGTTACGTGATGAGCATCGTTTTATTGTAAAAGCAAATTTTATAGAAAAAATTTTAGCAACTTCCTTGGCTAAATTATCGAATTTTATTCCTGAAGGAGGAATTTGGATGAACACGCAAAGACCTGAATGGAATGATGCCAACAATGCTCTAGTTGGAAATGGAGTTTCTATGGTTACTTTATATTACTTAAACCGTTTTTTCAATTTCTTTAAGGAATTATTAGAAAGTTCCTCTACTCAAGAAGTTGAAGTTTCAAACGAAATATTACAATTTTTTGACAAAGTGCTAAATACTTTTGAAAAGAACAAAGCATTATTATCGTCATCTATCAATAATACGAATAAGAAGAAAATTCTTGATACACTTGGAGAAGCAGGAAGTGAGTTTAGAATGCAAATTTATAACCATGCATTCTCTGGCAGAAAAACAACTCTATCATTTGACAAATTAAAAAGGTTTGTAAGCCTAAGTAAGTCATATCTAGAACATTCTATTGAAGCTAATAAACGGTCAGATAATTTATATCACGCTTACAATTTAATGACAGTAAATAACGACAACTCTATTTCTATAAGCTACTTAAGTGAAATGTTAGAGGGTCAAGTTGCTGTTTTAAGTTCTGGGTATCTAGATGGTAAAGAGACTTTAAATGTATTGAATGCCCTAAAAGAAAGTAAGCTTTTCAGAAAAGATCAATACAGTTATTTACTCTATCCTTTCAAAGAATTAAAGGGGTTCTTAGATAGAAATACAATTTCAGAAGATGCTGTTTTATCGTCAAAGCTGTTTCAAGAAATGTTAAAAGATAACGTTGTTCAAATTATTGAAAGAGATGTAAATGGTGCATATCATTTTAACGGAAATTTTAAAAATGCAAACGATGTTGCTGAAGCTTTAGAAAAACTTTCTGGTACAAAATACAATGATCTGTTAGCCTCAGATACTCCAAAAATTCTTCAAGCTTTTGAAGATGTTTTTAATCACAAAGCATTTACTGGTAGATCAGGTACATTTTATGGTTATGAAGGATTAGGCTCTATCTATTGGCACATGGTTTCAAAATTATTATTAGCTGTTCAGGAGTCTTGTTTGCAAGCAATCTCTAATGGGGAAGATGAGGTAATGATTGGTCATCTACTTGAACACTTCTACGAAATAAATGAAGGTATAGGCGTTCACAAATCCCCAGAATTATATGGTGCTTTCCCAACAGATCCCTACTCTCACACTCCAGGAGGAAAAGGTGCTCAACAACCTGGAATGACAGGCCAAGTAAAAGAGGATGTTATCACTAGGTTTGGTGAATTAGGTGTTTTTGTAAAGCAAGGTGAATTATATTTTAATCCTTGCTTATTAAGAAAGGAAGAATTTCTTTCCAAAGAAACAAGTTTTGAATATTTAAGCCTTTTTAGAGGAAGCCAAAGTATCACAATCCCTTCTAATTCACTTGCATTTACCTATTGTCAGGTACCTATTATATATCACATTTCCGATAAAGATCACTTAGAGATCATTTTCAAAGATGGAACTTCCTCTAAAATTGATGCATTGGTTATAGATCGTATAACAAGTGAGAAAATATTTAAAAGAACTGGAGATATTGTTCAAATTAACGCTAATGTAAATGGCGCATATTTAAAATAGAAAAAGTAGGATGATGAGGTTGAAATTTTATCTATTTACCATAGCCATTTCAAGCATCATATTGTCTTGTAAAGATGACAAAAAGAACGAAAATTTGCAAAAGAACCCAAAACAGAAGATACAATTGACAGCAAAAGACATATTAGGAAACCCAAATTATTTAGCAATTTCCTATGGTGGATACAGAAAATCTACCAGAGGTATTCAGCCA
>ENA-UOXV01000216-UOXV01000216.1-marine-metagenome-genome-assembly--contig:-NODE-216-length-77453-cov-8.762953_pt1 | contig 77453 bp, 68 predicted proteins | sample MGYA00238165_ERZ766961 | MGnify/ENA primary metagenome ERZ766961 (study PRJEB28924, sample SAMN03173240) | marine metagenome | biome: Marine; feature: Water; material: Subsurface seawater | place: North...
ATGCCTGTTGGGTTAGCCACGGGTGGTGGATTAGCTTAACCGTTAGATTTTTCAGTTAACCAAATCTCTTGACCCATAGCACGATTGATATCATTAAGCATCAACTGAAGCCTTTCCATACCACTAACATAATCTCTTTGGCTTCCTACCATATCTTTATTCTTCCAACCTATGATTGCTGCTGAGTACCTATAGTCAACGGGTGGATCACAGGAATCAAAACGGGCCTGAAGTGTATGTCTCAAGCTGTGAGCAACCAGCCGTTTGTCACGTGTTGAGATTTTGTATATCTGCTTATTCAAAAGCTGAGATAGGGCATCTGCTGATCTGGAAACATAACGTGGGAATAATGGGGCTTTAGGATCTGTGTTTTCTAACTTTGACAGGTATATCCGCAAAGGCTCAATTACACTCTCATGTAATGGTATCTCACGAACTGTTGAGTCCTTAGAGTTCAAGCCAAACTGATTATCTCTAAAGTGAATTGAAGGAACTTCACCACCTAAGTTAAGATCTCTAACCTCAGTTTTTCTAGCATCATTCGTCCTACAACCTGTCACCATTGATATTAATACAATTAACCGTGCCTGATCATTCAACTTGGGCAGTAGATTAATGAACTCTTTTAACTCTTCAGGTGTGAAGGCCCTGTAGTCACCCTTATCTAGAGCTCCTGTTTTAATTCGTATTCCATGCTGCTTTATGCATCTTTGGCGTAGACCCTTAAACGGGCTCTCTGGCCCAAGCTCTCTATCTTGATCCTTGAAATGCCTGATGCCCTCATTAAAGATAGCGTTAATGGTTGTAACTTCTCTCCCAACTGTTTGAGGCTTCTTTTGATACAGCATTTCTTCAAGCCAGTTTTCCGCTTGCTCTACTGTCACGTTAGATGCTGGCATTTCCCAATACCTCTTGGCCAAACGCCTTCCACCAGTATACTCAACAAAAGATCTCATAATTCTTGTTGCTCTAACGACTTCAGCCTTTTGCTCTCTTGCACCAAAATGAGATTTCTCTAATGCCATTTTGGCTAGGTACTTATCCAATATCCTCTGAAGGCTTGGCTTTGCACGGTGTAACGCCTTCTTTGATTTGCCCTGTAGAAACTCAACTTGCTCTGTAAGTAATATGAAACCTTCTGGAATATAAGGTTTAGCATCTGGATTATTTGGGTTGTCTTCAGGGCTATAGTGCTCAAATCTTAGTTCATTTAGGTGTTCAATTAACTGTTGTTTCTTCTTTATGTATTCGTCTTGCTCATGCTTGGGGGCACTAATTCTAGGCTCTTGATCAGGATGTATTCCCTCTAGCATCAAAAGGCTCAGAAAGCTTTTAGCCTCAGCGTCTTTAGCGGTGTCAGTTCTGACCAGTCTTCCCTTGCCCAACCTTGCAACTTCAATATCTTCTGTGTGTTGAACTGAAAGTCTTTGCGCCTTTGCTTTTGCAACTGAATGAGCTTTTGTTTTTAATGAAATATTCCATTCCCGCTTACCCAAAACGTTTCTAACGTCATCAGGTATGGCCCTACGGTAAGAGTACGCACCAGTAGTTTTGCTACGCTTAAGGTAGTTCTTTAATACAGATGCCTGTTGATTCTTTTTTACGTCACTCATAAATCATATGTAGTGAATCTACTTAAACTCTTGTAGTGTTTTTGTAATTTAATCCCACTAAACTTTACGAAATAAGTAATTTCAATCAGTTAGTGTTGTTTACATGGTGCCCCAAGACGGATTTGAACCGCCGACCCATTACTTACGAAGCAATTGCTCTACCGACTGAGCTATTGGGGCGTTTGGCTATTATATCAGACACCATTACTAAAGAACAAGAGCCACCAACCTCTAATAAGGAGCGATATTATTTGATTTAAATGGGCGCAATCGTCATGCGGCTTCTAGCACCAATACAATTTTTTGCTAATACTGCGTGCTTACGTTGGATCGCAAAGTTAATCTGTACTCCCACATGGCGCGCATTGTTTCGCACCTTCTTTTCAGCTAGAATTGCAGATGAGGCAAAACTCATGGGAGTATCATTATGGCAATGAACCACATGCCTAAAAAAAGCACCGACGAAGATTTGATAAAGCAATTCCTTGAAAGGGGGGGCGAGGTGAAAAAAGGCAAAACCAAGCCCATGCCCAGCGAATTGGGCATTAGCAATAATAATTGGAACAACAAGCTAACCAAAGAAGAAAAAGCCATTAAAAACAAAAAATAATACCAAAAGGGGATGGGATTATGTCCGATCAAAGTTTTTCAAGTACCATCTGCGAGGCGTGCACTATAGGTGCTCCCTCAGCGACCCCTGATGAGTTGGAGCGTTTTTTAGCACTCCACAGTGATTGGAAGCTGCAAGCCGCCGATGACTATCGCTTTTTGACGCGCGCCTACCGCTTTAAAAACTATGCACAGGCCTTAGTTTTTACCAACCAAGTTTCAGCCATAGCCGAGGCGGAAAACCACCACCCCGAAATCACCCTCGCGTATGGTAAGGCCACGGTTCAATGGTGGAGCCACAAGATCAAGAACATTCATCTGAGTGACTTGGTCTTTGCCGCACGCACCGATGACATTTATCAAACGCTGACCATACCTAAAGTCTAAAAGCGTTGGGCGCTATAGGGCGCAATATCCAGACTTGGGCTTCGCCCCAAGCAAAGATCACGCAAGATATTTGCTGTTATTGGGGCCAATGTCAGGCCGATATGTCCGTGGCCAAACCCATAAAGTACATCAGCACCCTGCGACGAGGGGCCGATGACGGGCCTACTGTCGGGTATTGAGGGGCGAAAGCCCATCCAGCTGCGGTTAGCTTTTGGTAAATCAGGGAAAAACTGCCGCGCCGCTTTTTCAAGCGCCTCTAAGCGGTGTGGCGACGCGGCAGCCGTTAGGCCACCCAGCTCCACTGTGCCCGCGACACGCAAACGCCCCTGCATTGGAGAAAAGTAAAAACCCCGTGCCGTTGGGCAGGTGGGTCTTGAAATGGGCACATTTTGCATGTCCCATTCAAGATGATAGCCGCGTTCGGTCTCCAGTGGAATTCGGTCCCCCGCTTGTCGTGCTAGGTCTTTTGAGTGGGCACCTGCTGTGATAATCACTGTTTTTGCTCGCAATGTCACCAGGCCTGCCCTTAGCATTACATGGTCTTTTTTGCGTGTCAGGTGTGTGATGTCATGAGCTAAGACCCGTCCACCCGCTTCTTGAAAAGCGCGGGCTATCTCTAAGACTAAAGCCAAAGGGTCTAAGACCGAGGTGGCTTTGGGGAAATAGGCGGCCCCGCCTTGGCTCAGGGAAAAGGCGGGCTCAAGTTTTATCAGCTCGCTTGGGCTGATCAGTTCAACCGCGATTCCTAAACGGCGACGGTTTTCAATATCTGCGCGAGCTTTGGCGAAACTCGCATCGCTCTCGTAAAGATAAAGACATCCATTTTGCCGCAAAAGCGGCGTGGCTCCCACCCGTGCCGCAAGCTCTTTCCATTCTTGCAGGGATGAGGCGACCAGTGCCGCAATCGCGACTGCATTGTTTGCACTTGCATTGGGCAAGGATTGGCGAGCGAATCGCAAAAGCCACGGCGTCAAGCTAAGCAAGGCAGCAGGTCTGATTGTCAGGGGTGACTTTTGATCAAGTAAAAGCGAAAAAATGTTTTTAAGTACGTCAGGGGTGCCAACAGGAGCCACAGCATAATCGGCGATTGTGCCCGCATTTCCGTATGATGCCCCCATGCCCAATGCCCCCCGCTCAACCACACAGACATTCTTACCTGCAGTCTGTAACGCGAAGGCCGTGGTCAGACCGACAACACCGCCGCCAATGACGACAATGTCTTGAATGTCATTTTTTTCGGACATGCGGCGGCCTTTATCGTTCGTTTGTACTGATTAAGCCTTAAAATCAATGGAATGCAAACCTATTAAAAGAACGAATTAAATTCGATTGCAAATCAATTCGCTTGGTGCAATGTTTCGCGTGCGACGATGGCGTCGTCGCACGCCCCTTAGCGGGTTTACTGCGGGCTTAGCCCCGTAACGTCCTGTACGCCGGGACCTTTCGGGGTCATGCATTGACCCCATTATTGAGGTCTAAAATGTCTTTAAATCGTCCTGAACAATATCGTTTCCATAATGGCACGAAAGCGCCTTTACCCTTTAGTGGGGCCGAGTATGACGCCCGATTGGCTGGGTTGCGCGAGATTATGGTGTCCAAAAGCCTGTCGGCTGCAGTTCTTACATCCATGCATAACGTGGCCTATTATTCGGGCTTTCTTTATTGCTCATTTGGCCGGCCTTATGCGGTTGTGATCACGGCAACCGAGTGCGTGACAATCTCGGCGGGAATAGACGCAGGCCAGCCTTGGCGTCGCTCGCACGGTGATAATATTACCTACACCGATTGGAAATCAGATAATTTTTGGCGCGCCGTCGCATCGGTGACGGGTTTGGGTCAAACAATCGGTTATGAAAGTGATCATATGACCCTTGACCGTCATAGTAAGATGATGGCTTTTTTGGCACCCTCGCACGCGGTTGATATTGCAGGCGACACGATGGTGCAGCGGATGAAAAAATCCACCGCTGAAATAGCACTTATTCGCCAAGGGGCGCAGGTCGCAGATGTCGGCGGATTTGCGATTGCTGACGCGGTGAAAGCGGGCTTGCGCGAGATTGACATCGCCATGATTGGTCGCGACGCCATGGAAGCAGAGATTGCACGCCGTTTTCCTGATGCCGAATATCGTGATACATGGGTTTGGTTTCAATCGGGGCTCAACACTGATGGGGCGCATAATCCCGTGACAGGCCGCGTACTTGAGCGGGGCGATATTTTGTCACTAAACTGTTTTCCGATGATTTCGGGCTATTATACCGCTCTTGAGCGTACGATGTTTGTTCAGGAGGTTGACCCCGCAAGTCTAAAAATTTGGGAAGCTAATGTGGCCGCACATGAATATGGCATGACCCTGCTGCGCCCTGGTCTAAGCTGCGCCGAGATCACCCATAAGATCAACGACTTCTTAGCTGAGCGTCAGCTTTTACAATATCGAACCTTTGGCTACGGGCATAGTTTTGGGGTTTTGTCGCATTACTATGGCCGTGAAGCGGGGTTAGAGCTGCGCGAAGATATCGACACGGTACTTGAGCCTGGTATGGTAATTTCGATGGAGCCGATGCTGACGATTCCCGCCGGACAGCCCGGCGCGGGCGGTTACCGTGAACATGATATTTTCGTGGTCACTGAAGCTGGATCTGAAAATATCACGGCCTATCCTTACGGTCCGGAAAAAAACATTTTGGGATAAAGCCACGCAGCGGCTCTGGCCGCTGCGAGCCAACTTATTCAGTCTTATTGGCTTCAAATATAATAACTTTAAGGAATTATTCCCGTTTGAACTTGGTTAGCGTGGCGCTGCTCTTAAGGGTGGCTGCATACAAAAAGCCATTCTTATTCATACGCTGGCGGAGAGAGTAAACAAAGAGACGTAAATAGACGGTGAAAATGATCAAAAAGCTTTTTATGATATAATTAGCGGACTGAAATTTGGGAATCGGCTTTAAAAAGTTGTGATAAGCGTTACAAAGGGGTAACGAATAAAACAGATCTAGATGAGATCGTGGCGTAGCACGGCAAAACATATACGGGGACGTAAAATTGAAAGACACGGGGCAAAACACCGCTTTTGTTGAATTTAAAAGTGTTCAAAAAAGTTATGACGGGGTTAGCCTTGTCGTCAAGGATTTAAATCTAGCAATAAAAAAAGGCGAGTTTTTGACCATGCTTGGGCCCTCCGGTTCAGGAAAAACAACTTGCTTGATGATGCTTGCAGGGTTTGAAACGGCGACGAATGGCGAAATTTTGTTAGATGGCCGCCCGATCAATCAGGTCCCACCGCACAAACGCGGTATTGGCATGGTGTTCCAAAATTACGCGCTTTTTCCTCACATGACCGTAGGCGAGAATCTAGCCTTCCCTTTAGAAGTGCGCGGGATGGGTAAGTCTGAGCGCGAAGAAAAAATCAACCGGGCTTTGGATATGGTGCAAATGGGCGATTTCTCCCATCGCCGCCCCGCCCAGCTTTCGGGTGGCCAGCAGCAACGCATCGCTTTGGCGCGCGCGTTGGTATTTGACCCCGCGGTGGTCTTAATGGATGAGCCTTTGGGCGCGCTAGATAAGCAACTGCGTGAACATATGCAGTATGAAATTAAGCACTTACACAATTCGCTTGGTATTAGTGTTGTCTATGTGACGCACGATCAGGGCGAAGCGCTGACCATGTCAGACCGCATTGCTGTGTTCGATGACGGCCGCATTCAGCAGCTTGCCTCACCTCAAGAACTTTATGAGCGACCACAAAATAGCTTTGTGGCTGGGTTCATTGGCGAAAACAACCGCATCATGGGTACGCTTGTATCAGTCAAGGGCGACCACGCACGTGTAAAACTTCAAACGGGTGAAGTCATCACAGCGGCGGCGGTTAACGTAACCACGCCAGGTCAACAAACCATGGTTTCAGTTCGGCCCGAGCGCGCCACCATTCTTACTAATGGTGATCAGGATGACCTACAAACACTTGATGCCGAAGTCATCGAGGTTGTTTACATGGGCGATTTGTTCCGTACCGTTTTAAAGGTTGCGGGTAATGAGAATTTCGTGGTGAAGACACGCAACACCACGGGACAAAATCTTTTGACACCAGGTCAGAAGGTTAAAATTGGATGGGTTGCATCCGACGCAAGGGCCCTTGATCCTTAGGGCCAAACACCACTAAAATTAAAAAACAAACAGGGAGCATAAAATGCGCAAACTACTTATTCTTTCCACGGCTTTAACGACAGTTGGCTTTGCCGCGTCGGCCGAACAGGTGACAGTTATGTCATGGGGTGGCGCTTATGGGGTGAGCCAAGTTGAGGCTTATAATAAACCTTTTACTGCTGCTACGGGTATTCCTTCAACAATGGTGGATTCTGACAATCCAGCAACGCCAATCAAAGCAATGGTCGAGGCTGGCAACGTCACAATAGACGTGGCTGATGTTGAGCTGTCCGACGCTATTCGCCTTTGCGATGAGGGTATGCTTGAAGTAATCGACCATGCGGCATTGCCGGATGGCGCAGACGGCACACCTGCCTTAGAGGACTTTGTTGATGGCGCTTTGATGTCAGAATGTGCTGTTGCAAACATCGTTTGGTCGACCGTTTTCGCCTACGATACAACTAAAACCTCGGGCGTAAAGTCTTTAGCTGACTTCTATGATCTGGCAAAATATCCAGGTAAGCGCGGCTTGCGTAAGGGTGCAAAAGCTAATCTGGAAATGGCCTTGATGGCTGACGGCGTTCCTGCTGCAGGAGTATATGATCTCTTGGCTACAGAAGCAGGCGTTGCCCGTGCCTTTGCAAAACTTGACACGATCAAAAGTGACGTTGTTTGGTGGGAAGCTGGCGCTCAACCTCCACAATTGTTAGCTGATGGTGAAGTTGTTATGACCACGGCTTATAATGGCCGTATATTCAACGCAGCTGTAGGTGAAGGTAAGCCTTTTGAAATCGTTTGGGACGGTCAAATAATGGACTTTGACCTTTTTGTTATTCCAAAAGGCACACCAAACAAAGACGCAGCCATGAAATATGTTGCTTTCGCAACAGGTACCCAGCCTTTGGCGGATCAAGCCAGATATATTAGCTACGGCCCAGCGCGTAAATCTTCAGCTCCGTTCGTTGGTAAGTTTAAAGACGACAAAACGGATATGGGCCCGCAAATGCCAACAGCAGCTGCAAACCTTTCTAATGCCTTGGCAAATGACTTTGCCTTCTGGGCAGATCGTGACACTGAGTTGAGCGAGCGCTTTAACTCTTGGCTCTTGTCAAACTGATCTTTGGGGGGGGCGGAAACGCCCCCCCTTTAAAGTGCCGTTAGAGCGCTTTTTATAACTAACAGGAATTTGCGATGACTCATGCCGATCAACCAGATCAAGGCCAAGAACCCGAACTTTTGCGCACCGCCGATGGATTGTTGCTACAAACGGCTCTAAATAGGGTATCGAGGCGGGCAAAAATTAAAGCCTTTTTGCTGGTTTTGCCTTTGTTGGCATTTATACTTGTATCTTTCGTCGCACCTATTGGCCAGATGCTGTTGCGATCGGTTAATAATGATCAATTTTATTCAAATATGCCAGAACTTACACTTTGGTTCGCGGATAAGGAATTTGGGGTAGAACCTGACGAAATGGCTTTTACTGCTTTGGCCGCAGACCTAACCTTTGCCGCCAAAGAGCGCACCGCAGGATCTGTTGGTACCAGAGTTAATTATGATTTGCCTGGTTCGAGGTCACTGTTCACATCGGCTGCCCGTAAGGCAAAAGGACTAAATCCTCCATTCAAAGACGCATTTATTAAAATTAATAAAGACTGGGTTGATCCTGAGTTGTGGGCGGCTATGCACGCAGCTTCGGCTACCTACACTTCTTCTTTCTATTTGGCCGCAGTCGACCGCAAGCGCGATACTGACGGATCGATTATTCAGGTAGATGAAAATCGTAGAATTTATGTACAACTTTTCTGGCGTACATTGTGGCTTTCAGGCTTGATAGCTGTTTTATGCCTTCTATTAGGATTTCCTGTGGCGCATCTCTTGGCAACCTTGCCGATGCGAAAGGCTAGTTTGCTAATGATTTTGGTTCTGCTGCCTTTTTGGACATCACTTTTGGTCCGCACAACCGCTTGGATGGTAATTTTACAGGGCCAAGGGGTATTCAATAATATTCTGGTATCATTGGGTATCGTTGCTGACGACAATCGTTTTGAACTTATGTATAATCAAACAGGCTCCATTGTGGCGATGACCCATATTCTTTTACCATTTATGATCCTGCCGCTTTATTCAGTGATGCGCACTATTCCTCCTAGCTATGCGCGCGCGGCCCGGTCTTTGGGTGCCACCAGCTGGACGACATTCCGCCGTATTTATTTGCCGCAAACCATACCGGGCATCGGTGCGGGTGGCTTGCTGGTATTTATTTTGGCCGTGGGCTATTATATCACTCCAGCATTGGTAGGCGGGGCCTCTGGCCAGTTGATTTCAAACCAAATAGCCTTTCACATGCAAGACAGCTTGAATTGGTCAATGGCATCGGCGCTTGCTGCAATTTTGCTTGCGGCCGTCTTGGTGCTTTACTGGCTATATGATCGCCTGATCGGCATTGATAACATGAAGCTGGGGTAGAATATGGCTCTTCCAATCTATGCAGACAAATTAGAGCGCGCTTGGCATTTTACCTATAAGGTAATTTGCACAGCGGTTTTCATCTTTTTAATCGCTCCTATCATTGTTGTTATTCCGCTTTCTTTTAACGTTGAGCCCTATTTTACCTTTACAACTAAAATGCTGACCCTAGATCCTGAAGGTTTTTCGCTCCGGTGGTATGATAATTTGCTAACCTTGGGCATTACCGATGTCGAAGGCGTGCGAGATTCGACTTGGTGGGCAGATGTATGGGCCAATGCATCTTGGGTTAAGGCAGCTAAAAACTCTATTATCGTAGGGTTTTTTGCGACTATTCTTGCTACGACATTAGGCACTATAGCGGCATTGGGCCTATCGCGCCCAGAAATGCCTTATCGTAAATTAATTATGGCAATTTTAATATCTCCTATGATCGTGCCTATTATTATCACGGCGACGGGCCTGTTCTTTTTCTATTCCGCGACGTGTGTGTCTCCAGATTCCACAATAGGATCTTTGCTGGCGCCAATACTCTCGTACCGCGGATGTTTGGCTAATACATACTTTGGTGTGATTTTGGCTCATGCCACTTTAGGCATTCCATTTGTTATCATCACAGTGACGGCCACTTTGGTCGGTTTTGACCAGTCGTTACCCCGCGCAGCTGCATCGCTTGGGGCAACACCACGGCAGACTTTCTTCATGGTTATTCTTCCGCTCATTTTGCCGGGAGTCGTATCAGGGGGCCTGTTTGCTTTCGTGACTTCGTTTGATGAGGTTGTAGCCGTGCTCTTCATTGCAGGACCTGAACAGCAAACTATTCCGCGGCAAATGTGGAACGGTATTCGTGAAGCTATCAGCCCTTCGATCCTGGCGGTTGCTACGATTTTGGTAATTATCTCAATCGGGCTTTTGACTACCGTTGAACTGCTGCGCCGCCGCACGGAACGGTTACGTGGTGTAACGCCAAGCTGATTAAGCTGCGCAAGGCTTATGCCTTGCGCGCCTGAAAGATGAACCCCAAAAAGTTCAGCAATACTTGTGCCGCTAATATGGCGGTCGATCCTGAGTGATCATAATCTGGCGCAACTTCGACCAGGTCAATTCCAACTACACTATGTCGCTTGGCCACAGCCTGCAGCATTTCAAGTACTTCGTAATACAAAAACCCGCCATGGCTTGGCGTGCCTGTGCCTGGTGCAATTGAGGGACAAAACCCGTCAATATCAATGGTAACATATACTTTGGCCCCTTTCGGAATACGGTCAATTACACCCTGTGGCCCCAATGCCCGCATTTGGCGAACAGAAAGTATATCCGAACCAAAGCTGCGCGCAGATTCGTAACCTTCGCGAGCCGTTGAGGATACATTGCGAATACCAACTTGGGTCAGGCCTGTGACATAGGATTTTTCGGCCGCACGTCGCATTGGGTTGCCATGGCCAAAGCGCACGCCGTGGCGTTCATCGACAAAATCAAGATGGGCATCAATCTGTAAAATATGAATATCACCGTGCCCTTCAAAGGCATCGATGCAGGGTATATTGATGGAATGATCCCCACCGAGCACCACGGGCAGAGCGCCAGAGTTTAAAATGGCCTGCACACCACGTTTGATGTTAGCGTGGCTTTTAAGGGTATCCGTATGTACGATATCGGCATCACCCAGATCTACAATCCGGACATCAGAGGCAAGATAAATACAGTCATCTTCATGATCATAGGCTCCCGCATGGCCGAAGCTAAATAGAGTTGAGGCCTCACGAATGGCCCGTGGCCCAAATCGGGCACCTGCCCGAAATTGGGTCCCAAAGTCATAGGGCGCACCAAGAATGGCTATATCAGCGTTAATAGAGCTCCAGTCGGCCACGTAGGGGCGTTTGCCAAAAGTTGAAATGCCAACAAAGGGCAGATTCAGACGGCCAGTGTCATAAGAATTGTCAGACATTATTGTTCCGATCAAGGTCATAACAGATGGAAACCAGGCTGCCTTTTATGTCAAAAGGCAGCCCCATGCTTATGGAATAAGGATGCTTGACCCGGAAGTCGTACGACCCTCTAAATCGCGGTGCGCTTGGGCTGCATCGGCCATCGCATAGCGATTGCCAATGTGTACATTCAATGCTCCCGACCCTACCATAGCAAATAGTTCTTTGGCCATAGACTGGCATGTGTCCATATTTGCGACATAGGTAGCAATCGTCGGTCGGGTCAATTTTAAAGACCCTTTCGCGGCCAAAATACCCAAATCAAACGGCGGCACTTTTCCTGAGGCATTGCCAAAAGAAATCATCATACCAAAAGGTTTGATCACGCTAAGAGAGCCATCGAAGGTGGCCGCACCCACAGAATCCATTACAACATCAACACCTTTGTCTTTGGTATAGGCGCGCACGGCGGGAGCAAAATCTTCTTTGACATAGTTAATCGCATGGCTGGCCCCATTTGCCAAAGCAAGTGCGCATTTTTCGTCTGACCCCGCTGTGGCTATTAATGTGATGCCTTTAGACTTGGCCCATTGGCACGCCAACAGCCCCACACCACCCGCCGCCGCATGGAAAAGTACGGTATCGCCGGCTTTCAATGGAGTTGTTTGTTCGAAAAGATAATGAGCGGTCAGGCCTTTGAGCATCACGGCTGCTGCTTGCTCAAAACTTACCGAATCGGGTAATGGGCAGACCTGTGCCGCATTCAAGGTACGGTAGCTGGCATAAGATTCTTGCGAAGGTGTTGCATATGCCACACGTTGTCCGACCTTCAGATGGGTAACTCCTTCACCTAGTGCGGTAACAACACCGGCCGCATCAAAACCAAGGCCCATGGGCAGGGGCGTTGGATATACACCACTTCTCCGATAAATATCGATATAATTCACCCCGACCGCTTCTTGCTTAAGGCTTACTTGGCCAGCTTCCGGCGCGGTAAGTTCTTTTGTGTGATGCTCAAGAACTTCTGGGCCGCCGAATGAGGAGAAGGTGATGACGTTTGCTGTTGTCATGATCAGACCTTTATATAACGCCAAAGACGATCTTTGGACTTGTTGGGCTTTTAGCAAACCCCCAAAAGAATGTCCGCCCCCAAATTGGGGGCGGAGTGATTTAGCAAACCGTAAGCAATAATTTTAAGCTGTTGCTTTAGCCAAAGCTTGGTCTAAGTCCGCGATCAAATCGTTCGCATCCTCAATCCCGATTGACAGGCGCACGACGTTAGGCTCGGCGCCAGCGGCTTTTTGTTGTTCGGCGTTTAATTGGCGGTGCGTGGTTGATGCTGAGTGAATAACCAGCGATCGTGCATCCCCCAAGTTGGCAACATGACTAAATAGATCAAGTCCATCAACAAACTTTACACAAGCTTCGTATCCGCCTTTGATTGCAAAGGTGAATAAAGCCCCTGCGCCTTTGGGGCAGATTTTTTCGACACGGTTATAATAGGGCGATGAAGGTAAACCAGCATAGGTCACAAATTCAACCCTAGGATCATTTTCCAACCATGCCGCAACGCGCTTAGCATTGGCTACGTGGCGCTCCATCCGCAAAGACAGGGTTTCAACCCCCATTAAAGTATAATGCGCGCCCTGTGGGTTCATGGTCATGCCCAAGTCACGCAGCCCAATGGCGATGGAATGGAAGGTAAATGCCATACCACCCAAAGCGGCATGAAAGTTCAGGCCGTGATAGGCGGGCTCTGGCTCTGACAGACTTGGAAATTTCCCTGAGGCTGACCAGTCAAACGTGCCACTATCGACCACAACACCACCCGTAACAGTGCCATTGCCAGTTAGATATTTTGTGGCTGAATGCACAACCAATGTCGCGCCATGTGCAATTGGATTACACAAATACGGGGTTGCGGTGGTGTTATCAACAATTAATGGAAGGCCAACCTTATTGGCTACAGCAGCGATTGCATCAAGGTCAGTGATGTAGCCTCCAGGATTGGCTATCGTTTCGCAAAAAATGGCGCGGGTATTGTCGTCGATGGCGGCTTCCAAAGCCTCTAAATCATCGAAATCGACAAATTTAGCTGACCAGCCAAACCGTTTTATCGTTTGGCTAAACTGGGTAATTGTGCCTCCATATAGGCGGGTGGACGCAACAACATTGCAGCCGGGTCCCATCAAGGGAAACAGTGCCATGATCTGGGCCGCGTGACCCGAAGAGCAGCAAATGGCGCCCGCTCCACCTTCCAAAGCACATACGCGGTCAGCCAAAGCCGAAACTGTCGGGTTCGTCAGACGGGAATAGATATAGCCCACTTCCTGCAAGTTAAATAAACGCGCCGCGTGCTCTGCATCTTTAAATGCGTAGGCGGTGGTTTGGTAAATTGGCACTTGGCGCGCGCCAGTTGCGGGGTCTGGCTTTGCGCCTGCGTGAATTTGCAATGTGTCAAAGCCGTATTTTGAAGCTTGGGTCATATTGTCCTCGTTCATGGGTTTATTTGGTTAAAATTAGAGTGTTTTTCTAAAAAATGCTACATGCCTGGCAAAATAAAGCGTATTTTCTTTTTTTTTGATAATCTTGAGGGAAGATGTTCTGCCAAAGAGGCTTAAGGGCGAAAGTCTTCGTCCAAATAGGTTTGAATGATGGCGTCAAAATCAACATCTGCACAAAACCCTAATGCGATTGCGCGCTTTGGGTCAAACGCGCGGGGCCAGCCCGACACGATGCGCTCTACCAAAGGGTCGGGACGGGAGATTATTAAATCTACCGCCTTTTGCCCCACCACACGGCGCAATGACTCGATCTGTTCTGCTACGGTGCAGCTAACGCCGGGCAGATTTAAGGCCCGTCGCCCCATAAGCGCCGCACTTTCAAGCGTGGCGGCATGGGTCAAAAACGCGGCCGCCGCTTTGGGCGAGGCAAACCAATGTTGAACCTGATCGTCCACGGGCAGATAGGCTGTTACACCATTGATCGGTTCGCGGATGATACCTGAAAAGAAAGACGAGGCAGCCAAATTAGGTTTTCCTGGCCGCACGCAAATTGTGGGGAGGCGAAGCGATAAGCCATCAACAAAACCTTTGCGGCTAAAATCACTTAGCATCAGTTCGCAAATTGCCTTTTGGCTGCCATAGCTGGTCTGTGGTGCGCTAAGGAAGTTGTCGGAAATTTCCCCCTCAAAAGGGCCACCAAATACCGCGATACTTGAAGTGAAAATGACCCGCGGCACATAGACCCCTTTGCTGGCGAGATGCTCGGCGCGCAACGCTTGTAAAAGTGTCCATGTGGGAAACATATTGATGTCCCACCCTTTGTCAAAATTTTCCTCTGCCTCGCCTGAGACGATCGATGCCAAATGAAACACAACATCAGGCCGCTGGGCGCAAAGCTGGCGCAGGGCCGCCTCATCGGTCAAAGAGCCGCGGATATTTTGTACACCCGCTAGGGCATCGGGCGCAAAGCCTAGATCAAAGGCCACAATGTCAAGTTCACGGTAGGGTGCTAAACCCTCGTTCAGAAGCTTGGAGATTAGTTTTTGCCCAATCATCCCTCCGCCGCCTAAAATAAGTATCTTCGCCATAACCCCTCCTTTTGGGGTAGCCCCCAGTCGAACAGTTCACCCTAGTATCGTGGGTTATGCAATTGAAAAATCGGCTTTTAGGTTGAGTGAAAAAACTCCGCTGCATCGTACTGGCATTCGACCAAATATCAGATATACCACTTATATTCGGCCAAACATTGTGCGGTTTGGTCCCAAATTTCGGGAGAAGAAGATGGCGCGGCTTGGGGTTGATATAGGTGGAACTTTTACTGATGTGGTGTTGGAAAACGGCGATCAGCGCTATTCGGCCAAAGTTCTAACCACCTATGACGCGCCCGAACGTGCCATTATCGAGGGGATGCACCGCGTTTGTAAAAAAGCGGCGATTTCTGCTGGCATGGTCACGCAGATAATTCATGGAACTACGCTTGCCACAAATGCATTGATTGAGCGGCGCGGCGCCAAAACTGCATTGATCACCACCGAAGGGTTTCGTGATGTCATTGAAATGCGCACCGAAAGCCGTTTTGAGCAGTATGACCTAAATCTTGTACTGCCTGAGCCGCTTTTGCCACGCAATCGACGTTATACTGTGCGCGAAAGAATGGATGCCAGCGGTCAGGTGCTGATTGCCCTTGAGCAAGCACAGATTGAATTCTTAGTAGATGAGTTGGAACTTGCCAATTACGAAAGCATCGCAGTGGGCCTTTTACATTCCTATGTGAATGACGCCCATGAGCGCATGATATACGAGGTACTTAAACGCCGTTTACCCAATGTGATGGTCTCACTATCTTGCGAAGTATCACCACAAATGCGCGAATATGAGCGCTTCAACACCACCATCGCCAACGCCTACATCAAGCCTTTAATGAAAAGCTATCTTGGCCGATTGGCGCAATCATTGGCCCAAGAAGGCGCAGAGTGTCCGATTTTTTTGATGCATTCGGGGGGAGGAATTATCTCGCTTGAAAATGCCGCTGAATTTCCGGTGCGGTTGGTTGAGTCAGGCCCTGCAGGGGGTGCCGTTTTCGCGGCAGATATAGCAGCGCGTCATGGGCTTGATAAGGTCTTGTCTTTTGACATGGGAGGAACAACGGCCAAGATTTGCTTGATCAAAAATCAATCGCCCAAAACCGCGCGGGTATTTGAGGTGGCGCGTTCTTATAGGTTTAAGAAGGGCTCCGGGATGCCTATTTCCATTCCCGTCATTGATATGGTCGAAATTGGGGCCGGTGGCGGCAGTTTGGCCCATGTTGATGGGATGAACCAAATCCGCGTGGGGCCAGAAAGTGCCGGATCCGAGCCCGGACCCGCCTGTTATGGCCGTGGCGGCACGCGCCCTGCGGTCACAGATGCGGATTTGATTTTGGGCAAGCTTGATCCTGAAAGTTTTGCAGGTGGCGCGATCCCGCTTTCTATTGCGCAATCTGTCAGCGCCCTAGCGGTGCATTTGGGCGAAAAGCTTGAGATGGACCCGCTAGAGGCAGCATGGGGGCTTGCTGAAGTGGTTGATGAAAACATGGCCAACGCCGCACGGGTGCATGCAGTTGAAAACGGCGAAGACCTTGCAGGCTATACGATGATTGCCTTTGGTGGCGCGGCTCCTTTGCATGCGGCACGCCTGTGTGAAAAGCTGGGGGTTGGTCGATGTCTTGTACCCCAAGGGGCGGGCGTAGGTTCGGCCATTGGTTTTTTGCGTGCGCCTTTTAGCTTTGAGGCAAACCGCTCAGTTTTTATGCGCATGGTGCATTTTAACCCGGAGGTGATCAAATCACTTTTTGTCGAAATGGCGCAAGAGGCCACAAAATTTGTGCGCTCATGCGATGCGACAGCTCCTATTTTTGCAGACTATAAAGTATACATGCGATATGCGGGGCAGGGCTGGGAAATTCCCGTCCCTCTAACCCAAACTCATATTGATGTACCAGACCATGACACCTATTTGGCGCTGTTTGAATCGCTTTATGCAAAGCTTTTTGGGCGCTCGGTCGCGGGTATGGAGGTGGAAATCACGGTCTGGTCAGTCAATGCTGCGACGGCTACCATCAAGGCAGAACGTGCCGCTAAAGCTCCCTCAATCGGTTTAAACGCCACACCATTGGGGCAGCGTGATTTATTTGATGCGGCCCTTGGGGTGGCCACCGCTTCGCAGGTGTTTGCGCGCGCCGATTTGGCTTTAGGTTCGGTCGTTCAGGGCCCGGCTTTGATCACAGAAGAAGAAACCACCGTTGTGCTGACTCAAAGCCGCTTTGCACATATTCTGTCAGACGGCTGTATCGACGTTATTGCGAAAGAGGCCTAAGATGAAAAAACCTTCAAAAGTAGCCTCGCAAGTTATGTGGAACCGATTGATTTCTATAGTGGAAGAACAGGCGCAAGCTCTTGTTCGCACAGCATTTTCAACGTCGGTGCGCGAAGCCGGAGATTTGTCAGCAGGTGTTTATAATGCTCAAGGCGATATGTTGGCGCAAGCCGTTACGGGCACGCCTGGCCATGTGAATGCCATGGCCGACGCAGTGGCGCATTTCATACGCCGTATTGGCCGCAAAAATATTAGCGAGGGGGACGTCTATATTACCAATGATCCGTGGGAAGGCACGGGTCATTTACATGATATTACTGTGGTCACCCCATCATTTTACAAAGGCCAGCATGCCGGTTTTTTTGCCTGTACCGCCCATATTGTAGACATAGGCGGCCGTGGCTTCGGGGCGGACGCCAATTCGGTTTATGAAGAAGGGCTTTATATCCCGATCATGAAATTGATCGACAAAGGACAGATCGACGAAACGTTAATCCGTATCATCCGCGGTAATGTGCGCGAACCCGATCAGCTGGTGGGGGATGTCTATGCTTTGGCTACGTGCAATGAAATTGGCCACCGACGGTTGGTTGATATGATGGCTGAATTTGAGCTGACTGATTTACAGGCCATTTCAGACTTTATTCTTACCAATTCGCGCCTTGCCACGCTTGAGCGCATCGCCGCTTTGCCGCAAGGCAGCGCCTTGGGGCATATGCGGATTGATGGTTATGACATTCCAATTGATTTGCACGTGCGGCTCACTATTCATCCTGATCGAATTTTAACTGATTGGCAGGGCACTTCGGGCTTGGATAAAAAGGGAATTAACGTGCCCCTAGTCTATACAAAAGCCTATGCATGTTATGCGCTAAAATGTGCAATCGCCCCTGAAATTCCCAATAATGCCGCCTCGCTTGCACCGTTTGAGGTTAGTGCCCCTGAAAATTGTATCTTAAACGCGGTACATCCCGCACCCGTCGCCTTGCGCCATGTCATTGGTCACATGGTTCCCGATACGATCTACGCAGCGCTTGACCAATTATTACCAAACTGCGTGCCCGCCGAAGGGGCGGGATGCCTGTGCAACTTTCAAGTTTCCTTGAGGCCGCGGACCGATGAGCCCGCCCCAGCAAGCGCGCGCCGCGCCGAGGTTTTGACTTTTAACTCTGGTGGTGCAGGTGCGCGCCCTTTGCTTGATGGATTAAACGCTACGGCCTTTCCGTCGGGTGTGATGACTATGCCGGTTGAGGCCACGGAGCAAACAGGCCCTGTCATCATTTGGCGCAAAGAGCTGCGCCCAGACTCAGGCGGCGCAGGTACCTATCGCGGCGGTTTGGGGCAATTTATGGAAGTAGGCGCACAGGAGGGTCACGAATTTGACATTCAAGCTATGTTTGACCGCGTCAATTACCCCGCACGTGGCCGACGTGGCGGGCAAGAGGGCGCGCCAACCTTGATTGGTCAAGATGATGGCACGAAGATGCGTGGAAAAGGTAAGCAATTTGTACCGCACGGGCGGCGCGTCATGATGGCTTTTCCAGGCGGTGCGGGCTACGGAAGCGCGGCTCTGCGGGATCCGGTCTTGGTCCGACGCGATCTGGCCTTGGGCTATATTTCTAAAGAAACAGCGCAAAAGCATTACGGCCTTTCGTCCGATCTTATAGACCGAGTCTTAGAGGTTGCGAAAAAAGGAGATATCTTTTGAGCGCCGCTAGTGTTGCACCCTCTGCCCCCCAAAAGACCAACTATGATGTGGTGATCATTGGTGGTGCCATGATGGGCTCGTCAACCGCATGGTTTTTGGCCTCTAATCCCGATTTTGATGGGTCCGTTTTGGTGGTTGAGCGTGACTTGACCTTTCAAAAATCGTCAACCATGCACAGTAATTCTTGTATGCGTCAGCAATATTCAACCAGGCTAAACATCCAAATTTCGCAATTCGCCGCTGATTATGTGAAAAATTTTCGTAACTTTATGGGCGGTGATACGCGGGTACCTGTCCTGAGCATTCAAAATTTCGGCTATCTTTATCTGGCTGATCAACCCGCCTTTGCCCAAGTGCTGCGCGACAATCAAAAGCTGCAAAAGGCCCAAGGGGCGGGCACGCGTATTCTGACGCCCAACGAAATTCGAGCCGAATATCCCTTTTATAATCTGGACGATATTTTGCTTGGATCGATCAACACTTTGGATGAAGGCTATTGGGACAGCGGGACCGTGTTTGAATGGTGGCGTAGGTCGGCGCGCGAAAAAGGGGTTGAGTATGTAGGAAATGAGGTCGTCGGCATAACGTGCGCGTCGGGTGGGGCGCGCGTGCAGTCGGTGACCCTTGCGACTGGGCAGGTAGTTGCGGCGGGTGTTGTAGTCAATGCCTCGGGGCCACGCGGCGCGCGCACGGCGCAAATGGCAGGAATTGATTTGCCGGTCGAGGCACGCAAACGCTTTACTTGGGTATTTTCGGCACAAAGTCCGCTTGATCGAAACTTGCCGCTAACAATTGACCCTTCGGGAGTGCATGTGCGCCAAGACGGGCCTAAAACCTATATGGCAGGGGGCCATACGGCCGAAGATCCGGCTGTTGATTTTGATGATTTTACTATGGATCATAACCTTTGGGAAAGCCACGTCTGGCCGATCATCGCCACACGCATTCCTCAGTTTGAAAGCCTGAAAATCATCACCGAATGGGCGGGGCATTATGCCTATAATCTTCTGGATCAAAATGCCATAATTGGGCCCCACGATCAGATGAAAAACTTTATGTTTATTAATGGGTTTTCGGGTCATGGTTTGCAACAGTCGCCCGCGATGGGCCGTGGGATGGCCGAGCTGATCACCTATGGCGCATATCGAAGTCTTGATTTGTCAGACTTTGGTTATGCGCGGGTGCGGTCGGCCACAGCGATCAAAGAACGGGCGATCATTTAGTCTCAGTTTCCCAATTTGGGCCAATAGATGTGTAAAAAGGAATGAAGATGGAAAAATTGGTATTAACGGGTGCAGGCGGCAGGCTTGGTTCTTATTTGCGCGAACCTCTTTCAAAATTGGCAAAAACGTTGGTTTCAACCGATATTTTACCTGACATCGGCAAGCTTTACGCTAACGAATCCTATGTCTCAGCGGATCTGGCACAGTATGACGCGATGGCGTCGGTTCTTGAGGGTGCAGATATGGTTGTGCATTTTGGGGCCATTTGTGACGAAGCACCTTTTGAGCAATTACTGGGCCCTAATTTTGTGGGGGCTTATAATATTTGGGAAGCTGCCTATCAGCTTGGGGTCAAGCGGGTTGTCTACGCTTCGTCTATTCACGCGGTGGGGATGTATCCGCGCCAAGAGTTTATAGGCACTGACGTTGCTCATCGTCCTGACACATTCTATGGGCTGGCTAAATGTTTTGCTGAAGACTTAGGCCGGATGTATTGGGAAAAACGTGGCCTTGAGGCTGTTTGTTTGCGGATCCTATCTTGCGCTCAAGTTACTTCTGCGCGCGCGCTGGGGACGTGGCTAAGCTATGACGATCTGATCCAGCTAGTCACGCGTGCAATTGATACGCCCACCACAGGTTTTGCAATTGTTTACGGCGTATCAAACAATGACCGCGCTCCCGTTGATAATGCTAAGGCGCAGTTTTTGGGCTATCGGCCTAAAGATAATGCCGAAGTCTTTGCAGCCCAGATTTTGGATGATGCCCCTGCCGCCAACACGTCAGACCTTGCGCAAATGCGACATGGAGGGCCCTTTGCATCGGTTGCGCTGGGAAATAGCGGTGTGGCCACGATGAATATCGTGAATGACGCCAAAAAACTTTAGAGCTTGGGGATATATCTACAAAAAACAGCTAACATAAATACCAGCCGCGCCGTTTAGAGGAGAGACGCTCTGTCCTCTAAATGAAAGGCATACTTATGATTGGTGCAATTTCACACGCTTCTATGCCAATGCCGTCGCGCCCGACATTCTTGCAATCTATGTCGGATAAGCAGATCACGGCCTTGCGTGAAACATTGGCAGGATATGATCCCAAATCAATGACGCAAAGCGATGTGCGCTCGATTCAAGAAAGCCTGCGGGCTGCTGATATCCGCCCGTCGCGTCAAATGCACGACATAATTGGAGCCGCTGGTTTTGACGCTGAGGCTTTGCGACCCACCACCCAAGACGGGCGCGGCCCGGTAACTGGTGAGGGTAAACCCAAGTCCGCGCTGCCAAAAGATATCATGGATATGTTTAAAAAACTGGCAACTGGCAGCGGAGCTGAGGCCGATTTGGACAGTGCGCGTACAATGTTACAAGACCGTGGCTATGGCACCAGTGGGCATTTGATTGATTTGGTGATTTGACACCTTGTCATTAAATGGTTGCATCTTTGATCAGCGTTGCCGCATCAATAGGGGGTCATAGTTAAAGAGGCTGCCCCTAGATGCCGCAAGAACAACCAAAGTTTCACGCATGGGATCCGGGTATTAGCTCGGAAATTCCCAGTCGTCTTATGCCTTTGGTTACTATTTATCGAACCGAAAACGCGTGTGTATGCTATGAAGATGCCAAGGCTGACGCAGCTTTTTGCGGGCTGCCTGCCAGTGATATGGTCGAATTCACCTGCCAAAGACTGATTGTGCATGAGTTGTTGATTCGCGTCACCAGCTCACTTTCTGTTCCAGATGGTCCAAATTACGAAGAGCTTGGCCTTAATCTACGCGGCATGGCGGCCCAGCTTTTGAACCACGCTATAGCACCCCACCAAGCGCAGATCAGCGAAGACTTTGCCCAAATGCGCGCAAAGGCGGCGCAAATGTTGGGGAAAATTTTAGACGAAGATATTTTTGCACCGACGCCACCAACCCCCTTGCGCAGGTTTTGGTCCTTTGGTCGTGCCAAGGCCCCATTGCCTCACGCTAAGCCAAAAGAAGAAGTTGCTCTTGAGCGTTGGAAGCACGTTGCAGACGGCACTCAAGAATTCGAGCGCGCCCTTTATCAAAGCCTGATCCACATCGTCGAAGCGATTTTGCGCCATCGAGGTCGGCTGATGGCTGATCGTGATATGATCGTGGCTTTCGCGTTGAGGCGTGTTTCCAATGACTTTGGTTCGCGCCAAATTGGACTTTGGCTTGACCCTTTAGTGGCCCAAGGTGCGAAGGAGTTGGGGTATCGGCTTTTGCCGACTCAATCAAAGCCGCTTTTTATGAATGTTAAAGGCGCATCTGCTGCGGGTAAAAGTACTATAAGACCAGAACAACGCTTGTTGGCTGAGCGGCTTAACGTACCGTGGGAAGATTTCGCGCTGATTAGCCCAGATTATTGGCGCAAATTTTTGTTGAATTATGCCTCGATGGGGGAAGATTATAAGTTTGCTGCTATGCTGACGGGTCAAGAACTTGAAATAATTGATAAAAAGCTTGATCTTTTGATGGAAGAGCGCGCTGGATCGCAAAATATCCCTCACCTTTTGATCGATAGGTTTCGTTTTGATAGTTTTGACGTCGCCCCAGACCAAGATCCAGGCCGAAAAAGCCAGCTTCTGACTCGGTTTGGCCATACGGTCTATTTGTCTTTCATAATCACCCCGCCCGCAGACACCGTGTCTCGAGCGTGGTCGCGAGGTCTGCAAACGGGGCGCTATAAAGCGGTCGAGGATCTTCTTTATCACAATATCGAAGCCTATCGCGGCATTCCTAACTTGTTTTTTTCGACAATTGGGTCGACCTCAAAAAACATACATTTTGAATTTCTAGACAATAGCGTGGCCTTTGGCCAAAAGCCCAAGACCGTTGCCTATGGTTGGAACAGATCTATGACGATTTTAGATCTTGGGGCGCTGACCAATGTTGATCGTTTTAAGAATGTGAATATCGCAGCTCAAGCCCCAGACCAGGTCTTAATCGACCCTAATGCCCCTGCCTATGGGTTTTTGAAAAGCTGCTTTGATCATGTGGCCGAAGTGACGCTGGCCTGCCCGCAGGGCGATCATATGCGGGTCTTTGGTGAATTTCGCACAGGTCGTTGGGTTTATAAGGATGAGAGCGCTTTGGCAGGCGAGCGGGCAGGTTCGCCGCTGTGGGGCTGTTTGTCGGCAATTGGCTGGCCCGAAGCCCTGCCTGATTTTAAAGCGACCCCACTTTTTCTAGATCTGACTGAAGATCAACGCCACACTTTGGGTGCTTGGGGGTAATTAGGCGCCTTGCAGTGATTTTTGTACTGTCAGCCAAAAAACCGCCTTTTTGGATAGTAAATTTACCACCCATATAGATGTACAATGGCAGGAGTTCCGGCGGTTGTGACAGGGCCGCATATGTTGCTTAATGATGGCAAGATACTGAATAAAGCCTTTTTCCGATAAAAATTAAATACAATTTAACCAAAATTCGGCACGTATTTTTATTGCGCACGTAATTATAATACGTTAAGTGTTTATAAAATGAAATTAAATTACTTTATGAATTTATGGAGAAGCCAATGAAAATGTTAATCCTAGGTGCCTCATATGGCTCTTTGCTATCGACCAAATTGTTGATGGCTGGCCATGAAGTGACCCTGATTTGCCGCGATGAAACCGCTAGGCTAATCAACAAAGATGGCACCCACGTGCGTATTAAACTACGTGGCGAAGATGAGTTCCGTAACCTCCATTCCAAAGATTTTACGGGCACAGTTACCGCCGCGACACCTGATTCGGTTAATCCTGTCGATTTCGATATGATCTGTCTTGCCATGCAAGAGCCTCAATATTCCGAACCATCTGTGCGCACATTGATGGAAAAGATCGCGGCGAGCAAAAAGCCTTGTTTGTCGATTATGAATATGCCGCCCTTGCCATATTTGCGGCGCATTAAAAACTTGGAAAATGCCAAGCTAGAGTCATGCTACTGTGATCCAGAGCTTTGGGCTAACTTTGAGCCTGGCCTAATGAGTCTCTGTAGCCCCGACCCTCAAGCCTTCCGCCCCGCCGGCGAGCCTGCCAACATACTCCATGTGGGTCTACCTACGAACTTTAAAGCGGCCGCATTTGCTAATCCAAAACATACTGCGATGCTACGTGAATTGGAGAAAGATATTGCCGCCGTGACGCTAGACGGATTGGATGTGCCTGTTAAGTTGCGGGTCTACGACAGCCTGTTCGTACCCATGGCGAAATGGAGCATGCTTTTGACTGGTAATTTCAGATGCATCATGCAAGAGGGTGAGCAGTCAATCCGCGACGCAGTATTGGGGGATGTAGAAGCCTCGCAGGCTATCTATTCATGGGTTGACGCATTGTCACGCCAGCTTGGCGCCGATTCTGTTGACCAAGTTCCTTTTGAAAAATATAAGACCGCGGCCAATTCATTGCTGAAGCCCTCATCCGGCGCGCGGGCTGTGGGCGCAGGTGCAAAACGTATCGAGCGTGTCGACCGTTTGGTGCAATTGATTGGCGCTGAGATGGGCACAAAAAACTCGGCGGTCGATGCATTGGTCGCCGTTGTCGATGCCCGTTTGGACAAAAATACCCGTATAGCCTAAACTTCGCTTAGCGCTGTTAGTCTTTCGGAAACCCCGCCTTTACGCGGGGTTTCTTTATTTTTATGGCCCTCGCTCGCTCATATTGCGAACAGAACAAAAAATGTTTGACGATCTTCAAATCAGATGTATGGTATACCACATACGAACAACTAAAAAATCAATGCACTCGGATTGGAGGATTAAATGTCGATTACCGATCATCTTAGCCCCATCTCTGTGAACTTCACGCTCAAGGATCATACCTATGACGTGTTGCGACAAGCTATTTTAGGCATGAATATCTACCACCCCGACGTAGATTTACGCCTTGATGAGCGCAACTTGGCCGAACAGCTTGGTATCTCGCGCACGCCAATACGAGAAGCCCTGGCGCGTCTTTCCCAAGACGGGCTTGTCATTATCTTGCCACGCAAAGGTGTTTATGTCGTGCGCAAAACCCGCCAAGAAATTATGGATATGATCATTACGTGGGCTGCTCTTGAGAGTATGGCCGCGCGTTTGGCGGCGATACATGCGACAGAAGCGGCGCTAAAAGACTTACGCAAATTTGCGATGAAACATTCCGCCCACGCCGCTCGCGCCGAGCTGGCCGAATATTCGGATGCAAATATCCTATTTCATCAAAAAATTATGGCGCTATCGGGCTGTAAGCTGTTGAGCAAAACAGCGGATGACCTATTTATGCATATGCACGCCGTGCGCAAACGCGCAATGGGGGAAAGCGATCGCGCGTCACGCTCGGTCGTGGATCATATGAAAATCATTGAAGCTCTTGATGCCCGCGACGGGGAAGCAGCTTCCAAGCTTGTGCTTGAACACACGATGCGTTTGCACGACCACGTTAAACGCACCTGGACTAGACTAGAACAAATAGATCAAAAGAACAGCGTCTCTTAAGACGATCGAGGAAAATATGAACGATAATTCTACAGCCCCAGCGGCCACCGAGACACAAGATTTAACCGATGGGTTCCATCTGATCATTGATGCGTTAAAGTTAAATGGCTTGAACACCATCTACGGAGTGCCGGGCATTCCCATAACTGATTTTGGCCGTATGGCCCAAGCAGAAGGGATGCGCGTAATAGCGTTTCGTCATGAGCAAAACGCAGGTAATGCTGCGGCTATAGCTGGCTATTTGACTAAAAAACCAGGCATTTGTTTGACCGTTTCCGCCCCAGGCTTTTTGAACGGCCTAACTGCTTTAGCTCACGCAACTACCAATTGTTGGCCAATGATACTGATCTCTGGGTCGTCCGAGCGTGAAATCGTTGATCTACAGCAAGGCGACTACGAAGAGATGGACCAGTTGGCTATTGCCAAAACGATGTGTAAAGCCGCCTATCGCGTGCTTCACGCCGAAGATATTGGCATCGCCGTTGCCCGCGCCATTCGCGCCGCGGTTTCCGGGCGCCCAGGGGGCGTTTACCTAGACTTACCCGCTAAGCTTTTTGGCCAAGTGATGGATGCCGAAAAAGGCCGAAAATCTTTGGTTAAAGTCATTGACCCAGCACCGCGTCAATTGCCCGCACCCGAGGCCGTTGATCGCGCCGTAAACTTGTTAAAAGGGGCGAAAAAGCCCCTCATCATCTTGGGTAAAGGCGCGTCTTATGCGCAGGCTGACGATGATATTCGTGCCTTTGTTGAAAAATCAGGCATTCCCTATCTGCCGATGAGCATGGCAAAGGGCCTTTTACCCGATGATCATCCCTTGTCTGCAGGGGCCGCTCGCTCGATGGCCCTCCAAGAGGCTGATGTCGTGGTGATGGTTGGTGCGCGTTTGAATTGGCTCTTGTCACACGGCAAAGGCAAACAATGGGGTGCGCCGGGCTCGAAGAAATTTATTCAAATCGACATTGAGCCCAAAGAAATGGACAGCAATGTTGAAATCGCTGCCCCCTTGGTCGGTGATATTGGTTCCGTGATCGAGGCCTTGTTGGCCCGCATCGGTTCTGACTGGAAAGTTCCGTCTGCTGAATGGACCGGGGCTTTGCGCGCGAAAGTCGAAACCAATGTCGGTAAAATGGCCGCAAAACTGCGCAACAACAATACGCCCATGGATTATCATGGAGCTTTGGGTGCGTTGAAAACTATAATTAAAGAGCGTCCAGACGCGATACTAGTGAATGAGGGTGCGAACACCTTGGATTTCGCCCGCTCGATTATCGATATGTACAAGCCACGCAAGCGCCTTGATGTGGGAACCTGGGGTGTGATGGGCATCGGCATGGGCACTGCGATTGCAGCGGCCGTTGAAACGGGCTTGCCTGTGCTGGCGATTGAGGGAGACAGCGCTTTTGGCTTTTCGGGCATGGAGGTGGAGACTATCTGTCGCTACAATTTGCCGGTTTGCATTGTCGTGTTTAACAACAACGGTATTTATCGCGGCACAGATGTGAACACCAATGGCAGCACTGATGTTGCAACGACTGTGTTCGTGAAAGACGCGCGTTATGACATGATGATGCAGGCCTTTGGCGGTGTCGGTGTGAATGCCACCACCCCAGACGAATTGGCCCGCGCCGTGAATGAAGCTATGGACAGCGGCAAGCCAACCTTGATTAACGCTGTGATTGACCCCAATGCGGGTACTGAAAGCGGCCGTATTGGCAATCTTAACCCCCAAAGTGTTGTGCAAAAGAAATGATGCGCCAGTTGAAATTGACGTTTAGGAGTCAGCTATGAAAGCCCTAGAAGGTGTTAAAGTTCTAGATTTTACGCATGTTCAATCTGGTCCAACCTGTACGCAGCTGTTGGCTTGGTTTGGCGCAGACGTCCTCAAGGTCGAACGTCCGGGTGAAGGCGATGCGACCCGTAAACAGCTGATTGATGTACCAGGAGCTGATAGTCTTTACTTTACGATGCTTAACCACAATAAACGCTCGATAGAGCTGAATTCAAAGAATGAGACCGGCAAAGAAGTTTTGACCCGTTTGATTCAAGAATGCGATGTCTTGGTTGAAAACTTCGCACCTGGTGCTTTGGACCGGATGGGCTTTACGTGGGAACGCATCCAAGAAATAAATCCGCGCATCATTCTTGCCTCAATCAAAGGGTTTGGCCCGGGCAAATATGAAGACTGCAAGGTCTATGAAAACATCGCGCAATGTGCGGGCGGTTCAGCATCTACCACGGGGTTTCGTGACGGCCCGCCGTTGGTGACGGGCGCGCAAATTGGTGACAGTGGGACAGGCCTTCATCTGTGCCTTGGCATTGTGACAGCACTGTTTCAGCGTGAAAAATCAGGGCGCGGCCAAAAGGTTTCGGCGGCGATGCAAGACTCGGTATTGAATTTGGCTCGTGTGAAGTTGCGCGACCAACAGCGTTTGGCTCATGGGCCGCTTCGTGAATATTCGCAATTTGGCGAGGGCATCCCCTTTGGCGAGGCTACACCGCGAGCGGGTAACGACTCTGGCGGGGGGCAGCCTGGGCGTATTTTGCGTTGCAAAGGTTGGGAGCAAGATCCAAATGCCTACACTTATTTCATCATCCAAGCGGCAATTTGGGAAAAAGTATGTGATGTGATTGGCGAACCTGATTGGAAAACCGCTCCAGGCTTTGGCAAACCAGGCGAACGTCTCGATAAGCTCAATCTAATTTTTGAACGGATTGAGCAATGGACAATGTCCAAAACAAAATTTGAAGTGATGGATACTTGCAACCCGCATGACATTCCTGTTGGGCCAATCCTGTCGATGAAAGAGATTTCAGAAGATGAAGGTCTTTATGCAACTGGCACTTTGGTGCGTGTCGACCACCCCGAGCGCGGCGAATATATCACCGTGGGTTGCCCTGTGAAATTGTCAGACAGTCCCGCCGTGGTAAAGCGCTCGCCCCTTTTGGGGGAACATACGGCCGAGATTTTAGCCGATGTTTTGGGCTATTCCCCAGCCGATATTGAACGTGTGATTGCGTCTGGCGCGGTCGGCACCCCCAAGGCCGCGGCCGTTAAGTAAGGAAATATAAAATGCGCCTCATCGTTATGGGACAACAGGCCTTTGGCAAAGACGTTTTGGAAAAGCTATTAGACGCTGGTACAGACGAAGTTGTGGCCGTTTATTGCGAGCCTGACAAAGAAGGAAAGCCACAAGATCCAATTAAGCAGTTTGCTTTGGAAAAGGGTCTACCTGTCTTGCAGCCAGCGCATTTTAAAGATGATTCGACCGTTACCGCTTTGGCCGCCTTTAATGCTGACTTGATGGTAATGGCCTATGTGAATGTCTTTGTTCCCGAAGCGGCACGCTCGGCGCCGCGGATGGGCTCTATTTGTTTTCACCCTTCACTCTTACCGTTGCACCGAGGTCCTTCGGCCGTCAATTGGCCGATTATTATGGGTTCAAACAAATCAGGTTATTCGTGGTTTTATCCCACCGATGGTTTGGATGAGGGCGATATTTTGCTGCAATGGGAATGTCCAATTGCGGCTGATGACACGGTGATTGAGCTTTACTTCAAGAACATCTACCCCCATGCTGTGGCATCGGCTTTGACGGTCTGTGATTTGTTTCGTGCTGGCAACCCGCCCCGAACGACACAAGACGAGAGCCAAGCTACATATGAGCGCCGCTGCACAGTGCGCCATGCCAAGATTGATTGGTTCAAGCCCGCAGGTCAGGTCTACAATTTGATCCGTGGCACGAACCCTGCCCCAGGTGCCTGGACAAGCAGAAATGGCGAAACTGTCAATATTTTTGACGCAAAGCTCGTTTCTGGTGATGGTATTTCGGGGCGTATCATGAATGTTTCCGATGACGGTGTAACTGTCCAATCCGTGGGTGGCCGCATTTTGGTCAAGCGCGTTAAGCCTCAAGGTGGCGCAAAGATGCCCGCCGCTCAATGGGCGCAGGAGGCTGGACTGAAAGTCGGGGATACTTTGGGCGAGTAAGCCCAAATAAAACAATTACATAAACGCAAACTAAGGAGGTTAAACAGAGAACAAGTACTTAAGAAATAAGAAACCACATTAATTCAAAAAGAAAAACAACTACAGCCTTGAATTATTATTACTTTGTGGTTTTCTAAAGCTAGCCTTTCGAAAAAGGCTTCAAAAGCTATTTAAGCTTTTTGCAATTCAAAGATCCAGGGAGGATAACATGAAAAGCACTAAAAGATTGTTAATCGGACTCATCGGGGCAACTGCTCTATCAGGTATGTTTGCCAGCGCGTCACTTGCATGGGAACCCACAAAGCCCGTCGACTTCGTCATTATGGCGGGTGCAGGCGGAGGCGCTGACCAAATTGCGCGTTTCTTGCAATCAGTTGCAGAAAAGAAAGATCTTACATCGCGCCCATTGGTTCCTAACAACAAGGGTGGCGGTTCAGGCGCAGAGGCTCTGATCGCTTTGAATACAGCGAGTGATCCTGACCACACAATTTTGGTTACACTTAACTCGTTCTTCACGACACCTTTGCGCCAAACAGCGTTAGGGATCGACATTCAAACATTCACTCCCGTTGCAATGATGGGTGTTGATCCGTTTGTTTTGTGGGTTCACAAAGACAGCGGTATCACCACATTCGAGCAGTGGCTTGAAACCGTTAAAGCGGCGAATGGCGAATATGTCATGGGCGGCACAGGTAAAGGCGCTGAAGATAGCTTGGTTATCACCTTTATTGAGCAGAACTTTGGCGTGAAAATTAAGTACATCCCCTATAAAGGCGGCGGTGCTGTGGCCAAAGATTTGGCTGGTCAGCAAATCATGGCGACTGTGAACAACCCATCTGAAACCAAAGGCTTCTATGCCTCGGGTGATGTTGTGCCTTTGCTGCAATTCTCTGACGAGCGTATGGCGAATTTTCCAGACATTCCGACGATGAAAGAAAAAGGCAAAGACTTTAGCTATTATAACCAGCGTGCTGTTGTTGGCGCACCGGGCATGTCAGCTGATGCAGCGACTTATTTCCAGGACCTGTTCAAAACAATCTACAATACTACAGAGTGGCAGGATTACATGCAGTCGGAGAGCCTTTCACCTCTATGGCTCGACGCTGATAAGCAACGTGCTTATTGGGCCACGCAGGTTGCGAACCACAAAGAGCTACTGGCTAAAATGGGCGAATAAGCTCGTTTTTTAACAATCATTGGGAGGGCCAAATGCGGCTTGCAGAATTAATTACAGCGGCTGTTTTGGCCCTTCTTTCCATATATCTGATGTTTAAAAGTGCTGAGCTCGACATAGGCTACCTTCCAGGTGAGGGCCCTGGAGGCGGTGCTTGGCCTTTTTGGTTAGCAGCAGTCATGTTGATTTCAACTATATTAATAGTTATCAACTGGTTCAAAAAAGCCACACCACCATCCCGATCAACTGAACCTTTTATGGATGATTTTGCAAAAAAGTCTTTGGTTAAAGTGGGTGTCGGGTTGTTGGGCTTTATTGCGCTGATCGGTGTGATTTCCATGTATGGGGCAATGTTAATCTTTTTAGTCTATTATGTTCGTGTTTTGGGAAAACACAGCTGGCCAACAACAGCTGCCCTCTCGATAGGTCTTCCTGTGATTTTCTTCATATTCTTTGAAGCCTTGATGCGAATCACCTTGCCCAAGGGCATGAAGTTTACCGAACCATTCTATAATTTCCTGAACACAATCATTTACTGATCAGGCGACCCAACCCAAACTGGAGGTAATTAACATGGAAATTCTTGGGCACCTGTCTGATGGGATTTGGCTTTCCTTACAGCCGATCAATCTAGGACTGATCCTAATTGGCGTGACTTTAGGCCTGTTTATTGGTGCGATGCCGGGCCTTGGATCGGTGAATGGCGTGGCTATTTTGCTGCCCGTGACTTTTCTGGTTCCTCCCAGCTCAGCCATTATATTTTTAGCGGCGATCTATTACGGGGCCATGTATGGTGGCGCGATTTCGTCTATTACATTAGGCATACCTGGCGCGTCGACTGCTGTTGCCACAACCTTTGACGGACGACCGCTTGCGCTCAAGGGAAAAGCTAGTCTGGCCTTGGTCACTGCGGCTTTGGCGTCATTCGTCGGCGGCACAGTCTCTAACGTTTTATTCACGGGCTTTGCCCCATTGTTAGCACATGTCGCGCTGAGCTTTGGGCCGCCTGAAATCTTCGCGCTGATGCTGTTAGCCTTTGCCACTTTCGTAGGCTTAGGTGGGGACGACATTCCAAAAACCATTTTGTCCATCTGCATGGGCTTGGTCTTTGCAGCTGTTGGCTTTGACGAGATCTCTGGGGAGCCACGCTTGGTATTCTTTAACATCTCGGGCTTTATGCACGGAATTAATTTCTTGGTTCTGGCAATCGGGGTTTATGGTCTGGGTGAAATGATCTGGACGATTGAAAGTACTCGCGGTGAAATGACGACCACAGATGCGAAAATGTCGTTAAAAACTGTTGTCGCTGATTCTAAGACAGCGGCTCGTGAAGGTTGGCGCGGAACGGCTATTGGATCACTTCTAGGTTTCTTCGTCGGTATTCTACCTGCTGCTGGGGCGACACCTGGATCTCTGATGTCTTACGGGGTCACCAAAATGGTATCCAGAAAACCCGAAGAGTTCGGCAAGGGTGCTGTTGACGGTGTCGCGGCGCCCGAGGCTGCGAACAACTCTGCCTCAACCGGGGCAATGTTGCCGATGTTGACGTTGGGGATACCAGGCTCTCCTACTACAGCGATTTTACTGGGCGGCATGGTAATCTGGGGCATGACTCCTGGCCCACGTCTGTTCACCGATGAACCTGCCTTTGTTTGGGGCCTAATCGGTTCGTTCTATGTATCAAACGTCTTTGCGCTTTTAATCAACTTAGCCTTTATTCCTGTCTTTATCTGGATGTTGCGCATGCCCTTTACCATTTTGGCACCTTTGATCTTTGTGCTGTCAGTTGTCGGCGGGTATGCCGCAACAGCGGATATGCATGATGTTTGGCTGATGCTGGGCTTTGGTTTTGGAGCATATGCTTTGCGCAAGCTGGACTATCCGCTGGCCCCTGCGGTGCTGGCCATTGTTTTGGGTCCGATTGCCGAGCCAACCTTACGTCAATCATTACTTTTGTCTTCAGGCGATCCGATGATCTTCATCAACCGCCCGATTGCAGGGCCGATCACTATAATTGCGTTAATTTTGATCTTCTTGCCTTTGATTAATCTTATTCGCAAAAAAATGGTTGCGCAGGCCTAAAGGGAACTGAGAATATAAATTATAAAAGGGCGCCTTCGGGCGCCCTTTACTGTGCCGCCACCGCGCGGCTAGGGCTTAGAAAGTTCTCACTCACATGAGCTAAGGCCAGCGCCGCTGCACCATGTGCCCACAACAAATCTCCCCACGCATGAGTTTCAATCACCGGCATGCCGCGTCCTGCGGTGGTGATCAGGCTGGCCAGTTCATCCATAGTTTCATTGGCATAAAGATAGTCATAGCGCAGCGTTTCCCCCGATAAGATAATCAATGAGGGGTCAAAAATATTCACGACTGTTGAGAGCCCAACAGCAAGATAGCGTCCCGCGCGCCGAAAGATGGAACGTGCAGCACTATTGCCCGCCTTGGCATGATTAAATAGGCTCTCAAGCAAAACCGCCATGGACTGACCCTCTTTATGTGACCAATTTAGGGCTGTCGTCGCCTCGCGAGCTAAGGCGTAATCGGCTATATAGGCCTCAAGGCAACCGCGCTGTCCACAGCGACACAGAGCGCCGTCAAGTTGTACTTTGGTGTGGCCAAGCTCCATCCCCAAACCGTTTGCGCCACGATAAATGCGATGGTTCAAAACAATACCCATACCGACGCCATGCTCAATAGTGACCACCGCAAAATCGGATAATGAGCGTCCAACACCAAACCAAAGTTCGGCTAAAATCACCAAGTTGGCGTCATTATCTATTTGAACATCTATGCCAAACCTATGCGATGCGGCACTGGCCAGCGCTGCATCGCGCTCGATCAAGACGGGGGACCATAGGACCTGACCTCGCGCACAATCGACAAAACCCGGAACCCCCAACCCAATTGCCGAGAGGTCGGCCTTAGCAATTCCAGCCTTGGCGCAAACGCGCTCTAGCAACTCTTCTGCAGCGTCAAGCATATCCGTCAACGCCATCTGCCCTGGTTTGCGAACTATGGAATCGTCGGCGATTCGGTTACCCGCAAAATCCATCAAAACAGCTGTATATTCGCGGTCAGAAAGTTTCATTCCAACGACATAATGCGCGTCTGCGCGCACCCCCAGCGCGACCGAAGGGCGCCCTCGCCCCTGATCCCCGTCCCGCGTGATTGCGATTTCTTCGATAAACCCTGCCTCAATCAACTCAGACGTTATTGTGGTCACCGTCGCAGGGCTTACGCTCAGATCTTTGGCAACCTGAACGCGGGCAATTTGGCCAGCTGCTCGCACCCGCTCAAAAATTTGTTGTCTTAAGGGGCGATTCGTTTCCGCCAGGGCGGGAATCAAGGGACCGCAGCCCACGCGCGGGTCGTTATCAGTGGTTAGACCTTGAACTGTTCGCATTTGCGGCATAATTTATTTAGCTTTCAAAGTAATTAGGGGCAAATCCGCTTACATTTTCTGCGATGCGGAAAATAAACAGTCTAAATGTCAACAATTAGTACTGTTTACTATCTTTTTTAATTTGACAACTAAATTAATTAACGGCACTTTCTAGTTGTACTGGCGAATCCGTCGGTAGAGCCATTCGCTGGCTGCATCCATAGGGAGGATTAAAATGCGTAATGCGATTCTAGTTGCGGTTATCGCAGCGACAGGGTTTTCGTCTGCTGCCTTGGCACAAGGTAAGAAGATTGGCGTTTCTTGGGCAAGTTTCCAAGAAGAGCGTTGGAAAATTGACGAAGCAGCAATGGTTGCGGCCATTGAAGCTGAAGGTAACACATATATTTCTGCTGATGCGCAATCGTCTTCAGCAAAACAATTGACTGACATTGAAGCTTTAATTGCACAAGGTGCTGATGCTCTGATCATCAACGCTTGGGACAAAGACGCGATCGCGCCTGCAATTGAAATGGCTGCAAACGAGGGCCTGCCCGTTATTGGTTATGACCGTCTGATCGAAGATGCGCGCACCTTCTATCTGACGTTTGACAATAAAGGTGTAGGCTCGATTATCGCTGAGACCGTTTCTGGCGTTCAAGGTGGCGGCAACTATGCGATCATCAAAGGCGATCCCGGTGATCCAAACGCGGCTTTCTTGCTTGAAGGCATGATGGAAGTGATCGGTGCTGATGTTGCTTCTGGCAAAATCAAAATCGTTGGTGAAGTTTTCTCTGACGGTTGGAAGCCAGAAAATGCTCAGAAAAACATGGAGCAAATCCTAACAGCGAACAGCAATAAAGTTGACGCAGTTTTGGCTGAAAATGACGGTATGGCAGGCGGCGTTATAGCAGCTTTGGCAGCACAAGGGATGGTTATCCCTGTTGGCGGCCAAGACGGTGACTTGGCCGCTTTGAACCGTGTTGCACGTGGTTCTCAAACTGTTTCGGTTTGGAAAGACTCGCGTCAACTTGGTAAAGCAGCAGGCGAGATCGCCTCGGCTTTGGCTGCTGGTACTGCGATGGACGCTATTGCAGGCGCATCAACATTCAACGGTGGCGCTAAAGGCGTTGAGATGAATGCGATCTTGCTGGCTCCGACACCTGTGACTAAAGGCAACCTAAGCGTTGCAATTAATGCGGGCCACATCTCAAAAGCGCAAGCTTGTGAAGGTGCTATGGCTGGCGTTGATGGCTGTAACTAAGTTCTAAGGCTGGCGCGGCTTGCCGCGCCAGCCTTTTCTTTGGCGCACTGCGCCCCAAATCCCAAGTATTTGGCATGGCGTCAAACATGGGTATCATTTTTAACAGCGCTGGACAGCTAAATGACCCAAGACCCATTTACCGATTCAAACTCATCTAAAAAACCGCAAAGCAAGATAAGCCCCCTAACCAGCTTTTTGCGCGTAACCGAGATTGACACAAGACTGGCCGGCATGGCGGGTGCTTTATTGTTGATTTGGCTGGGTTTTCACTATTATGGGCTTTTCGTGAATGGCATGGGGGCGTTTTTAACGCCGCGCAATCTTTGGAATCTTTCGGTTCAGACCTCATCCATCGGGATTATGGCGACGGGCATGGTTTTGGTGATTGTGACACGCAATATCGACCTGTCTGTGGGTGCGCTTGTGGGTGTGACAGCCATGATGATGGGTATTTTGCAAGTAGAAGTTCTGCCGCAATATCTGGGGCTTGGCCATCCTGCCATTTGGGTCATTACCGTGATTGTGGGCCTCATTGCAGGCGCCATAATTGGGGCTTTGCATGGCTGGTTGATCGCATATTGTAGGATCCCCGCATTTATCGTAACTTTGGGCGGTTTGTTAATCTGGCGAGGCATGGCCTTTATTTCGGCCGGCGGTAAAACTATTTCACCCGTCGATCAAACCTTTGCACTTTTGGGTGGTGGGCCTTACGGGGCAATAGGCGCTTGGGGAAGCTGGGTGGTAGGTCTTATTGCCTGCGCTGGTGTGCTTTGGATGATGCAAAGTGGTCGAGCGCAGCGAGTGAAACACGACTTCCCATTGCGCCCTATGTGGGCCGAAGTGCTGCTTGCAGCAATTGGCTGCGGGACGATCATCGGATCTGTTTTGTTGGTAAACGCCTATCCGTTGCCCAAGGGAATTATTAAAGCAATGGCCGCCGCCAATAACACAATCGTACCGCCCGAGGGTATTTTTATCAGCCACGGTTTTGCCATTCCCGTTTTGATTCTGATCTCCGTTGGCGTGTTAATGACAATTTTGCTCACGCGTACCCGTTTTGGGCGTTATGTTTTTGCAATCGGCGGTAATCCCGAAGCTGCTAGCTTGGCAGGGATCAATACCCGTTGGATGACGCTTAAGATTTTTTCGCTGATGGGTATGCTCGCAGGTCTTGCGGGTGCTGTGGCATCGGCGCGCTTGAACTCAGCCACCAACGCGCTTGGCCTGCTGGACGAGCTTTACGTGATCGCCGCCGCCGTGATTGGCGGGACATCGCTTGCGGGCGGTGTTGGCACTATTTACGGGGCGATTTTGGGAGCTTTGGTGATGCAAAGTTTACAAACCGGCATGGTGTTGATTGGCTTTGATACCGCTATTCAGCAGATTGTCGTGGGGATTGTTTTGGTCTTAGCGGTTTATCTTGATAATCTTTACCGCAGCAAATCAAAATAGGGGCCTATAATGAAACGCACCACAAACACCCCTCTTGTTGAGATGCGCGACATTTCAATATCTTTTGGTGGGATCAAAGCGGTTGATCACGTAACAGTCAATCTTTTCGCAGGCGAAGTTGTTGGGCTTTTGGGCCATAATGGTGCAGGCAAATCAACGCTGATCAAATGCCTATCGGGGGCCTATCGCCCCGATCACGGGCAAGTTTTTATTGATGGCCAAAAGGTCACTATTAACAACCCGCGCGATGCGCGGGCCCAAAATATCGAAACGATTTACCAAACTTTGGCTTTAGCTGACAATCTAAACGCGGCAGCAAATTTGTTTTTGGGGCGTGAGTTGATCAATTCCGCGGGTCTTTTAGACGAAGCGCAAATGGAGGCTGAGACCCGCAAAATCATGGCGCGGTTAAATCCGAACTTCCGCAAGTTCAATGTACCCGTCTCGGCGCTATCGGGTGGGCAGCGCCAATCGGTAGCGATTGCGCGGGCAGTCTATTTCAATGCCAAAATCCTGATCATGGACGAGCCAACCGCTGCGCTGGGCCCACAAGAAACTCAAATGGTAGCCGAACTTATTGAAGAGCTGAAAAAACAAGGACTTGGCATCTTTTTGATCGAGCATGACATACATAATGTGATGAAACTCTGCGACCGCGCCTCGGTCATGAAAAACGGCCAACTTGTAGGCACGGTTGACGTTGACAAAGTGACCGACGACGAGATCTTGGGCATGATCATTATGGGCAAACAGTCCAATCAAGGAGTGTGATGTATATTGGCCTTGATCTTGGAACCTCCGGCCTAAAGGGCATTTTGATTGACGAAAATCAAACTATTTTGGCCGAAGCCGTCGCCCCATTAACAGTGCAGCGCCCTCATGACGGCTGGTCCGAACAGCTGCCCGCAGACTGGATTGCCGCCGCTGAGGCTGTTCTGGATAAATTGGCGCTCTTTGGTTTAAGTGCAGTCAAAGGCATTGGAATTTCAGGCCATATGCACGGCGCCACCGTGCTGAATGCAGCCGATGAAGTCTTGCGGCCTTGTATTTTATGGAACGATACCCGCAGTCATCAGGAGGCCTCTGAACTTGACGGCGACCCGATGTTTCGCCGTTTGACGGGAAATATTGTTTTCCCAGGTTTTACGGCGCCAAAACTTTTATGGTTGCGCCTTCATGAGCCGCGTGTTTGGGAGCAAATAGCTAAAGTCCTTTTGCCAAAAGACTATTTGCGCCTTTGGCTTACGGGCGATTATGTTGCTGAAATGTCTGATGCGGCGGGCACAAGTTGGCTTGATACCGGAAAACGCGATTGGTCCGATGACTGTTTGCAAGCTACGGGCCTGACACGGGCACAAATGCCCCGCTTGGTCGAGGGGGCCGAAGTCTCGGGACAGCTGCGCGATGTTTTGGCCGAACGCTGGCGTCTACCCAAATCGGTGATTGTCGCGGGCGGTGGTGGCGATAATGCCGCCGCAGCCGTGGGCGTGGGCGTGGTGCGTGCGGGTGAAGCTTTGGTGTCTTTGGGAACATCGGGGGTGTTATTTGCCGCCAACGACCGTTATCAACCTGCTGCCGAAACAGCCGTCCACAGTTTTTGTCACGCCGTTCCAAACACATGGCACCAAATGGGCGTGATCTTGTCTGCGAGTGATGCTTTGAATTGGTATGGCAACTTTGTTGGGCAAGATGCCCAAATGTTAACGCAAGAACTAGGTGTCCTAAAGCCTCCTACAAAAACAGCGTTTCTACCCTATTTGGGCGGCGAGCGTACGCCGCTAAACTCAGCTCTCGTACGGGGCGCTTTTGTCGGGCTCGAGCATGCTACTGACCGCGCAGCAGGCACCCGCGCCGTTCTTGAAGGGGTGACCTACGCTCTGCTGGACTGTAAAAATGCCCTTGCTGCCACGGGCACAAAACTGGACAGCTTGATTGCAGTCGGAGGTGGGGCAAATTCGACGTATTGGCTTTCGGCCATCGCTACGGCCCTGGATATCGCCGTAAAAGTCCCTGAGCAGGGTGATTTTGGTGCGGCCTATGGTGCTGCACGGTTAGCTATTATGGCGGACACTGGTCAGGGTAGCGAGATCGCAACTGAACCGCCGATTTCTGCGGTAATCGAACCTGTTTACGAGCTTACCCAAGCTTATGCTGCCGGCTATGATCGTTTTCGTGCAGCGCAATCAGTGATTTTAACACTTTAATCCAAAGGTTCTTAGATGACCGACTTTTTTGCCAATATCCCGACCATCACCTATGAGGGGCCCAGCTCGACCAATGAATTCGCCTTTCGTCATTATAACCCTGACGAGGTGATCTTGGGCAAACCGATGGCGGAGCATTTGCGCTTTTCTGTTGCCTATTGGCATTCTTTTGCATGGCAAGGCGGCGATCCATTTGGGGGCCAAACCTTTGAGCGCCCTTGGTTTGGCGATGAGATTGGGCTGGCCAAACTTAAGGCTGATGTGGCCTTTGAGATGTTTGATATTTTGGGTAATCCTTTTTACTGTTTTCATGATGCCGATGTGCGTCCTGAAGGTACGACCTTTGCCCAGTCACAACGTAATCTAGAGGAAATGGTTGATTATCTGGCTGAAAAACAACAAAGCCATAAGGCCAGACTTCTATGGGGCACGGCAAATCTTTTTAGCCATCGCCGCTTTATGTCGGGGGCGGCCACCAATCCTGACCCTGATATTTATGCCTATGCCGCCGCCACCGTGCAGGCCAATATGGATGCTACCCTTAAGCTTGGTGGGCAAAATTATGTGCTGTGGGGCGGGCGCGAAGGTTATGAGACATTGCTCAACACTGACCTTGCCGCTGAGCGCGCCCACGCGGGCCGGTTCCTACAACAAGTAGTTGAATATAAATATAAAATTGGATTTAAAGGCGCGATTTTAATCGAGCCAAAGCCGCAAGAGCCTAGCAAACACCAATATGATTATGATGTGGCGACTGTCTATGGCTTTTTAAAAGATTTTGATTTGGAAAAAGAAGTGCAAGTGAATATCGAACAAGGTCACGCTATTTTGGCGGGTCACAGTTTTGAGCATGAGATCGCGCTTGCCACATCGCTTGGGATATTCGGATCGATTGATATGAACCGCAACGACTATCAGTCGGGGTGGGACACCGATCAATTTCCAAATAACCATGGCGAAAAAGCCTTAGCTTTTTATGAGATTTTGCGAGCAGGTGGTTACAAGACAGGTGGCACTAACTTTGATGCCAAATTGCGCCGCCAATCATTAGACCCGCAAGACCTTATCTTGGCGCATGTGGGTGGGATGGATACGTGCGCGCGCGCCCTCAAGGCGGCGGTAGCACTATTTGAGGATGGAGCGCTTGAGGAGGCACGCGCCAAGCGCTATGCGGGGTGGAAAAGTCCCGAGGCGAAAGCCATGCTTTCAGGATCACTTGATCAGGCGGCGCAAAGGGTGCGCGATCAGGGCGTGAACCCTGTGCCAAAATCAGGCGGGCAAGAGCGTTTGGAAAATCTTTGGAACCGTTTCATTTGATCGCACTTGATATGACGGGTGCGCACCTTATGTTTGTAGGGACAGGCTAAGGAAGAAAAATGCAAAAGATTCAAACGCAAGGGCTGCATCACATCACCCTTATGGGGGCCGATCGGCAAACCTCGATTGATTTCTGGGAAGGCGTGCTAGGCATGCCTTTTATTTTTGAACAACCCAATCTTGATAAGCCTTCAGAGGGGCATCTTTATTTTGATCCTGGTGATGGGCGGTTGATTACGATTTTCACCAATGAAGACCTAAAACCCGACCACAGCCGCACCTCAACCGACCAAGGGGCTGTGCATCACATTGCCTTTAACGTCAGCGCCGCAACCTTTGGCCTTGCGGTCGAGCGGTTGAAAACCCGAGGCGTGGCGGTCACAGGGCCAAAAGATCGCGGCTTTATGAATTCGATCTATTTCAAAGACCCGCTGGGCCTGATGATTGAGCTGGCCTGTTATAAGTTTGAACCGCCCCAAGGTATCACCCATGCGGCGGTTTTGATGGCGGCCCATAAGTTACGCGTTGCCAATGGGGATGATCATATTATGGACAGCCACCTTGCCGACGCAATCGAGGGGCTGGTTCTTGCCAGTCAAGCCAGCCTGTCGCAAGACCGTAGCCCCAAAAATCCATTTAACTAGCGCGCGGTGACCATTTCGGTGGGCAGGCCCGCCTCTGTCCAAGCGGTAAAGCCCCCGCCAATATGGGCTACATTTTCAAGCCCCATATCGGCAGCAGTTTTTGTTGCCAAGGCCGAGCGCCAACCCGATGCGCAGTAAAAGATAAACTGCTTATCAACCGCAAAAACCGCCTTGTGATAGGGGCTTTTGGGGTCGATCCAAAATTCCAACATACCGCGCGGGCAGTTAAAAGCACCGATGATGCGACCTTCCCGTTCAAGCTCCCGCCGGTCGCGCAAATCGATGATTTGAACGTTTTCGGGCGGCAAGGTGCTGACCTCGGCGGGAGTGAGGGTAACAATTTCTGCCGAGGCTTGGGCGATAAGCTCTTTGATGCCGATTTTCATAACCGCTCCTACAATGGGGTGATGCGATAGCCTGATCGCGGGAAATGTACCTGCAGCGCTCCAAGATCGGCACTTTGAAGTGCTAGGGTCACACGATGGGTATCAAAGCTGGCTACCGTGCCAGTAACGGGTGTTTCGCCCGCATCAACATCGGGGCAGATCGTAACCGTTTTTCCAAGGGTTAAGCCCTGGTGATCGCTGTCGCTTGGGGGTAGCGGCTTTGGGGAGGCACTTGCCGCGATGGCCAGCGCCTCTGATCCGCTTAGGGTAGACATATGCCCGTGGCCGATGGCTTGAATGCGCCCCTCCCAAGCGCAAAGATGCGTAAACGCTCCCAAAAACTTCGGCCCTTGGTCCCAGCGGCCCCGTAAAAACCAAATCAGATGGTAAAGATGCGCATCAATCTGCGCAGGCGCTTCGCCTGAAAGATAGCCGCGCCCATCGGCCATTTGCGCGTCAATCTCGCTGAGGTAGGCGGCCATTTGCGCCACCAAATGCGGCAATTCGCCATTGGCTTTTTGCAGAGCCTGCACCCAGTCAGGCCCCAAATAAAGTCGCCCGCGATCTTGGGCAAACTCAGGCGGTAAAGTGGCCACGCCTGAACCAAGTACGATCTTGACCGTATAGGTGAAAAGCTGCTCATCAATCAACCGGCCCAACATCCATAAAAATGCGCCGTCTTTTGTTGGAAAAAACGAAGGTGTAGGGAAGCGTTGTTCAAGCTCATTGATGATACATTGGCTGTCACAGTAAATATCAGCACCAATTTGCATAACAGGCGTGCGCCGATAGCCCCCCGTTAGCGGCAAAAGCAACGGTTTGGGCGGCAAGCGCGGGATTTCTACCGAGTGCCAAACCAACCCCTTAATCCCCAAAGCCACCCGCACCTTTTCGGCAACGGGCGATTGAGGGTAATTGTGCAAAATAATCTGATCTTGTGACATGGGCGCTTCCTTCTTTAAACTCTACATTTGGGACATTTCTTCCTAAAAGCAAGGGTGAAGCGACTTGCCAAGTCTTATGAGCTTTGACACGATCACCAAAGCTGCTTCCCTTGTTAGAAAGTCATCATGTCAGAGCCCCGAACCGATCATGTCACCACCCACCAGGCAGAAGACGATGCCCGTAATGATGCGCTTATGATCTATGTAAACGGTAAAATCACGCCCAAGGCCTTGGCCACTGTGTCGGTTTATGATGCGGGGTTTATGATGGGTGACGGCGTATGGGAGGGGCTGCGCCTTTATAACGGGGTTTGGGCCTTTTGGGACGAACATCTTGATCGCTTGTTTGAGGCGGCCAAGGCCATTGATCTTGATCTAATACTTGACCGCGACGGTTTTAAAAAAGCGCTTTTAGACACGCAAGCGGCCAATGGCATGGCCAGCGACGCCCATGCCCGCCTGATGTTGACGCGCGGCATCAAGAACCGCCCTTTTCAACATCCAAACCTGTCGACCCAAGGGCCGACTATCGTCATCATCATGGAACATTCGTTGCCAAAAATCCCGCGTCCCATTACTTTGGCCACGGTACCACATTTGCGCGGCTTGCCTATGACGCAAGATCCTAAGCTGAACTCGCATTCCAAATTGAACTGCATTTTGGCCTGTATCGCCGCCCAAAAAGCCGGCGCGGATGAGGCTTTGATGCTAGATGTGCATGGATTTGTGAATACGACTAATGCGTGTAATTTCTTTATTGTGAAAAAGGGCGCGGTTTGGACCAGCACGGGCGATTACTGTATGAACGGCATTACGCGGCAAAAGGTCATTGATCTGTGCCGGGACAATGATATTCCTGTTTATGAGCGTAACTTCTCGCTTGTCGATACTTATAGCGCAGATGAGGCATTTTTGACCGGCACCTTTGGTGCTCAAACCCCTGTTTCGCAAATTGATGGTCGACAAATTAGCACGGGCACAATGGGCCCTGTGACCGAGCGTCTGCGTGGCCTTTATAAAGATCTGATCGTCCGTCACGGCGCAGGTCGGTGATGCTACAAAAAGCAAAAACAATCGCCATGTGGTCGGGTCCGCGCAATCTGTCAACGGCTTTGATGTATTCTTTTGGTGCGCGCCGCGATTGTGCGGTTTGGGACGAGCCGTTCTATGCCGCCTATCTGGCCCAAACAAACATTGATCATCCGATGCGTGTGCAAATCCTAAAAGCGCATGAGACGGACCCCGAGCTGATCGCCCAAGCCTGCGCCCAAAGGCCAAACGACGACCAGCCGCTTTTTTACCAAAAACACATGACCTTACATATGATCAAAGAGTTTGACCGCAGCTTTATGCGCCAGTGCGACAATGTGTTTTTGATCCGACACCCTGCTTTGGTCGTGGCCTCTTACGCGAAAAAACGTGAAGGACCCAATTTGGATGATATCGGATTCGTGCAACAGGCCCAGCTTTTTGACGAGGTGACAGATTGGCTTGGTCATCGGCCCTTGGTTATAGACAGCCAAGATATTTTGACCAATCCGAGACAAACCTTGAGCCGACTGTGCGCCGCTTTGGATATTGAATTTGACCCGGGAATGCTTGCTTGGCCGCAAGGCGGCCATAAGGATGATGGTGTTTGGGCCCCGCATTGGTATGGTGCGGTGCACCGGTCGCAGGGATTTGAGGCGCCAAACGCTATGGAGCCAAAGCTGGCCAAACCCTACGATGACTTAGTGGCCCAAGCCTTGCCCCATTATCAAGCTCTTGCGGCCTATAAACTTTAAAGCCGACCTTAAAGGGGCGGCTTTAAAGGGTCTATGGCATGAAAAAGCTATTTCTTAACCCGCGTATTGCGAGTCGCTATGAGCTTGAGACGCAGGGCGTTTAGGTGAATAAAACCTGCCGCGTCTTTTTGGTCGTAAGCGCCCGCATCCTCTTCAAATGTGACGTGTTTTTCCGAGTAAAGACTGTAATCTGACCAACGTGCCACTGTGCGCGCAGAACCTTTGTAAAGCTTAATCCGCACCGTGCCTGTGACATGCTCTTGGCTTTTGTCGATCAGAGCTTGCAGCATCTCGCGCTCTGGGCTGAACCAAAATCCGTTGTAAATCAGCTCAGCATAACGTGGCATGATACTGTCTTTGAGATGGCCAGCACCTGCATCTAGTGTGATCTGCTCAATCCCGCGGTGGGCTTCAAGCAAGATCGTGCCTCCCGGGGTTTCATAAACGCCGCGTGATTTCATACCGACAAAACGGTTTTCCACCAGATCAAGCCGCCCAACCCCATGCATACCTCCCAAACGGTTGAGTTCAGTCAAAATGGTTGCGGGTGACATGGCCACACCATTAATTGCCACTGCGTCGCCGCACTCAAAGCTGATTTCGACCATTTCGGCCTGATCGGGTGCAGCTTCCGGGCTGACGGTGCGTTGATAAACATAATCAGGCGCTTCTTGGCCTGGGTTTTCAAGCACTTTCCCCTCGGATGAAGTGTGCAGTAAATTTGCATCTACCGAGAAAGGCGCGTCGCCGCGCTTGTCTTTGGCAATTGGGATTTGGTTCTTTTCCGCAAATTCCAACAAACGCGTTCGGCTTGTTAGGTCCCATTCGCGCCAAGGCGCAATCACGCGAATACCGGGGTTGAGCGCATAGGCAGACAGCTCAAACCTTACTTGGTCATTGCCTTTGCCTGTGGCGCCGTGCGCGACCGCATCGGCCCCAACTTCGGCGGCAATCTCAACCAGACGTTTTGAAATCAAAGGCCGTGCGATCGAGGTGCCAAGCAAATAAAGCCCCTCATAAAGCGCATTAGCGCGGAACATCGGAAAGACAAAGTCGCGCACAAACTCTTCGCGCACATCTTCGATATAGATGTTTTTGGGGTCAATTCCCAAAAGTACCGCTTTTTGGCGCGCGGGCTCTAGCTCTTCGCCTTGGCCAAGGTCGGCGGTAAAGGTTACGACTTCGCAACCATATTCGGTTTGTAGCCATTTTAGAATGATAGATGTATCAAGCCCACCAGAATAGGCCAAAACAACTTTTTTGGGAGAAGACATGCCATGCTCCAATATAAACTGTCGTCCGTCTAATGATTTTTATGTCGAGGGACAAGACCTGCCCATTGGCAAGTGTGTCTTCTCATGATTAATCTTGACGATGAATGATTTTTGTAAAAAATCCCAAGAAACCGCTCGAGCTCTGCGCAAGTTGTTTGATCCAACACCTTTGCAGCGCAATGATTATCTTTCTGTCCTATATGAGGCGGATATTTGGTTAAAGCGCGAAGATCTGAGTCCGGTGCGCAGCTATAAATTGCGCGGAGCTTTTAATGCGATGCGCAAATTCCTGGCCAATGCCCCTTCGCAAACTCACTTTGTTTGTGCAAGCGCGGGCAATCATGCCCAAGGTGTGGCTTATGCTTGCCGCTATTTCGGCGTGCGCGGCACGATTTTTATGCCGGTGACCACCCCGCAGCAAAAGATTGACAAGACCCGCAACTTTGGAGCGGGGGTGGTTGATATTGTGCTTTTAGGGGATTATTTCGACCAAACTCTTTTGGCTGCGCAAGGCTTTTGCCAGGATAAGGACGCGCACTTCCTATCTCCTTTTGATGATAATGACGTAATCGAAGGTCAAGCTACGGTTGCGGTTGAACTTTACGAGCAGTTGGGAAAAGCTCCTGATTTGGTAATTTTACCCGTTGGTGGTGGCGGGTTAAGTGCGGGGGTGACAAGCTATCTGCGCGAAGTTGCACCCCATACCGCTTATTATTTTGTTGAACCAAAAGGTGGAGCTAGTATGACGGTGGCTTTGGCCGCGGGCCATCCAGTTGCTTTGTCTCAGGTAAATAGTTTTGTCGACGGCGCCGCGGTAGCGCGCATGGGGGAAAAGACCTTTGAACGTTTAAAATGGGTCGCCCCCGAGCAGGTGCTGTTGGCCCCAGAAGATCGCATTTGTATGACCATGTTGATGATGTTGAATATCGAAGGCATTGTGCTCGAACCCGCGGGAGCATTATCGGTCGATGTCTTGCCGCAATTGGCGCAACAGATAAAAGGCAAGACTGTTATTTTGGTCACCTCGGGAGGGAACTTTGACTTTGAACGCCTACCTGAAGTTAAAGAGCGGGCCCAAAGATTTGCGGGTCTTAAAAAATACCTAATACTCAGGATGCCCCAGCGCCCCGGCGCATTACGTGAGTTTTTGTCAATGCTGGGCCCTGATGATGACATTGCTCGCTTTGAATATTTAAAAAAGTCCGCGCGCAATTTTGGGTCGGTTTTAATTGGCATCGAAACCAAAAATACTAACAATTTCACGACACTTTTTGCCCTTTTAGAAGAGGCAGGTTTTCCTTACCGTGACATTACTTCTGATGAAACAATTTCTGAGTTTTTGATCTAAACAGAAAGTTTATTTGCAAAATGTGTCTAAGGCCTTGTCGTAATGTTAAGCGCCACTCTTAGCATAAAACGATCGGCGTCTATCGCTAACTCGTACAGGGCTGCCGAAGGATGCATCCACACTGCCTCGTGGCCTTGTTCTGTAGGATCGCTTAAGCGCAAAACGGGGCGCGCTAAATATATATGGCAGATTTTTTCGGCCCAAAGGTCATATTCTGGCATATAGGTGAACCGTTTGTAGCAGCCCAATCTTTTTTGGACTTTGATGCGCCAGCCCGTTTCTTCACGCACTTCACGGTGTAGGGCCGTGATAGGATGTTCGCCCTGATCAATGCCACCACCGGGAAGCTGAAACTCTGGAATGGGGTTTGATTGAAAAGTTGTTAAAACCGACCCTTCGCGGAGCAAAATACAGTAAACACCGGGTCTGCGGCGGTATTTCTGGCCGGAAGTTGGGGTCTGGCCGAATCTGCGCATATCACACAACCTTTGAGCAATGGTTGCCCTTACTATATAGTCGCGGTAAGGCAAGGCCTAGGCCCAAAGGAACGGTTATGACCATTACATCTAAAATTGCTTGGGACGATACGGTCCTACCCTTTCAACTTGATCACTCCGACATTCGCGGCCGCGTGGTACGCCTTGATGGGGTATTGGATCAGGTTTTGTCGCAACATAATTACCCTCCTTTGATCGAGGCTTTGGTGGCCGAAGCCACGTTGCTGACCGCTTTGATCGGACAAACCATTAAATTGCGCTGGAAACTCTCGTTGCAAATTCGCGGCGATGGGGCGGTGTCAATGATTGCCACGGATTATTACGGCCCGACCGAAGATGGTCAGCCAGCAAGACTGCGCGCCTATGCTGGCTATGATCCCGAAAAGCTACACGCCGAAGGGCCCACTTTTGCGCAAATTGGTCAAGGTTTTTTTGCGATATTGATCGATCAAGGCGAAGGCATGGTGCCCTATCAGGGTATCACCCCACTGGTTGGCGGGTCGCTTTCAGATTGTGCGGGGGCATATTTTGCCCAATCAGAACAATTGCCCACCCGTTTTGCGCTAAGCTTTGGCAAGTCGCAAATGCCTGGTCAGACCCTGCATTGGCGTGCGGGGGGCGTGATGTTGCAAACCATGCCAAAAGCCAGCCCCTTTGCCGCAGCGCTTGAACCTGTCCATCCCGACGGGCTTTTGCGTGCCGATGATATTTTAGACGGTGCCGAAGGTGAAAACTGGCGCCGCGCCAACGCGCTTTTGGATACGGTTGAAGATCTTGAGCTGATCGGCCCAACCGTGCAACCTACCGAGCTTTTGGTGCGCCTTTTTCACGAAGAAGGCGCGCGGGTCTTTGAGGCGCAGCCCCTGCGCTTTGGCTGTTCTTGTTCGGCGCAAAAGGTGAAAGAATCCCTGGCCACCTACCACACAAATGATCTGGCCGATATGGTCACCGACCAAGGCGTGATCACCGCTGATTGTCAATTTTGTGGGGCCCATTATGAATTTACCCCAGATCAGCTGGGTCATACTTTCGAGGGCGAGGATGCGCCCTGAGGCCCTGACCCATGCTTTGGGCCGCAAAGCCGGCGCTTCGTCAGATTTCGATCTGAACGGGCAAATCTTCACCCCGTCCGAGCGCATATTGCGCCCTGCGGCGGTGTTGGTCACCGTATGGGAAAAGCCGCAAGATGCGGTGATTATTTTAACCAAACGCGCGCAGGCATTGGTGCATCATCCTGGGCAAATTGCCTTTCCAGGTGGTAAGGTTGACGCTCAAGACTGCTCGGTCACCGATGCGGCTTTGCGCGAAGCTGACGAAGAAATTGGCCTGCGCGCTGATCGGGTGACGGTGATTGGTGCTTTGGCACCGCATGAAACTGTTACCGGGTTTCTTGTTACCCCGATTTTAGCGCATATCAATGCTGATTTCATCCCAAATTTGCAACGATCAGAAGTGGCTGAGGTTTTTACCGTGCCGCTTGCGCATCTAGCCAACCTGACCAATTATCGCATTGAAAAACGCTTTTTTGGTGGTGAGTGGCGGTCTTTTTACGTTGTGCCTTACGGACCCTTTTATATTTGGGGGGCCACCGCGCGTATTTTGCGCGGTTTAGCCGTTATGTTGCAAACGTGACCGCGCCTTTGGTCTTAAACCAAGCCTGGTTACACGAGGAAGCAACCCAAAAGCTTTTCAATATTTTTCGTGCCAAAGGCTATGCGCTTTATTTTGTAGGCGGTGCGGTGCGCAACGCGCTGATGGGGCGGGGCAGTACGGATCTGGATCTAGCAACCGATGCTTTGCCGCAAGAAACTGTAGACATCGCACGCGATGCGGGTTTTAAGGCCATTCCCACAGGGTTTGATCATGGCACTGTCACTGTCGTTGCGGGCGGGATCGTCCATGAAATCACCACCTTTCGCAGCGATATTGAGACCGACGGGCGCCATGCGCTGGTGCGCTTTTCGAGAAACCTGCTCGATGATGCGATGCGACGCGACTTCACCATGAACGCGGTTTATGCCGATTATGAGGGTCGGGTCATCGACCCGCTGGGGGGGCTTTCAGATCTGCGCGCAGGACGGGTAGTCTTTGTGGGTGACGCGACAAAACGCATCGCAGAAGATCATCTGCGGATCTTGCGGTTTTTCAGGTTTCACGCGCTTTACGGCGACCCAATGGCGGGTCTTGACCCTCAAGCTCTGGCCGCCTGCGCGCAGGCAATAGGTGGAATTTCAGCACTTTCCAGCGAACGGATTGGTGCTGAAATGCGCAAGCTTTTGTCGGCCCCAAACCCAGCACCCGCCGTCTCGGCCATGCAAGCGATTGGTGCTTTAGCGCTTATTTTGCCGGGCAGTGATACGACCGCACTCGGGCCTTTGGTGCATTTTGAGCAAGACAAAGCCCCAAATTTCTTGCGCCGTTTAGCAGTTTTGGGTGGACCAGTCGACGCGCCGCGCTTGCGCCTGAGTCGGGCCGAGGCACGCGGCCTTAGCGTTTTGCGCCAAGAAATGGGCACACCTACGCAGGCCGCTGAATTGGCCTATTTGTTTGGGTTTGATCTGGCCCTTTCGGTACTTTTGTGCCGTGCTGCCGTGTTTGAAACGCCCCTAAGCGGCGATTTAGCATTCGCATTGGCTTTGGGCGCGGGGGCAGTTTTTCCTCTACGGGGGACCGATCTTGATCCAAGCCTGCGGGGCCCGCAAATCGGGGCGCGGCTTAAGTATCTTGAACAGCATTGGATAAAGTCTGGTTTTACCGCGTCAAAATTGGCGCTTTTGGCGCTGGCTTAATTTTCAAACCAAATAATTTGTGCTATCTGTTTCTTGTGAAGCCTATATGCAAGGAAAGCGCGATGTTTCGGTTTTTTGAGAATTTGGTTGATCCGTATCGCGCCTATGTGCCCAATGACACGCCCGAAAAGCGGCTTTGGCCATTTCTGCGTGAATATGTCATACCCTTTAAATTTGTGTTTTTGGCGACGGGCTCCTTGTCAGTGATGGCGGCCAGTTTTGATGTATTTTTGATCTGGTATCTGGGCCGCGTGGTTGATCTTTTGAGCAACGCCGCCCCGCCTGTGGTTTGGAATAGCCACGGCTCTGAGATTATCGCCATGGCACTGGTCGTTCTTATACTACGGCCTATCATCATCAGCGCAAATGTGGCGCTGCTACACAACACTATCTTGCCAAATTTCGGAACGATGATCCGCTACCGCGCTCATAGCCATGTCTTGCGCCAGCCCGTTGGTTGGTTTGAAAGCGATTTTGCGGGGCGGTTGGCCAATCGCATCATGCAAACGCCACCCGCAGCGGGGGACGCTGTGTTTCAAACCTTTGACGCGATGGCTTTTTCGGCTGTCACGGTCTTAGGGGCAGGGGCCATGCTGGCCGACGCAGATCTGCGCTTGGCGGTGCCTTTGGTGATTTGGTTTGTGCTTTATTTGCTTTTGGCCAATTGGACGATTAGACGTGCAGGCCCTGCCTCAAAAGCCTCATCCGATGCGCGCTCGGCGGTGACGGGGCGGGTGGTGGATGCCTATACCAATATTCACACCGTAAAATTGGCTGCCCAACAGGGTAGCGAAATCACCTATGCCAAAGAAACGATTGAGGTGGCGCGCAAGACTTTTCAAAAGGAAATGCGCATCATCACGCTGATGGATCTGACGCTGACTTTTTTAAATGGCTGTTTGATCTTGGGGATTTCGGGCTGGGCCTTGGTGCTTTGGTATCAGGGGCAAGCCACGGTCGGCACGGTGGCGGCGGCGTCAACTTTAGCACTGCGGCTTAACAATATGTCCTATTGGGTGATGTGGGCCACGACTTCGCTCGTACAAGCCTTGGGAGTGGTAGCTGAGGGTATGGAAACTATCGCGCAACCCATCACTTTAGTTGATGTATCTGGTGCCAAAGACCTTAAAGTGACTAAGGGCGAGATCACGCTTGCGGGGGTTGTCCATCATTACGGGCGCACTATGGGTGGCTTGCAAGGCGTTGACCTGCAGATCAAAGCGGGCGAAAAAATTGGATTAATTGGCCGCTCGGGGGCGGGGAAATCCTCGTTGGTTAAGCTGGTTTTGCGTTTTTATGACGCCGAGTTGGGCTCAATTTCGATCGATGGGCAAGATATTTCGCAAGTTACCCAAGATAGTTTGCGTAACCAAGTGGGAATGGTAAGCCAAGATAGCAGTCTTTTGCACCGCTCGGTACGGGAAAATATTGCTTATGGTTACGGTCAGGCCACCGACGCGCAAATCATTGCCGCCGCCAAACAGGCCCAAGCGCATGAGTTTATTTTGAACCTTGAAGATCCAACCGGTCGAACTGGCTATGACGCTCATGTGGGTGAGCGTGGGGTTAAGCTATCGGGTGGTCAGCGCCAACGAATTTCACTTGCAAGGGTTATTCTAAAGAACGCACCGATTTTGATTTTGGATGAGGCAACAAGCGCCCTAGATAGTGAAGTAGAGGCCCTTATCCAAGACACGCTTTACCGGGTGATGCAGGGCAAAACAGTGATCGCAATCGCACATCGCCTGTCGACCATAGCCCAGCTTGACCGTATTGTGGTCTTAGACGCGGGGCGGGTCGTCGAGCAGGGCACCCATAGCGCGCTTATTGCTAAAGACGGGCTTTACGCTAAATTTTGGTCGCGCCAATCGGGCGGCTTTATCACAACGGAAGATGATGAATGAAAATCCTTTTGGACCTTGGGGCTTTGATACCTGCCTTTCGGCCCGCCGCAGGCCCACCCCCGCGCAGCATTGGCGCATTTTTCAATTGGTGTCTTAAAGGCTCTTGGAAAATGTTGGGCTTTGCGGCCTTTGTCTCGGCGATTGCGGGCACGGCCGAGGTTGTGTCGGCTTGGATTTTAGGTTGGGTGGTCGATGCCTCACTTGCCAGTGGTGCAAGTGGGTTTTTTAGCGACCATGCTTGGTCACTAGGGCTCTGCGTGCTGTTTTACTTGGTGGCACGGCCTTTGGCTTTTGCCGCCTCATCTGCGGCCAACTCGATCATCATCGGGCCTAATGTGATGCCTTTGGTCTTGTCACGACTGCACCGCTGGACTTTGGGGCAATCTATTACCTTTTTTGATAATGATTTCGCAGGACGAATTGCGCAAAAGCAAATGCAAGCGGCGCGGGCGGTGACGGATGTTGTGACCGAAACGATCAACACGGGCGCTTTTGCTTTGGCGTCGGTTGTGGCCTCGGTCATCTATTTGGTGTCGATTGACGTGCGCATTGCGGTTTTGTTGGCTGTTTGGTTGGTGATTTATGTTTTTCTCATTCGGCATTTTGTGCCGCGGGTGAAGAAGAACTCGGCCGCACGGGCGAGCGCGCGGGCAATGGTATCGGGGCAGGTGGTGGATACGATCACCAATATCAAAACGGTCAAGCTTTTTGCACATGATGCCTATGAAGATCGGGTAGCCCTTGACGCGATGGAAGTATTTCGTCAGCGCAGTCTAGAATTTGGTGAGATTTCAACCTGGTTTCGCTTGGCGTTGATGACTTTAGCGGGGGTCTTGCCTGTTTTGTTGATCGGGGCGACCTTGATGCTTTGGCAGCAGGGTTTGGCCAGTGCAGGCGCTATTGCGGCCGCAGGTGCAATCGCGATGCGCATTGCGCAAATGTCGGGTTGGGTTAGCTTTACCCTTATGTCCATATATACGAGCATAGGCGAAGTCGAAGACGGCATGCGCAGCTTGGCTGTGAACCACGCCTTAACCGATGTGCCAGATGCGCAAATTTTAACAAAGATTAAGGGAGAAATTCGCTTTGACAATGCCAGCTTTGCCTATGGCCGCCAAAGGGGCGGAGTCGACGCCATAGACCTGACCATACGCGCTGGAGAAAAGCTGGGCATTGTTGGGGCCTCTGGGGCTGGGAAATCCTCGCTCGTGTCATTGGTGTTGCGGCTTTATGATACCGAGGCGGGCCGCATTTTAATCGACGGCGTTGACTTGCGCGCCGTGACACAAGAATCTCTGCGTCGCCAGATCGGCATGGTCACCCAAGAAACCGCAATGTTTAACCGCTCGGCCCGTGATAATATCAGCTATGGCCGCCCTGACGCCGCCCAGTCCGAAATTGTTGCCGCCGCCAAGGCCGCGCAAGCGGATCTGTTCATTCAAAATATGATCGATCATAATGGGCGCAAAGCCTATGATGCGTTTTTAGGAGAGCGGGGGGTCAAACTGTCAGGTGGGCAGCGCCAACGCATCGCACTGGCCCGCGCCTTTTTGAAAGATGCGCCCATTTTGATCTTGGATGAGGCCACAAGCGCCCTTGATAGTGAGGTTGAAGCCTCGATCCAAGATGCGCTTGGACGCGTGATGCAGGGTAAAACGGTTCTGGCCATTGCGCACCGTTTGTCGACAATTGCGCAAATGGACCGCATAGTGGTGCTAGATGACGGAAAAATCGTCGAACAAGGCACGCATGAGGCGCTTTTGGCCCAAGATGGGCTTTACGCCCGCTATTGGAACCGTCAATCAGGGGGCTTCATCGAAACTGAACCTAAGGCGCTCTTATGAAACTGACGATCGATCGATTGGGCTATTTGGGCGACGCGATCGCCATGGGGCCCGAGGGTCCTATTTACGTGCCCCATGTTTTGCCAGGCGAAGAGGTCGAGGGCGAGGTTGAAGGCGATCGGATGATATCGCCCAAGATTATCACGCCCTCACCCGACCGTGTGCGCCCGCCTTGTGTGCACGCGCGCAGCTGTGGGGGGTGTTTGTTGCAACATGCCAGCGACAGTTTCGTGGCCGAGTGGAAGTTAGACGTTGTGCGCACAGCACTGGCTCGTCAAGGTTTGAATGCGACCTTCTTGCCGATCTTGACCTCGCCCGCGCAAAGTAGGCGCAGGGCTACGTTAACGGCGCGACGCTCAAAAACGGGGGCGATGATTGGTTTTCATGCGCGCGCCTCGGATGTGTTGGTGCCGGTGCCAAACTGCCAACTTCTTAGTCCACAGCTGATGGCCACATTTCCCGCATTAGAGGCGTTAGTAGTTGCAGGCTCATCTCGTAAGGGCGAAGTGCAGCTGACGATCACTGACTCATTGGCGGGGCCTGATGTGTCGGTCACGGGTGGCAAGCCTATTGATGCGACTTTGCGCTTGGAATTGGCCCGCATTGCCGAACGTTTTAACATCGCACGTCTAAGTTGGGAAAATGAGGTGATTGCCCTACGCACCGCACCGATGCAGCGCTTTGGCGCGGCCCTTGTCGCGCCGCCTGCAGGTGGGTTTTTGCAAGCCACCTTGCAAGGGGAAGCGGATTTGGTCGCGGCCGTCACCCGCGCTGTAGGCGATGCCAAGAAAATCGTCGATCTTTTCGCTGGGGCGGGCACTTTTGCGCTGCCTTTGGCGCGAAATGCTGAAGTTTTTGCCTTTGAAGGCGATAAAGCCATGGTCGAGGCAATGGATAAAGGCTGGCGCATGGCGCAGGGGCTCAAACTTGTCACTAGCCAAATGCGTGACCTTTTTCGTCGTCCCCTTGAACCTGATGAATTTAAAAATGTAGGCGCTGTGGTCATTGACCCGCCGCGTGCGGGGGCCGAAGCGCAGATGGAGACGATCTCGCGCTCGGATATTCCAGTGGTGGTGGCCGTCTCGTGCAATCCGGTCACATTCGCCCGCGATGCAGCGATGCTGGTCAAAGGCGGGTTTGGATTAGAATGGGTGCAGGTGGTTGATCAATTCCGCTGGTCTTCTCATATTGAATTGGTTGCGAAGTTTACAAAAAATATAAATAAGCGGTCTAAAGGTAACCTATAATCATATTGGGCAGATGACTGTGATGCGATTGATAACATGGCTTATGTCGGTGGTTTTGGTAGTGGGGCTTACGGGCTGTCTAGATTGGGCTTCAGAGACCGATCGCGGCGATCCTATCACGTCGGTTGAGGTGTTTAAAAAAAACCGCAAGATGCGGCTTATGGCGGGCACTAAAGTTGTGCGCGAGTTTGAGATTGCTTTGGGCTTTAGCCCTAGGGGTCATAAGGCGGTTGAAGGCGACGGGCGCACGCCCGAGGGGCGCTATTACATCACCCACCGCCAACCGCTAAGTCGGTTTCACCTGTCTCTTGGCATTTCATATCCGAATGCGAAAGATAAGGCTGTGGCGCGCGCTATGGGCAAAGACCCGGGCGGTGAAATCTTTATTCATGGCCGCAATAAATATCGCTCCAAAAACTATGGCGATTGGACGGAGGGTTGTATTGCGGTTACCGATCGTGACATGGACTATATCTTTGTGGCCGTGACTCCCAAAACACCTATTATCATCCACCCATAAGGTTTTCCCCTTTTGAAGGTAGAATTTTTTTGGGTTAGGGTTTTCCTGAGATCAGGGTCCACCAGATTTTGCCATTTGGCTCCTGATACCATGCAAAACCCAAATCTTGGGCACGCTCATCCATCAAAATTGCCATCGTGTCTGATTGTGTGGTCCAAGCGGCCAGAGTTTCCACTTCGGTTTCATAGGTTTCTGAGATCAGTTCACCCAAAAACTCGCCTTTATAGCCCGCCTTTTCGGTGCGATCTTTTGGAGAAGATCCATCAGATCCCCAATGCCAGGGGCGCGCTTGTGCGGCCATATCTTTGGAATGCACGGCAGCGGCCAAATTCAAGGTGGCGTCATAGGCCATGGCACTATGGTTATTTGTTGTGCGCATTTTGTTTACATCTTCCAAAATGGTGCGGGCTATCTTTCCCTGATTAAGGGATGAGATCCGGTAAGTCTTGATCTGTTGTTGTCCAACGGCTGTCACGCCCGTGGTAGTTTCACACCCTGCAAGCGCCAAGCTTGCAGAAATCATGATCATATACAGTTTGTTCATTGGTGCCCCACCACATGGAAATTATTTTAATACCTACAGAGTTCGAGCGCCGAGTTCAAATACTTCAACAATAAAGTAGCAAATTACATTGGTTTAATTTGCGAAGGGTCGCCGCAAGCGCTATAGAGGCCCTAAGTTTCAATATTCGTTCTAAAAGGAGCCTAAGATGTCTGCGTCAAATCCCTATAAGCTTGATCGCCGCGCTCTTTTGGCTGGGGCAGCAAGCTTGGTGGCTGCGCCTGCTTTTTCGCAAATTGCTAGTTTGCCCACTGAAATAGACGCGACCAATCCGGCAGAACCTGTTTATGTTAGAAACAACATATCAAGCTTTCGCGCGCTTGACTGGCGACCTTATTTTACCACAACCAAAAATGGTGTTGTTTTGGTGGATACTGTATCGAGGGCTTTGCATTTCTGGTCTGAAGATCTGTTAATCTATCGGCTTTTCCCGACCTCGGTGCCCGTAAGCGCAGATCTAACCCGACTAGGGCGCACCGAAGTTATCAAAAAGGTCGAAGGACCGACTTGGAGCCCGACCCCTTCCATGAAGGAAAGAAATCCCGAATGGCCAGACTTTATTCCTGCAGGGCCAGATAACCCATTGGGCACTCATGCGCTTTGGCTTTCGTGGCAATATTACCGAATTCATGGCACGCATGATACGCGTAAAATTGGTCGCCGTTCGTCCAGTGGTTGCGTAGGACTTTACAATGAACATATTGCTGAATTGTTTGGTTATACAAAAGTTGGTACGCAGGTTTTGTTAATTTAATGTCATCCGCCGATCCAGGCTTCTAAATACTAAAATATATTGCGGATAGCATAGATAAGCTTGAATGTTGTGTTGCCCGAACGCAAAATCTTTCGTGCTTTTGTTCTTAAAGTTTTTTGTGGATGGCATAAACCACACCTGATATTGGTTCTGCCGCTGCCGCACAGTCCTCATGATTTTAGTTTAGCTGATCCAACCTTGTAAATTGTCACTAATCACTTGCGTCAAGGCTTTGATATGCGTGTCGTTGTCATTCAAGCATGGTATATATGTAAAGGTTTCGCCGCCTGCATGCATAAAGGCTTCGCGGATCTCTCCGTTAATCTCCTCTAATGTTTCAATGCAATCTGCTGAAAAAGCAGGGGCCATTACGGCGATGTTCTTTTTACCCTGTTTAGCTAACTCGGCAACATGTTCAACGGTATAGGGCTTAAGCCACTCTTCTGGCCCAAAGACTGATTGAAAGCTTGTGTCGATCGCGTCTTTGTCCCAGCCTAGCTTTTCGCGCAAAAGGCGTGTGGTTTTAGCGCATTGGCAGTGATAGGGATCACCTTCCATCAAATAGCGTTTTGGCATTCCGTGATAACTGGCCACCAACACATCTGGGAGAATTTTTAAGCCAGCGTAAACGTCTGTGACCGACTGGGCCAAGGCCTCAATATAAGCTGGATGATCGAAATATTCCCCCACAACCCGTGCGGTTGGCTGGCGTTTTTCTTTCATCAAAGCGCTAAAGAATGCGTCATTCGCCGTGGCCGAGGTGGCCCCTGCATAATGTGGATAAAGCGGAAAGAACAAAATCTTTTCAACTCCTGCGTCGACCATGGCGCGTACTTTTGACTGGGTAGAAGGGTTGCCATAACGCATAGCAAAATCAACCACGACCGCATCGCCATAAAGTGTCTTTAGGCTTTCGGCGATTTTATTGGTTTGATCTTTGGTAATCGTCAAAAGCGGGCTCTCGTTTTCCTCATGGTTCCAAATTAGCTTATAATTGGCCCCCGAGCTAAAGGGCCGCCGCGTCAGAATAATCAGTTGCAGCAAAGGCTGCCAAAGCCAAGCCGAGTAGTCCACTACACGTTTGTCGGACAAAAACTCACTTAAATAGCGGCGCATTGACCAATAGTCATAATTGTCAGGCGTACCCAAATTGGCCAAAAGAATGCCGATCTTCGCACGTTTAACGGGCGGATGATTCATCGGAGCATGGGTAAGCCGGCCATGCGGGGCGATAATCTCTTGCGAGGCCAATGGGCTGGTTGTGGGTTTCATGCGGATGTCCTTTGTGTTTCCGAAGACATAATACCTAAATCGATCAGGTCAACCTTGTTTGTTGGGGGCTGATGGCTTTTCAATGGCTTTCAAAGCGTCAGCAAGCCTTGTGACGGCCGAACCCGGGCGCAGCGGCTTTTGCTGGCTTTCGTCGGGGGCCCAACCGGTCAGGCAAATGATCTCAAAACTGGCGCGCACCCGCCCATCTGTGGTGCCATAATGGCTTTGATATGTCTGCGCCATTTGCGCAAAAAGTGCGCGGCGCGTAAATCTGCGCGGGCGGGCGTCTAGGGCGCTGGCCTCGCCCATGTTGCGCAGATCATGCAGCAAGCCGAGCGGATCTTGGTAAAGGGCGGTTTGAGTAAAGGAATCTGCCACGGGCAAGGACAGACCTGCGCGTTGCAACAAAGCACCTAGATCGCGGATCTCGGCCATGGGCAGAACGCGCGCGGAAAGCCCGCCTGAAATGGAGACCTCGGCTTGCGCAAGAGCGCTTCGCAGCTCGTTCAAAGTTTGGCCGCCGAACAAAAACCCCAAGAAAAGCCCATCAGGGCGCAGCGCGCGTCGACATTGCACCAGTTGGCCCACCAGATCATTTGTCCAATGTAAGGAAAGTGCGTGAATGACCAGATCATGCCTGCCCACCCCAAGGGCAAGATCCTCATTTTCCATGACGAGATGCGCCGTCGGGAAGTCGCTTTTCCAAATTTCTGGAAAAGCGCTGATGATGGCGGGACTGGAAAATAATTTATTAATCTCTCCCAGCCTTTGTTGCACTTCACGGCGCAGCATGTCGTGCAGAAAAAATGCAGGCCGCCGGGTGGCCCGGCTTCGATTGCGCGCAAGCGCTTGTGTATCTGTTATTGTGGGTGGCGTTTGCATACCGTCCTCGTTTGAATCGACCATAAGAGGCTAAGATGATTTTGAAAACAGCCCTCCTTCAAGGACCTTTCCTGCCCAAACCCCTCGTCTGTGATAAGTTGGTGACGCAGTATCATCAACTTTGCCGCCCTTACTGGGGTGACACGTCCTTTATCACAGAGGAAGCGTGCTACAATTATGATCTGTCCATCCCCAAATCTAGATGAGGGGGCCGCGGCACCTTGTGGTGATTGCCTAACCGAACGGTTACCCTGAGTACAAGGGCTAGGCTCGGTATTTTTTGGTGGGGTAGGGTGGCGGTTGATTGTTCAGCTAAAACGTTGCGACCTTCTTTATCTGGCCAAGCCCGTAGCCACTCCATTCTTGTGCGCCTATATGATTTTTGGGCCTTTGCCTTTGCTGGTGGTGCAGGCATTTTAAGCAGCGTTATAATTAAGCGGCCCTTTTATGGAGCGATCCTACCAAAAACTGGCCCTGTCGCTCAAAAATACAGAAAATAAAAGCACACACGGCCTTGTTGGTGACTGACCCAACGACATAAAGCGTGACCTTTACAGCGGCCACGCAGTGCTATCTAAGCGCAGGCGCACGCGAAGTTTTTATTCAGGCACTAGCGCGCGTTGCGAAGGCAGATTAAATCCCTATAGTCTGCCTATGGCGAAGGGTATAGAAATGAAGTCCGTTGAAATTTACACCACAAATAGCTGTGGCTACTGCCGCATGGCGAAAAGTCTTTTAACGCGCAAGGGCGTTAAATTTCATGAAATTGATATCAGTAATGATCCCGATATGCGCATGGCGATGAACGAGCGCGCAGGTGGGCGGCGCACGGTACCGCAGATTTTTATCGGCGAAACCCATATTGGTGGTTGCGACGATCTGCACGCGCTTGAAAATAGTGGTGCACTTGACACACTGCTGGGGCGCTAAAATGCGCGTGGCCTTGGTTCAATTGACGGTCACTGATGATCCGATCGCCAATCTTGCGGTGACGCTTGGTTTTCTTGACCAAGCCATTGCGGGAGGCGCCGAATTTATTCTGACACCTGAATGTACCAACGCTCTTTCCTCAAATCGTGACCATTTGAAAAAGATATTATATCACCAAGACGAAGACCCAACATTGAAAGCCATGCAGGCCCGCGCTAAGTCGGCTTCGGTTTGGATTTTGGTTGGCTCACTGGGACTTTTGACCCGTGACAGTGACGCCCGCTTTGCCAACCGTAGCTTTCTGATCGATCCTTTGGGGCAGATCGTTGCGCAATACGATAAGATCCATATGTTCGACGTGACCCTGTCCGAGTCTGAGATCTACCGGGAATCTGCCAGCTATCGACCCGGTGATCAAGCAGTTTTGGGAATGGTCGCGGGCGCGCGCGTCGGGCTTACGATCTGTTATGATGTGCGCTTCAGTGCGCTTTACCGCCGCCTTGCCCAAGCGGGAGCGCAAATTTTAACCGTGCCCGCCGCCTTTAACCATATAACGGGTGCCGCCCACTGGCATGTTTTGTTGCGAGCCCGTGCTATTGAGACGGGCTGCTTTGTGTTGGCCCCCGCACAAACCGGATTTCACCCTGAGGCGCAGGGCAAGGGGCGCAAGACCTTTGGTTGCTCGCTTATTATATCCCCTTGGGGTGAGGTCTTGAGTGACGCGGGCACAAGCGCGGGTGTAACTTTTGCGACCCTGGACCTTGGGGCGGTTGATCAGGCCCGCGCAAAGGTCGGCTCGCTTCAACATGACCGCAAAATTGAGGGGCCAGATGTCTGAATCAATAGATGATCTTGCCATAACCCTATTTGGTGAATTGTTTATCATTGATCAATTGGCGCGCAACAGTCTGTCAAAGGTTTTGCCAAAGGGAATGGAACTTTCGCATTTCGGTGTGCTTAATCATTTGGCGCGCTTGTCAGACGAACGCTCGCCCGCGCAGCTTGCACGCGCCTTTCATGTTACGCGCGGTGCTATGACAAACACATTGGCCAAGCTTGAATGGGCAGGCCATATCCATGTGCGCCCCGACTGGGAAGATGCGCGGCGCAAATTCGTAGGCATCAGCCCTTCAGGGCGTGCCGCGCGCAATGCGGCGGTGGCCGCGATCAGTCCGATTGTTTCGGGTTTGGTGCAAACTTTGGGCACCGAACGGGTGCGCCAAGTCTTACCCGTTTTACGCGAAATGCGTCTGCGCTTTGAGGGCAATAACCCCCGTTAGTGTGGGCTTAATAGTCTTTTTCAATGAAAACACCAAGTCCCGCAGGCCGATCACTGCTGGTCTTACCTCGTAAAGTGATTGTTGGGGTCAGATCCAGATTTAGCTCAAGTGCTGTGGCCCCCAGATTATCAACGGCCACCTCACTATAGACATTTTCAGTCAGATATTTGCCCAGCTTAACCGTCGTCGCTCCTGATGCGCTGGTGCTCAAGTCTAGATCATCCAGCGCGAATTTTCGACGCAGCTTGCTAACAATATTCCCCGCTCCAGTGCCCGCCAAACTGGCCAGCGCATTGGCCATTTGTGCGACTTGCAAGGGCGAGAGCGTGGCCAGATCACTGCCAAACAGCAGATAGGCCAAGACCTCTTCTTGGGGACGGACGGGGTCCGAGGTAAAGTGCACATCGGGCGCGCTCACTTTGCCTAAGATTTGCACATAGATCTTCGTGCTTTCGCGTTCAGCCATGGCCTTTGCGTCGATATAAGGGGTGAAGCTGCCTTCAAATCGCGCGTTGGTTTTCGTGAGGACCAAGGGTTTTCCCAACAGATCAAAACGGCCCCGCAACAGCGAAAAGCTGCCTACAGGGCGCAGATCGTTTAACGTGCCGCCCAAAAGAATGCGTCCGCCCAATTCCGCATCAAGCCCGCGCCCGCGTATGAAAACTTTGCTGGGCGCATCTATCGTCAGGTCAAGTGCTATTGGGTTTTTAAGGCCGCTTTGGGCCCTTGTCTTTTCAATCAACCCTGCCTTGCGGCGGCTCTCTTGGCTAAAGGCCCCCTCATTCAAATGGGTGATTTGTCCAAGATCAACTAAATTTTGGATACTAGCATTGGCCAGTTTGATTGTGACCTCCAAGATCTCAAGCCCACCCGATAGGCGCAGCGGCGCCTGGCTTAGTTGCGGGGCCAGTGGCCCTAGCAGGCGCAGATCTCCGCTGGCCCGTGCGTCAAGAAGGGGTGGGTTGATCAGTTGGGCTTGGTCAATCTGAATACGTAGATCAGCAGCATAGGGGGGTAAAAGCCCAACTTGCCCCCCAAGTGCCACGCTTCCCCCCGCTTTGATTTTGGCCCTCAGTTTCAGGTCGGCGCGGCCTGCTTTAAGCAAGGCTTTTCCCACAACCTCTTGCAAGACCAAGTTGGTCACAGGGTCGCTTAAACGTCCCTTTTTTACCCCAATTTCCCCAACGACCGAGGGCAAAGCCAAAGGTCCGTCAAGTGTCAGATCAAATGTTAAATCTCCCGACAGCGCGCGCGGTGCAAGCATGGGCGATAAAAGATTGGCCGTTGCCGTACCCATCAGTGTTAAACGGCTTTTAGCGCTGGCCATTTGGCCTGCAAGGGTAAAAGACAGGCTGGGATTGTGAAAGATCAGCTTGCGCAGAAAAAGGCCCTGAAGGTCGCGTTTGACCGAAAAATCCAAAATACTGGCCTCGCGCAGGCTGGCATCAATCATGCTGTGCCCAAGAGCTAAATTTTTGCTTTCGAGCTGCCCTTCAAGATCAAAGCCACCACTTAACAGCGTATAGGTGCCGTCCACCTCAAGCGCGCCTGACCCTGCTAAGGGCTGCCCCACAAGGGGGCCGACGCGCGACAGATCACGCAAGCTTAGGCGCGCCTTCATCTCAAGCGGTAATTGCCCCGTCAGCCCCAAGGTTGCCTGCCCCGCCAATCTCACGTTGGGGCTTTCAAGGCTGATTTTTGACATTCGCAGGCTTTGCTCCGCTTGACGCCACTGCGTCTCGAATGCGGCGTTCATATCACTGCCAAACAGATAAAAGGCTGAGCTAGGCTGCGCGTGAACACCTTTGGCCTCGGCGGTGAATTGGCCGCTTGCCACGGCGCCAAGCGTGGCCGATACGCTGGGTAAAATTCGGCCCGACCCGGTTAGGCGCAAAAGATCGGCGGTGACATCGGGGCGGCTTAACCCCTCAAGCAGCAGTGTACCTGACCAAGCGTCGCTTTGTGCCGCGTCAAAAGTCAGGTCGATTTCGGCGTATTTCAGTTGGGCGGCCTGCCCCCCCAAATTGGGCAAAAGCACTTGTTCTTCGGCCCCTGAAATTTTCCCCGTCACATGAAAACGTTTTGGCACCCCATCTTGTCCAAGCGCCAGATCGGCGGTCAGCGCCAGCGCTTTGGTGTGCAGCGCCAACCGATCGATCGTAAGTCTCTGTGCACCGCCAAGATGACCTTGTAGATCGAGTTTCGATTTCTCTCCAAAGAACAAGCCCGCATGCGCCGACATGAGGGGTCGCAAGTCGCCCTCAAGTCGGGCGTTAAAACGGGTGCGTTGGGTGGGGTTTTCGCCTTTTGTTCTTTCGTCAGCTGTGCTGACCTCTTTTGCAATAGTCACAAGTCCGCCCAAATGCGTGACCCCAGCCGCAGCCAAGCTAAAGCGAGCTGAAAAGTTAGCCAAAGGCCCTGCGCCGCGCAAGCTGACCAAAAGATCGGGTTGATTTGGAATGTTCAGTTTGGTGGCAATCAGACCATTTGGCCCTTCGGCGAGGGTAAGGTTCAGGTCAAGGTCTTGGGTTTGCGGATTAAATTTAAGGGCCAAATCCAAACGGTCTGGGTGATCTTTATCTTGGCGTTTTAGTGTTAAATTCGCCGCTTTCTGATCGCGGTTCAGGGCCAAATCGCCTTGCAACGTGCCTAAGAAAGCGTCGCCCAAGACCGCTTTATCCAAAATAATTTCCGCCGCCGACACGCGCTCGATCAAAATCGATAAAGGTATCTCGGGCAGAGCAAAGGCTTTGGCCTCAAACCCGGGTTGGCGGGGTTGGCCTTCGGGCAGGCGGGTCATGGTGATGGACTTTGCCGAAAACTCACGCACACGTAGCTCGCCTGATAAAAGGGCTGATCTTTGCCAATCCAAGACTAAGCCCGTGGCGGTGATCCAGATCCCGTCATCATCTGCAATGGTTAACTGCTTGATTGTGGCCTTGCTGGAAAGTGCGCCTTCAAAGCCAAAGATTTCGACCATGCGGCCGCGGTCCGAAAGACTGTCTTTTAAAAGCTGCGCCAGATAGCCCGCATCCCCGGCACTTGGCGTGGATTGGGCTTGGCCAAAGGCGGGCCATAAAACGATAATAAAGACAAAAAACCACCTCATCAAAAGGCCTGCCCGATGCCAAGGTAGATTTGCAAACCCGCATTCTGAGCGCCGCTTTGGGCCTGTGATAGGTCAAGGCGCACGGGGCCAAAGCCGGTTTTATAGCGCAGCCCCAAGCCAGCGCCTGAATGGCTTTGCCCGTCTGATAAGCTTTTGGTGGCTGAGACTTGGCCAAAGTCATAAAAGGTAACCAGACCTAAGTTTTTACCCATATCAAACCGCGCTTCAAGGGAAGCCACCTGATAACTTAGACCGCCCGTTTTATAGCCCAAATTTGTTACGCCCAAAGATTCGAATCCTTGCCCGCGCACCGTCCCGCCACCGCCTGAATAAAAAAGATAATCGCGCGGCGTGCTTTCCAAATCTGTGCCCCAAATGGTACCGCCTTGCAGCCTTGCGGCCAAGACCACCGACTCTTTGCGGCCCAAACCTTTGTAAATACGCCCGTCATAGGTCGCCACCACGCCTGACCCTGCAGCCCCGCCCCCCCAAAAAGGCGTAACCACGGCGCCCAGATAACCGCCATTTCGCGCATCAAGGCGATTATCGCGCCTGTCTAGGTTTGCCTCGATCGGTAGAGCCCAGTGGCGGTAATTAGTGCGTCCGCTTAGTTCTTTGACCCATGTGTCAATCTGATTAAGCGTGATCTGACCTGAAGAATCGGCATTAAAGACTCGTTTAAAACCAACCCCCAGATCTGTTTGGTTGAATGCGTAATCCGCCGCCTCTTCATGTTTACCTTTTAGGGTGACTTCCAATGAAGTATCGGGCGAAAAGGTTGCGGGGCGGCTGAAGCTCAGATCAAGCCTGCCGTCGATCCCGTGCGACGTGCCGCCGATATTTGCAAGGCTTGTGTCGACTTTAAACCGCTCACCCCCACCAAAAAGATTGCGGTGCATCCAGTTACCAGACAGTAAAAGCCCGTCAATGCCCCCCACCTCGGCTCCGAAACCAAAGTGGCGCGGCTTGGCTTCTCGCACCATTATGGTGACATTTAGCTGATCGGGAGAGGTGATTTTGTCGGCAATTTGCACGTCAACGCTGCGAAAAATACCCGATCGGTTCAACCGATCGCGGGTCTTTTCGATGGTTTTGGGCGCATAGGGCGTGCCCAGCTCTAGGCCTGCAATCTCTAAAAGGCGGTCACTGCTCAGGCGACTTTGGCCTTGGGCCGTGATCGTGCCAAAGCGCAGGCTTGGGCCCGGTTCAAGCGTGACTTGCGCATCTAGCCGCTCCGTTTGATGGTTAGCACTGATGGTTTGGCGCGCAACGGTGGCGCGGGCATGACCTGCGTTTTGCCACTCGTAAAGCGCTTGTTCGACGGCGGCTTGAAGTGCTGATAAATGCGCCGGCTTGCCTGTGGCAAAAGCGTTATTTGGGCTGCTGCCTTGTGGCAAAGGAGTCAAATAAAGGGCGCCGAAAGAAAACTTAGGCCCCGGATCAATGATGATAGAGAGATCCTGAACCATATCGGGGTTTGTAAAGGGCGACAGCGCACTGACTTCTGTGCCATTTAGCAAAATTGATATGCTGGGCGCATAATAGCCCGCATTATAAAGCACATTCAAAAGCCGCTGATAATCTTCGTTGGCTTGCGCAAGCACATCTTGCACATTGGGGTTTTTGGCTTTGTCAAATGTCAGAGACCCAGCCGATTGACGTAGATCTGCACGCAAGGCTTTGCTGGCAGACAGCGTGTCAAACTCAAACGCCGAGCGCGCCTTTGCTAAGGCCACCATTGCCAGCAAAAGGCCAAACGCAAAAAAGAGTGTTAGTTTTGGTGATCGCGCAAACAAGTGTACGGCTCCAGGTTTCCATCTCTTCTTACGGGTGAACGGTCCCCGCCGCAATTGGAGCTTGGGTGGTTTGAAAAAATATCGATCAAAAGCCGATGTTTATCGTTTCTGTTTGGCAATTGGGTGCAATTGCCTTTAGGTGCATAGGCAAATGATGGGAAATAAAATGACATATCAAGCCGCGCCTTCGCGTTATATCAAAATGATCTACAATAAATGTGGCACATCGGGGCTGAAATTACCCGCCGTCTCATTAGGGCTTTGGCATAATTTCGGCGATGACACGCCCCATGATACCAAACGCGCCCTATGCCACACGGCCTTTGATCTGGGGATCACCCATTTTGACTTGGCCAATAATTATGGCCCGCCTGCAGGTTCGGCCGAGACGGCCTTTGGCGAGATTTTGAAACATGATTTCAAAGCCTACCGCGATGAGATGATTATTTCCTCAAAAGCTGGCTATTTGATGTGGGAAGGGCCTTACGGCGAATGGGGCAGTCGCAAATATGTGATTGCCTCTTGCGACCAGTCGCTTAAGCGCATGGGGCTTGATTATGTTGATATTTTCTATTCGCACCGTTTTGATCCTGAAACCCCACTCGAAGAAACGATGGGCGCTTTGGATCATATCGTGCGCTCGGGGCGGGCACTTTATGTTGGAATTTCAAGTTATAATTCCGAAAAAACCCGGCAAGCCGCCGCGATTTTGAAAGAGATGGGTACGCCCTTTATCATCCATCAGCCTAGCTATAATATTCTAAATCGCTGGGTCGAGACCGACGGTTTGAAAGACACTTTGGTCGAGTTGGGTTTGGGCTCAATTGCCTTTACGCCGCTGGCGCAGGGGATTTTAAGTAAAAAGTATCTGCAAGGTGTTCCGCAAGGCAGCCGTGCCGCGCAAGGCAAATCGCTTGATCCTGTAACCATCACACCCAAGGCCCTAGGCTCGGTGCAGGCACTTGATGCGATGGCGCATGCGCGTGGGCAAACTTTGGCACAAATGGCCATCGCTTGGGTTTTGCGCAATGGGCAGATCACCTCGGCTTTGATTGGGGCGTCAAAACCCGAACAGATCATTGATTGCGTGGGAGCTTTGGAAAATCTGACCTTTACCACCTCAGAACTGGCCGAGATTGACGCGATTTCCGAAGAAAAAGACATCAATCTTTGGGCGCAATCATCCATGTCGCAATAGGCCTAGATCTTAAGGCTGGCCGTTACATAGTTGCAAGAAAGGTCGCGGTTTGACAGGCTCCAACGCCAAGAAACCGGGTTAAAGACCATGCCTTTTTTGTCAACGGGTTTTAAGCCCGCCTGTTGGAGTAGGTTGAAAAGCTCATCCGGTGTAATGAATTTTCGCCAATCGTGGGTGCCTTTGGGTAGCCATCTCATCACCCACTCGGCCCCGATGATGGCCATTACGAAAGATTTGGTGTTGCGATTGAGGGTTGAACAAAGCATCAATCCTTGGTCCCCCAGAAGCTGATTGCAGGCCTTAAGATAAGACAAAGGGTCGGCCACATGTTCGATCACTTCCATATTTAATATAACGTCGAACGTCTCGCCCAAGGTGGCTAAATCCTCGGCCGTGGTGTGGCGATAATCGATGGTCAGGCCTGATTGCTCGGCGTGCAGTTTGGCCACGGGAATATTGCCAGCAGCCGCATCCGCCCCCACCACATGTGCGCCCAAACGGGCCATTGGTTCAGACAACAGCCCGCCCCCGCAGCCGATGTCTAAAATCCGCAACCCTGCAAAGGGCGTGTCTTTTTTCAAATCGCGGTCAAACTCGCCCGCGATTTGATGGGTGATATAATCAAGTCGGCAAGGGTTCATCAGATGCAGTGGTTTGAACTTTCCTTCACTGTCCCACCATTCAGCGGCCATGGCTTCGAATTTAGCAACTTCATTCGTGTCGATTGAGGTTGGGGCTCCATCTTTATCATGGGAGGTTTGCGACATAATCTTTTCTATCCTTGGTGGAACTTGTGGTTTGAGATGTTATATAGCGCTTTATGGATCATAGATCAGGTCAAAAACGCGCCATCGAGTTTCTTTATCCGCCGATCGAACCTTTCGATCAGCAGAGGTTAGATGTCGGCAATGGTCACAGTGTTTATTTTGAACAATCTGGCAAACCGGATGGCACGCCAGTTTTCGTGTTTCACGGCGGCCCTGGCGGCGGATGTAGCCCTGCAATGCGGCGGTATTTTGATCCAGCAATTTACCGCGTCATTTTGATTGACCAACGCGGCTGCGGCCGCTCCCGCCCCCATGCCCAGGTTGAACATAACACGACATGGGATCTTGTCGCTGACTTTGAGGCCATACGCGGCAAGCTTGATATCGCGCGCTTTGTAGCATTTGGCGGAAGCTGGGGGGCCACTTTGGCGTTGACTTATGCTATATCGCATCCGTCAAGGGTCAGCCATTTGGTGCTGCGTGGCGTTTTTTTGATGACGCGGGCCGAGTTGAAATGGTTTTACGGTGGCGGAGCTGCGCAATTTTTTCCCGATTTATGGCAAAAGTTCATATCCCAGATCCCTCCCGAAGAGCATGATGATCTAATAGGGGCTTATCATCGGCGTCTGTTTGGCGAGACGACCACGCAAGAGTTGCAGCTTTGCCAAGCTTGGACGTCATGGGAAAATGCTCTGGCCTCGGTCAATGCGGCCAATAACAATGCTTTGGTGCCTTCGGAATATGCCCGCGCCTTTACTCGCATTGAGAATCACTATTTCCAAAATCTTGGCTTTTTGCCACAGGATCATTGGATCGAAGCCAACCGCGCAAGTATTACCCACATAAGCTGTGATATAGTACAAGGGCGCATGGATATGGTCTGTCCGCCCCACTCAGCCTATCGACTTGCACAGGGCTGGGATAAGGCCAATTTGCAGATGATTGCGGCTTCAGGGCATGCTTTGTCCGAACCTGGCATCTCGGCGGCGTTAGTTGGGGTAATGGATCGTTTGGGCCAAAGAGTGCCGCTTTAGCGGCCCTATTGCGGGGGCTTGCGCTTTCTGAGCGTACAGCCTATACAACATCTAACAGCGCGGTACGGGGTCCACACCCGAACCCACCGAATGAGACCAGCGGGCCTGTTGGCCCGTTTTTTATTTTGGAAACCTAATGTCTGACCTTATCGCAAAAACAGCTATCGATCGCCGCTTGGCCGCTCTTGTGACGCCAGCGATTGAAGCTTTGGGATTTGAGCTCGTGCGCATTCGCTTGATGGGCGGTAAAACCCGTATTTTGCAAGTGATGGCTGATCGACCCGATGGTGGCATTATAGTTGAAGACTGTGCTAAAATTTCGACAGCGATTTCTGCGATTTTAGACGTAGAAGACCCGCTTGACGATCAATATGTTCTAGAAGTTTCAAGCCCTGGGATTGATCGACCTTTGACCCGCCTCAAAGATTTTGACATCTGGCAAGGATATGAGGCACGCATCGAGACCACCGAATTGATCGACGGACGCCGCCGCTTTAAAGGCAATCTGGTCGGGATCGAAGGCGAAGAAGTGCTGTTGGAAATCGAAGAAGGCACGATTGGGTTGCAATTTGAGTGGTTGTCAGATGCCAAATTGGTTCTGACCGACGACTTGATAGCCGAAATGTTGCGTCAGCGCAAAGCCACAGGTGCGATCGACGAAACTGAATTTGACGAAATCGAAACATCCGACGGTGACGATGCAGACGAGATCGAAGATCTCGGCATGCCCGAAACCCAACACTAACCGATTCTTCAGGAGACAGAACATGGCAATTACCTCTGCCAACCAGCTCGAACTGCTGCAAACCGCCGAAGCGGTAGCGCGCGAAAAGATGATCGACCCCGATTTGGTGGTGCAAGCCATGGAAGAATCTTTGGCCCGCGCTGCAAAGTCGCGCTATGGGGCCGAGCTTGATATTCGTGTACATATCGATCGTAAAACGGGCCGTGCGACCTTTACCCGCGTGCGCACCGTTATTGACGGCGACGAGGTCGAAAACCACCACGCTCAACTGACACTAGAGCAGGCCAAGGATCATTTGGCTGACCCTCAGGTCGGTGATGAAATCGTTGACGAAGTGCCCCCTGTTGAGCTGGGGCGTATTGCTGCGCAAAGTGCAAAACAGGTTATTTTGCAAAAAGTACGCGAAGCAGAACGTGACCGCCAATATGAAGAATTCAAAGACCGAAAAGGCACGATCATCAATGGTCTGGTTAAGCGCGAAGAATATGGCAATCTCATTGTCGATATTGGCCGCGGTGAAGCAATTTTGCGGCGGAACGAAAAAATTGGTCGCGAAAGCTATCGCCCCAATGACCGTGTTCGCGCCTATATCAAAGACGTGCGCCGCGAACCGCGGGGGCCGCAGGTGTTTCTATCACGCACCGATCCGCAATTCATGGCCGAACTGTTTAAAATGGAAGTGCCCGAGATTTACGACGGCATAATTGAAATCAAAGCAGTCGCGCGCGACCCAGGTTCACGTGCTAAGATTGCAGTCATCTCATTTGATAATTCCATTGACCCTGTTGGTGCCTGCGTTGGTATGCGCGGTAGCCGTGTTCAGGCCGTTGTGAATGAGTTGCAAGGCGAGAAGATCGACATCATCCCATGGAATGAAGATCAAGCCACCTTCTTGGTAAATGCGCTGCAACCTGCGGAAGTGTCGAAAGTTGTTTTTGACGAAGAGGCCGGAAAAATTGAAGTTGTTGTACCAGATGAGCAGCTGTCTTTGGCGATTGGCCGTCGTGGGCAAAATGTGCGCTTGGCAAGCCAATTGACCAATCTTGATATCGATATAGTCACAGAGTCAGACGAAAGCGCGCGGCGTCAGGCAGAGTTTGCCGAACGCACCAAACTATTTGTGGATGCGCTGGATATTGACGAAATGATGGCACAATTGCTGGTGTCCGAAGGCTTTACCACTTTGGACGAAGTTGCCTATGTTGAAGTTGATGAGCTTCTGTCGATTGACGGCTTTGACGAAGGTACAGCAGGCGAATTACAAGCTCGTGCACGTGATCACCTAGAAGCGGCTAACATCAAGGCCATGGAAAATGCCCGGGCCATGGGTGTTGAAGACAGTCTTGTGAACTTTGAAGGTCTAACAGCTCCTATGCTGGAAGCTTTGGCTGAAGATGGCATTAAAACGCTAGAGGATTTTGCCACCTGTGCCGATTGGGAGTTGGCGGGCGGTTGGACAACTGTTGATGGCGCCCGCGTCAAAGATATAGGTGTTCTTGAGAAATTCGAAGTCAGCCTGGAAGAGGCGCAAACCCTTGTTATGACGGCGCGCGTTATGTTGGGCTGGGTTGACCCCACCGAAATTGGGATCATTGACGCAATCGAGGAGGCCAAGGCCGAATAGGCCTTGGGCAAATCTTTGGAAATAGACGCACAAGACGACTTAGGCCATCTTCCTGAAAGACGCTGCATCGTAACCGGGGAAAGCCAACCAAAAGTGGGTTTGATCCGCTTCGGCTTGGGGCCAGATGGTCAAGTTGTGCCCGATGTGCTAGAGCGTTTGCCAGGTCGTGGCTTTTATGTGGTGGCCAGTCGTGGCGCTATTGAAAAAGCGGTCACCAAAGGACTGTTCGCCCGTGCTGCGCGCAAACCTGTGACGTTGCAGGGAGAATCGGCTTCAGGCCTTTGTGATCTGTTAGAAAAGCAATTGGCGCGGCGCGTTGTGGATTTATTGTCTATGGCGCGTAAAGCCTCTAAAGCGGTTACAGGATTTGAAAAAGTCAAAGATTGGCTTACAAAAGATAAGGCCGCAGTGCTAATACAGGCATCTGATGGTTCTGAGCGGGGAAAAACCAAGTTACACCCTCCCGAGGGGCCAAATGCATTTATTGGTTGCTTAACGCAACAGGAATTGGGTTTGGCATTTGGACGAGATTATGCAATACACGTCGCGCTTGCTGCTGGCGGTTTGACGAAGCGTATTGTAGAGGAAGCGGCAAGGCTCGCAGGTATACGCGAGCACATCGGCGGCATGACCGTCAAAAGGGATACGAAAGACGCATGAGCGATACTGACGGCAAAAAACCTCTTGGCCTCGGCGGCGGGTCGCGCTCTGGGCAAGTAAAGCAAAGCTTTAGTCATGGCCGCACTAAAAGTGTTGTGGTCGAAACTAAACGTAAACGCGTGATGGCGCCTAAGCCTGGCGTGGCAGGTGCGGTGGCAGCTGGCACCCCGTCACATTTGGGAGACCCAAGTAAACGGCCTGCGGGAATCACAGATGTGGAAATGGAGCGCCGCTTGGCAGCTTTGCGTAATGCAAAAGCCCGTGAAGTTGAAGATGCGGCTAAGCGTCTGGCAGATGATAAGCTGCGCGAAGATGATCGCCAAAAGCGCCGTGACGAAATAGAAATAAAAGACCGTGAAGAGCGCGAACGAGGCGAACTTCAGCGTGCCAAGGCTGAAGAAGAAAAGCGCGCAGCAGCAGAAGCAGAAATCAAAGCTCAACGTGCCGCCGCCGCCTCGGAACCCGCGAAAAATCCAACGGCTCGTCGCACCACAGCAACCACTACGGCCACGCCGTCGGATGATATTCGTGGCCCTGCGTCCCTTAAACCCGCCTTGGGCCCACGCAAAACCGACCGTGAACGCGAAGACCGCGAACGTGAACGCAATGCCAAAACCAAATCAGATGATGCGCGCCGCTCGGGCAAGCTGACACTGAATGATGCTTTGGCTGGCGAAGGTGGCCGCACGCGCTCAATGGCGGCTATGAAACGCAAGCAAGAAAAAGCGCGCCAAAAAGCGATGGGCCTGGATGTAAAAGCCGAAAAAGTCGTGCGTGAAGTCAAAGTCACAGAATCAATTGTGGTGCAAGAATTGGCGAACCGCATGGCCGAACGCGCGGGAGATGTTGTCAAAAGCCTAATGAAAATGGGCATGATGGTAACGATGAACCAAGCGATTGATGCCGACACGGCTGAACTTGTAATAGAAGAGTTTGGTCATAAATCGGTGCGTGTTTCTGATGCTGATGTTGAGCAAGTGATCGACATGGTAAAAGATGCGCCTGAAAGCTTGCAAACTCGCCCGCCGATCATCACGATTATGGGCCATGTTGACCACGGTAAAACATCGCTGTTGGACGCTATTCGCAAAACCTCGATCGTATCGGGCGAAGCAGGTGGGATTACGCAACATATTGGCGCCTATCAGGTCAGAACCGAAGGTGGCGCGCAATTAACATTTCTAGACACGCCGGGCCACGCAGCTTTTACTTCGATGCGTTCGCGCGGGGCTTCGGTGACGGACATCGTTGTTTTGGTTGTTGCTGCTGATGATGCTGTGATGCCGCAAACAATTGAAGCGATTGCCCATGCAAAAGCTGCCAAAGTGCCGATGATTGTTGCTATTAATAAAATCGACAAACCCTCGGCCAATCCAACCAAAGTGCGCACTGATTTATTGCAGCATGAGATTGTGGTCGAAGCTATGTCTGGCGACGTGCAAGATGTTGAAGTTTCTGCGAAAACAGGCCAAGGCCTTGATGAGTTGCTTGAGGCGATCGCCCTTCAAGCAGAAATTCTTGAGCTGAAATCTAACCCTAATCGCGCAGCGATGGGCGCAGTTATTGAGGCCAAACTTGACGTGGGCCGCGGCCCTGTTGCCACGGTTTTGATCCAAAATGGCACGCTAAATAAAGGCGATATCTTTGTTGTTGGCGAACAGTGGGGCAAAGTGCGGGCCCTGATCAACGACAAGGGTGAGCGGATCGAAACAGCAGGCCCCTCTGTGCCTGTCGAAGTCTTGGGTCTAAACGGAACACCTGCAGCGGGCGACGTGCTTAATGTGGTGGAAACCGAAGCTCAGGCGCGTGAGATTGCCTCGTACCGTGGAAAAGCCACACGCGATAAACGCGCCGCCGCTGGTGCTGCTGTCACGCTTGAGCAGCTTATGGCTAAAGCAAAAGCTGACCAATCGGTTAGCGAACTGCCAATTTTGGTGAAAGCTGACGTACAAGGGTCTGCGGAAGCGATTGTGCAGGCTATGGAAAAAATTGGTAACGAAGAGGTGCGCGTGCGCGTCTTACATTACGGCGTTGGGGCTATTTCTGAAACTGACGTGGGTCTTGCAGAAGCGGCAAACGCACCAATCATAGGCTTTAACGTGCGCGCAAATGCCAGCGCCCGCCAAACCGCAAATCAAAAGGGCGTTGAGCTACGCTATTATAGCGTTATCTATGACCTGGTCGACGATATTAAAGCGGCTGCCTCGGGCTTATTGAAAGCTGAAATTCGTGAAACCTTTATTGGTTATGCCAAGATCAAAGAAGTTTTCAAAGTCACTGGAGTGGGCATGGTTGCTGGTTGTTTAGTCACCGAAGGGGTGGCGCGCCGTTCGGCGGGTGTGCGCTTACTGCGTGATGATGTGGTTATCCATGAAGGCACGCTCAAAACCCTCAAACGCTTTAAGGATGAGGTCAAGGAGGTTCAGTCTGGCCAAGAATGCGGCATGGCATTTGAACGCTATGATGATGTGCGACCCAATGACGTGATCGAAATCTTTGAACGCGAAGAAATCCAGCGCCATTTAGCTTAGGCATTTACTATATTAAAAAAGGGCCGAACGAAAGTTCGGCCCTTTTTTGTCTAAAGCCAATCGCGCAAAATAGGGATAAGCGGCAGGTCAGCAGGGGGCATCGGGTACTTTCGGAGGTCTTGTGGCTTGACCCAAGCTATGGTCTGCCCCTCGCGGCCGTGGGGGATGCCGTGCCAACGTCGACAAGCGAACAGCGGCATAAGCAAGTGGAAGTCTGGGTAATTGTGGCTAGCAAAAGTCAGAGGGGCCAAACAACTGGCCCATGTGTCGATGCCCAACTCTTCTTGTAATTCACGAATCAAAGCTGCTTCGGGAGTTTCGCCTGCTTCGACTTTACCGCCTGGAAATTCCCAAAGCCCCGCCAATGACTTGGCTTCGGGGCGCTGTGCGAGCAAAACCCGCCCGTCTATATCAATAAGCGCTACTGCTGAGACAAGAACGATTCTCACGACCGATAATCTGCGTTGATTTCAATATAGCGGTTGGTCAAATCGCAGGTCCAAACGCGTGTTTCACCGTGCCCTAACCCCAAATTAACTCCAATGAACAGCTCATCTTGCTTCATATAGGCAGCGGCTCGTTCTTCGCTATAGGCCTTATGGCGTTGCCCTTTTTGGGCCACCAAAATATCGCCAAAGTGAATGGTTAAACGATCACGATCCGCCGCCGCACCTGATTTCCCCACTGCCATGACAATGCGGCCCCAATTGGGGTCTTCGCCCGCGATGGCGGTTTTCACCAACGGGGAGTTGGCAATCGCCATGGCGACTTTTTTGGCATCAATATCTGATTTTGCGCCTGTAACGCGCACCTCGACAAATTTCGTGGCTCCTTCACCATCGCGCACCACCTGATGGGCTAAAGCCAACATCACATCGGCCAGAGCTGCTTCAAATACTTTAGCCACCTGGCCTGCCAATGGCGCAGCCTCAGATTGGCCCGTGGCGGCCAAAAAAAGTGCATCCGAGGTTGAAGTGTCGCTGTCAACGGTAATGGCGTTAAAAGTTCTATCGACCTGGCGCGACAACATTTTTTGTAAAGCTAAGGCCGAGATTTTGGCATCGGTAAAAATATAGACCAGCATCGTTGCCATATCGGGCGCGATCATCCCCGAACCTTTGGCAATACCGCTGATATGAATAGGCCCGCCGTCTCCTGCGATGACTGCACTGGCCCCTTTAGGAAATGTGTCGGTGGTCATAATCGCTTGGGCCGCCTGAGAGATTGTGCCTTCGCTTAGCCCTGCGGCCAGATCGGCCACTACGGCCACGATACGATCGTGTGGTAAGACTTCGCCAATCACCCCTGTAGAGGATGAGAACACTCGCTCGACGGGCAGATCAAGCGCTGTGGCTACTGACTGAGAGATGGCATCAACCGATTGCACTCCCGCACGGCCCGTAAAGGCGTTTGAGTTTCCGGAATTCACAACAATCGCCGCCCCTTGGCGCATTTTGCCTGCACCTTTGGCAAGTTTGGCCTGAGCATCCAAAATGCAAGCGGCTCGGGTGGCTGACTTGGTAAACACTCCCGCCACCGTGGTGCCGGGCGCCAAACGCACCAACATCACGTCCTTACGATTTTTATAACGCACGCCTGCCTCAATAGAGCAAAAGGCGGCTCCTTTAATCTTGGGCAAAACAGGAAAGCCATCTTTGGGCGCCAAGGGCGAGATTAAAGCTGCCACTTGGGCTTTGCCCGCTTCTGAGCCGCCTGAAAGGGATTTAATCCATTTCTTCAGCGCACTGGCTTTCGCCTTCCAGTCTATTTTTACCATGATGTTACCAATGAGTTAATTTTGCAAAAGGGTTGTGTCGTTCAATAAGTTGGGATCCAAACCTTCCACGTCTTTCTCTACGTTTACCCCGTTTAAAAGAGTAAGCAAATATGCATCGACCGCCTTTTGTTCCAGCTCGGCCGTCAATTCTGGGGTCATCTCTTGAAGGCTTGGGGTAGTTTGAATGCGGGTTTCTTGTAATTTGATCAGGTGCCAACCGAAATCAGTTTGCACCGGGCTAGAAACCGCGCCGACATTCATAGAGACCACGGCCGCTTCAAATGGGGCAACCATTGTGCCAATGCCAAACCAACCCAATTCGCCTCCCTCAGTCCCAGAGCCTGTATCGGTCGAGCTTCTGCTCGCCAATTCTGCAAAATCTGCGCCTGCGTCAAGTTCGGCTTTTAAGGCTTCGGCCTCATCTATACTGGCCACCAAAATATGGGCGGCGCGATATTCTGTTTTCTCGGCCATTGACGCAACGCGGGTGTCATAAGCTAATTGCAAGGCTTGAGGGGTTGCCACATTGCCGACTACGCCCTGCAAGGCTAAATTAGCCACATAGCTGCGGCTAAAGTTTTCCAGGGACATTATGTCCAACTTACTTAGCTTGCCTTGCATGGTTTTTTCAAGGGCGGTTTGCTGGATCAGCTGCTCTAGCAGTCCATTGAACAGCACATCCATCGGCAAGGATTGATATTGTGCAGGCAAGTTTCCACGCAGCACCATCATATGGCCGAGCGTGATCTCGGTACCGTCAACGCGGGCAACGACACGATCGAACCCTACTGTTTGCCCCGTTCCTTGAGCACGGGCCCCACTGGGTATTGCGGTGATGGACATAACGGATAGGCTAAAAACTGCCATAAAACGAATTAAATAAGCCATAAGTATTCCTCTGATCGGGCCACGGCCTTTCGCGGCGTTGACTTGCTGGCTTGGGCCCCTTACATCCCATGGGTCGAGTATGAACAAGGGCCAACCCAAGAGAGCTTTTAGTTAAGCAACACCCTTAGGGCAAGGCCATAGGATTACACGATCGCGTCAGGGATACCTTGGCGGATTTAGCGCCTTCGGTGGAGAGAACATGCTTGGTCTTGGAAATTTAGTTCGTAAGATATTTGGTACGCCGAATGATAGGTTGATTAAGGCGACGCAACCTATGGT
>ENA-UOXV01000217-UOXV01000217.1-marine-metagenome-genome-assembly--contig:-NODE-217-length-77350-cov-8.624788_pt1 | contig 77350 bp, 57 predicted proteins | sample MGYA00238165_ERZ766961 | MGnify/ENA primary metagenome ERZ766961 (study PRJEB28924, sample SAMN03173240) | marine metagenome | biome: Marine; feature: Water; material: Subsurface seawater | place: North...
ACCTCAGCGGGCAATTGTATACCCAGGTCTTCATCAATGGTGATGGAGCCAACGAGTTCCGGGATACTTTCTACTTCCCGGCAGGAGCGGGGGGGTGCACCGACCCCACGGCCTGCAACTACGATGATACGGTGTCCGATGATGACGGCTCGTGCGTCTACCCACTCGACCTGTACGGCAGTGCTTTCCTCGATTGTGATGGCAATTGCTTGAACGATGCCGATGCCGACCTGGTGTGCGACGAGGAGGAGATCCCCGGCTGTACCGATGCCACGGCTTGCAATTTTGATGGGACGGCCACAGACGATGATGCTTCGTGCACCTATGCTGCCGACAACTACGATTGCGATGGGAACTGCTTGAACGACAGCGATGGTGATTTGGTCTGCGACGCGTTCGAAGTCGATGGTTGCACCGACGATATGGCCTGCAATTACGACGCAGGGGCTACGGAGGAAGACGGCACCTGCACCTATCCCGCCTCGGACATCGTGGACTGTGACGGCAATTGCTTAAACGATGCCGATGGCGACCTCGTGTGCGATGAGGAGGAAGTTCTCGGATGTGACGATGCCACGGCGTGCAACTATGATGCTGCAGCCACCGAAGACGATGGCTCTTGCACATACCCGGACCTCTACTACGATTGTGACGGCAACTGCATCAACGACGGCGATACTGATGGCATCTGCGACGAGTTGGAGGCCGAAGGGTGTACCGACGCCACCGCCTGTAACTACGTACCGGCGGCCACTGAGGACGACGGCTCCTGCACCTATCCCGCTTCGGATATCGTGGACTGCGCAGGCAACTGCCTGAACGACATTGACGGCGACCTTGTTTGCGACGAAGAGGAAGTCCCTGGTTGCGATGACGAGGGTGCCTGCAACTACGATACCGCTGCCACGGACAACGACGGTTCCTGCACATACGCTGAGCAGTACTACGATTGCGACGGCAACTGCCTCAACGACAGCGACGGAGACGGCGTGTGCGACGAGCTGGAGATCCCGGGCTGCCAGGACGACATGGCCTGCAACTACAACAGTGCGGCCACCGACGATGACGGTTCCTGTACTTACGCTGAGCTGTACTTCGACTGTGATGGCAACTGCCTCAACGACAGCGACGGTGATGGCGTCTGTGACGAGCTCGAAGTGGAGGGCTGTGCGGAGGACGGCGCGTGCAACTACGATGCAGCCGCCACCGACAACGATGGTTCCTGCGAGTACCTGAGCTGCGCCGGTTGTACTGACGCTGCGGGCTGCAACTACGACAACGAGGCTACCATCGATGACGGCTCCTGCACATTCGTCGACGGCATCTGCGAGACCTGTGAGGACGGCGTGATTGTGGACAATGACGACGATGACGATGGCGTTTGCAACGATGACGAAATCGTGGGCTGTCAAGAATCGACGGCCTGCAACTACGACCCTGCCGCCACCGACCCCGCGCCCTGTGAATACCCGATTGACCTCTACGGCAAGGACTACGTGGACTGTGACGGCAACTGCCTGAATGATGCCGATGGTGACCTCGTGTGCGACGAGGACGAGATCGTGGGCTGCCAGCAGGAGGACGCCTGCAACTATGACCCCACCGCGACGGATGCTGGTCAGTGCGATTACCCCATCGACCTCTACGGTGCGGACAATGTCGATTGCGACGGCGTCTGCCTGAACGACACCGACGGCGACTTGGTCTGTGACGAGGACGAAGTGGATGGCTGTACCGACGAGATTGCCTGCAACTTCCTCCCGGAAGCCACCGAGGAGGACAGCACCTGCACATACCCCGCCGAGTTCTACCTCGACTGCGATGGTAACTGCCTGAACGACGAGGACGAGGACGGACTTTGCGACGAGGTGGAGGCCTTGATTCCGCCGGACTTCAACCCGGACTGGAACGGCGACTACTGCTACACGGTGGCCGACCTGACGCACTTGTTGTGCCTCTTTGGCGAGTGCGGCCTCGACACCACAGGCGGCCCAGACTACAACCCGTTCATGGGAGCGGACTCCTGCTACTCCGCGTTTGACTTCATTCCTTTCCTGACGCTCTTCCAAACGTGCTTGGAAGTAGAAGTAGATGAGGAGGATGGAAGCAACCAACCTGCCGACGACCAGGGCGATGCCCCTATGGGTGATGGCATGAACGATGAGGGTACCCTCAACGACGACGAGTAATGCGTCAAGGGGCTTTCGCGCCCCATTGAACCAAACCAAAAGGAGCCCGCCCCAACAAGGCGGGCTCCGCTTTTAGAAGCGGATGGCGAACTTGAGGTTGAGGCGCCGTGCGGTCAGGTAATTCGGGATGGCGTAGCGCCGGCCCGTGACGTCCTGTATCCACGTGTGGTTGATGGTGTTGCGGATGCCGAGCAGGTTGAAGACCTCGAGCGCGACGAAGCCTTCGAGGGGCTTGGCGCGGTCGGAGCCGTTCTTCTTGATGCGGCCCCGCTCGCCGAGGAAGAGGTCGCGGGAGAAGCCGATGTCCACCCGGCGGTAAGCGGGGAGGCGCAGGGTGTCTTTGTAACGGTCAAAGTCAGGGGGGCCAAAGGGCAGCCCGGTGCCGTAAAAAATGCTCAGCAGCACCTTGTATTCTGGCGCGCCCGGCATCTCGTCCTGAAACAGCATGGACAGCGAGAAGCGCTGATCGGTGGCGCGGGGGATAAAGCCAGGCTGGACCAAGGTGCTGTCGGTGGCGACCGGGTCAAAGGAGTAGCCGGGGACGATGAGCTCGCCTGCAGCGTTGTAGTAATCGTAGTAGCCGTCGTCGGTAATGTCTTCTTGCGCGTTGAGGAAGCTCATGCGCATCCAGCTTTGAATGCCGTCGATGAACTCGCCGTTGAGCATGACGTCGAGGCCGGTGGCGCGGCCCACGGCGTTGTTGGAGGCGTAGTAGCGCAGGCGGACGTTTTCGACCTCATAAGGGATCAACGAGGCCAAGTCCTTGTGGTAGGCCTCGGCGTTGAGGATGAAGGGCCGGCCGTGCCAGTTGAAGCGGTAGTTGGCGCCGGCGATGGCGTGCAACGCCCGCTGGGCGCGGATGTCCGGATTGACCTGACCAGAGAGGTCGCGCATCTCGCGATAGAAAGCGGGCTGCCAATACCAGCCGCCGGAGAGGTTGAAGACCACATCGCGCAGGATGCGGTTACCAAGGGTGTCCGTTCCCAGCACCCACTTGGGCTTCCACGAAGCGTGGACCCGGGGGCCGCCCACAGTCTGACCGTTAAAGGTCCAGTGGTGCAGGCGCGCGCCGGCATGCACCTGCCATTCGCTGCCGTCTGACCAGGTGCCCTTCCATGTGTCCTGCGCGTAGGCCATCAGGCGGCTGGAGGACGTGCGGTTTTGCGTGCGGACCACGTCTTGCAATAAAATCTGCTGAAAGGGGCGGTCATCGTCGTCGGCATAGCCGATGACATCCGGTGGGTGGGGGAGGATGTAGCCCGCGCTGTCCACCAACTCCCATTCGTTGAGCACATCGTCGATGACTTCGTGCCGCACCTGTGCGCCCCATTCCGTGAGGTGGGCCTCCTTGTCCCAGGTGAAGGAGCCGCGTGCACTGCCGGTCAATACCGTGGCCTTGAGGTTGTTTCTGGCGTGGTTGAGGAAATAACCAATGCCTTGCAGCCCCAGCGCCTCGCCAAAGGCATCGGACCCCGGGTCGCGCTCGAGCTGGCTCAGGAAATACCCACCGAGAATGTCAAAGGTCTCTTCCTCGTTGGTGCGAAAGGCCGAGCCGATGAAGCGGACCCGAGAGGTGGGGGTGACGCGCTCGGCGGCCAGCGCGGCAAAGCCCGTGCGGTATTGCGTGACCTCCTGGCCGTCAAAGTAGACCGTCAGGCGCAGTGCCTCGTTGATGGTGCCTACGTTGGTCTCCCGCGTCTGCGGAATGAACTGGTACTTGTTTTGTGCGACCGTGGCCAGCGCCTGAATCTCCCAAGGTCCATACCCATCGGGGTCGTAGGTCACGTAGCCCTGCAAGTCGGTGTACACGGGCCGGTATTCACCGGCTTCATCAAGGCTGCCGAGCACGTAGCCGTTGTTGCGGTAGCGCATGCCCATGTTGTAGGTCCAGCGCTTGTCTTCAGAGACGTCCTCTGCTTGGAACTGGGCGCCGAGCAGGCTCACCGAGGCGCGCCCCGCAAAACCCTGCGGCCGCCGGTAGCGGATGTCGAGTACCGAGCTCATCCTGTCGCCGTATTTCGCTTCAAAGCCACCCGCTGAGAAACGGATGGACTGTATCATGTCAGGGTTGGGAAACGACAGCCCTTCTTGCTGTCCCGCCCGCACCAAAAAGGGGCGGTACACCTCGATGCCATTGACATATACCAGGTTCTCGTCAAAGCTGCCGCCGCGCACATTGTACGCACTCGAAAGCTCGCTCGTGAAGTTGACCGGTGCCTGAATCAGCAGGTCTTCCACCGTGCCGCGCACACTGGGTACCCGGGAGGCGATGCGGGGGTCGATCTTTTGCACGGGACTGCTCCGGGTGCCATCGGCTTCTACTTCGGCTTGCTGCAGGGCAACGCCCGCCCTCAAAATCACATCGAGCCGCGTCCCTTCCACCGTCGGGGTGACTGCGCGGGTGACCGCATCGAATCCAATAAAGCTGAACCGGATGCGCACTTCAACATTGTCGCGAAGGAGCAATTCAAACCGGCCATTCACATCGGTCACTGCGGCCGACCGGCTGCCCAACGGCAGGACGGTAGCGCCGGGCAAGGGGGCACCTTGTCCATCGGTCACCCGGCCATACACACGGTAAGTTTCCACCAGCGGCTCCATCTCAACATTGAGCAGCGTTCCTTGGGGTGTGGGGAATGCATTGAACACCTTGTCGGCGTATCCAGGAGCAGAAAACGTGAGCGCCAACAGGACCGAATCGCTGGCCATGACGTCGTATTTCCCATCGGCATTGGACCGGCTCATGTCCGCCCCTGCGGATTTGACCGTCACGTCCTCCATGAGGAAGCCTTCTTCGTCTAAGACACAACCATAGACCCACCCGGTCTGGGCGGCGAGCGGAAGAAACAAGCACCACCCAACGGCGGCTATGCCAAGCACACGCATGCCCTGTGAAACGGAGGACGACCAAAGATGTTGCACGGCGTCAGCGCTTGCGGTAATCCCCGTTGCGCAGGGCGTTGATGAACTGGCCCCACGCCAGCGGGTTGAGCAGGCTCACCGGCATCACACCGCCTTGATAACCGGCCATTTCGGCCTGTCTCGCTTGGAGCACCCTGAAATTCTCTTGTGGGCTGGAGCCCATATCGGCCATGCGGTCGTAGAGGGCCATCGGGTCAAAGTCGAGGTTGCGGCGGGCACGCTCCCGGGCGTCGGCCTCGAGACGCAGCGACATGAACTCCTCTTTGAAGCGCTCCCGGCTTGGCCAAGGGTATATGCGCGCCACGTCCATGATCACCGTGTCACGCCCAAGGGGCTGCACCACGCTCATGCGGTCGGGCATTTCCTGTCCAGTGAGATCAGGGACCACGAGGGTACCGGTGTTGAGGCCAATGGCGCTGAAGCGAATCGTGTCGCCCACGCGCGCCGGGATGGCAAAAAACCCGTATTCGTCTGTGATGGTGCCGCGCTGGTCGCGCGCCCGGTAGACCGTTGCGAAGGGCACAGGCCCCAATGAGTCTCCCTCGACCACCACTCCGGTCAGTTGCACCACCATGGGCGCGGCGACCGTATCAGATTGCCCGAGCCCGGCATGGGCAACGGCAAAAAAAGCGGTCAACATTGCAATGCGAAACAAGGACGGCATGTGCCAAAGGTAGCAGGGCAGACGGCCCCGGCGCAGGAATTCACACCGCTTGGGCAGTCTTGAACTCCGAAGTGGTGTGGAAGGTGATCTCCGGGAAGTTGCCTTGCTCCATGTCGAGCAGGAATTGGGAGGGGGCCAAATAGACGTCGTTGCCGTCTTTATCCACCGCCATTTCCGACACCTTGAGCCGCTTGAATTCCGCGATTTTCTCTTCGTCTCCGGTCAGCCAGCAGGCCTTGTGGAAGCGCTTCGGGACAAAGGTGGCTTTGGCGCCGTACTCGTGCTCGAGGCGGTATTGAATGACTTCGAATTGCAGCTCGCCGACCGTGCCCACCACCTTGCGGTTGCCCGGATTCATGACAAAAAGCTGGGCCACCCCTTCGTCGGTCAACTGTTGAATGCCCTTTTCCAACTGCTTGGATTTCATCGGGTCGTCATTCTGCAGCTCCTTGAAAATCTCGGGAGAGAAGCTGGGAATCCCCTGGAACTGCAGGTCTTCGCCCTCGGTCAACGTGTCGCCAATTTTGAAGTTGCCCGTATCGTAGAGGCCCACGACATCTCCGGGGTAGGCTTCGTCCACGACCTCTTTGGAAGAGGCCATGAAGGTCGCGGGGTTGGCAAATTTGAGCTTCTTGCCCAGCCGTGTGTGGGTGTAAAAAGCCCCGCGCTTGAAGGTCCCGCTGCACACGCGGAGGAAGGCGATGCGGTCGCGGTGCCGCGGATCGATGTTGGCGTGAATCTTGAAGATGAAGCCGCTGAATTTCTCCTCGGTGGGGGCCACTTCGCGTTGGGTAGTGGCGCGCGGCCGAGGGGTGGGGGCAATGCGGATAAAAGAGTCCAGCATCTCCTGCACACCGAAGTTGTTGACCGCCGATCCAAAAAATACCGGCGCCACCTCGCCCCGGGCATAGGCGTCCATGTCCAACGCGTCGTAGACACCTTGGACCATTTCGACGTCTTCACGCAGCTGGGCCGCGTGTTCATCGCCGACCATTTCGTCTATGGCCGGATCGTCGAGCCCTTCGATGCTGAGCAGGTCCTCGGTGATCTTTTGCTTGTGGCTTTGGAAAAGCCGCAGGGTGCTGTCAAACAAGTTGTACACACCCTGAAAAGTGTGGCCCTGGCTGATGGGCCAGGAGAGGGGACAGACCTTGATGCTGAGCTTGTCCTCGAGTTCATCCAGCAGGTCAAACCCATCCCGCCCCTCCAGGTCCATCTTGTTGATGAAGATGATGACGGGGGTGTCACGCATGCGGCACACCTCCATCAGGCGCTCGGTCTGGGCCTCGACACCCTTGACACAGTCGATGACCAGGATCACGCTGTCCACTGCGGTGAGCGTGCGGTAGGTGTCCTCGGCAAAGTCGCGGTGACCGGGCGTGTCCAAGAGGTTGATCAGGCTGTCCTTGTATTCGAAGGCCATGACCGATGTCGCCACAGAGATGCCACGCTGCCGCTCGATGTCCATGAAGTCCGAGGCCGCCGTTTTGGTGATCTTATTGGACTTGACCGCTCCAGCCGTTTGAATGGCCCCACCAAACAGGAGGAATTTTTCCGTCAGCGTGGTTTTGCCCGCGTCGGGGTGGCTGATGATGGCGAAGGTTTTTCGCCGGGCGATTTCCTGGGTCAATGCGGCCATGGGGCGGCAAAATTAGCCTACCCGGCGGCCTGATGCCGCAACAAGTTGGTCCAGCGTGCAGAAAGTGACTGTCGTCCATGGCGCCCGATGTACTTGGTGCCAGCCTCCACCCGCGGTAAAATGGCGTCCGGGTGGTTGCGCAAGGTGAGCAGCGCTTGGCCGAGCGCGCCCGCATCACCGGCGGGAAAAGTCCACCCGCGCCCGTCCCCAAGCAGTTCTGCCGTGCCGCCTGTGTCGGTGCCGATGATGGCACACCCGGAAGCCATGGCTTCGAGCGTCACCGAGCCCACGCTTTCCTGTGTGGAGCATACCACGACCACATCGGCGGCAATGAACGCATTGCGGGGAGAATCGTCATAGGGCCGGAAGTGAACCCGCCACTGCAGCTCATGGTCGCGCACGAAAGCCCTGACCTCATCAAAATAATCGCTCAAGGTGTCGAGCGTGGGGTCGCCGACAATCAGGGCGTGCACATCCTGAGGCAAGTCTGCCAATGCCTTGACCAGGACGTCTTGTCCCTTTTTACGGTCGATGCGTCCGATCAATGCCACCACAAAGGACTCTTGGGACAACCCCAATTCCAGCCTGGAAATGCGCTGTTGCTGTATGCGGTCTGTCACCGGGACGAACCATTTATCGTCCAATCCCAAAGGGAGGATGTGCACCTTGGAAGCGGGCACGGGGGTGTGCTTGCACAACTGATCCTTGAGCCATTCCAGCGGGGTGACCCAGGCGTCGATGGCGCCGTAACGCAGCCTGTGGTAGAGGGAACGCTTCGGTTTGGGGATTTGCATCCCCTGGTGAAAGAGCAGTTGGGTTCTGCCGCCAAACATGCCAAGGATGCGCCGGGCCCACGCCGAGGTGTCCAGGTCGCGGGGGTCCCTGATCCAAAGCCAATCTGCCCTGTAGCGCGTGAGCCTGGACGCCCGGTGGATGGCCGTCGCCAACGCCAGGTAGCGGCTGCCACGTCGAATGGTCCTGCAATCCAAGGCCTGTCCTTTGGGCATCTCCGTCGCGATGTAAGCTGTCGTGGCCCGGTGCAGTGGAGAATCCAGCGCGCACAGGATGCGCACGTGGTGCCCTGAATGGGTCATCCACCGGGCGTGCCGGAGCAGGTTCATTTCCAAACCACCCCATCCTTCGGAGGTCGACAGCATCACAAGCCGCAGTGGGCGCTCAGTCGAGGATGGGCTGCTCATGCCAAGTCGGGCCGAATGGTGATGTCGGATATGACCCCCTGTCCCCGCGCTTCCATGGCGTGCAGCACCTGAAGGGCGACAAACTCCGGCTGCATGCCCTGCTTGAAGCCCGGTCGGTATTGGTCCAGCAGGGAAGGGTCGCGGGTTTGCTCGATAAATGAGGTGTCCACGGCGCCAGGGCAAATGGTGGTGGAAGCCACTTGGCTTTTGAGGTCTTGCCGGATGGCCTCGCCCAAGGCCAAAACGGCATGCTTTGTGGCGCAGTAGACGCCGCTGTTGGGAAAGACCATCCGCGACGCCACCGATCCGATCTGAACGACGAGCCCGCTGCTTTCAATCAGGTGGGGAAGGCAGACGTGCAGGGTGGTCAGCACGCCTTTGACGTTGACATCGACCATGGTGTGCCAATCGGCGAGGTCCGCTTGGTCCATGGGGGAGAAGACACCCAGCCCGGCATTGGGAATGGCCACGTCGAGCCCCCCAAATGCTGCGACACAGCGCGCCACGGATTCTTGTTGGGCTGCAGGGTCCAAGACATCCAAAGCGTACGGCACCATGCGGCCTTCACCCTGGGCGCCTGCCGCGGCTTCTTCCGCCACGGCCTCCAGCATATCCATCCTGCGGGCCGTGGCCCACACGCGGTGACCGCGGGCGACCAGCAAGCGCGCAATGGCCGCACCGATACCACTGCTGGCGCCGGTGAGAAAAACGGACTTGGATGGGAGAGGAGATTCCATGGAAGCGAAAATACCGGTTCACCCCCGGAGCTCAACCGGTGACCAGGAAAATGAAGCGTGCAGGGGGCTTGTCACCGCATTCAACGGTGCCAAAGTGTATCCCGCGACCCAGCGGGGGCACGCTGATGTGGACCGTTGGTGCGGGGCTGATGGCCTCGGGCTTTTTGCGCCCCGGGCGACCGTCGGCTTCCACGTCGCCATCAAAAATCAAGCGCCCATCCGCTGTGTACAATTGGCAAAGCAAGGTGCCGCGCACCGGTTGACTGGGCTGTATCCGCACCAGGGTGTCACCCACGTGTGTCCCCGCCACAACGGACCACTGCATCGCTGGCGAGGCGAGCACCTGTTGGGCCAGACACTGCAGGGCATCATCCTTGAGCCGAGCAAAGACATCCTGTTCTACCGCATAAAAAGCGCTGCCATCGGCCGGGGCATAGCCGTCCCATTTTCCATTGGTCAGAAACACCATGTTCCATGCGCCGTCGGGCGTGGCGTAGGCATCGCTGACCAATCCATAGGCCTCTCCCGGATGGCCGATGAAAGGAGAAATGCCCAACCCGGGGACCACGTCATCTTCACCCAAACCGCTGGCCGCCAAATGCAGGCCACTGGCCCATTGGTTGAAAAGGCCATGTCCATTGTCGCCGTTGCTGCCGTCATAGCTCCACTGTGGCGACGACATCTGTGCACGTGCCGCGGGACCCAAGAAGGTGAGCGGGTTTCCATCCGCTCCCGGCGCACTGCCATGACTCCACAGCCGTGCCAACAAGGACAGGGAACGGGCGCTCGTGCGCAGCCCCCCTTGGGGAGCAAACCCCACCGCATTGGTTCCCGGCAGGTAGCCTGTCCAATCCCGCACCGGGGGCAATTCGCCTTGGAGGTGGTCCGCCTGGGGCACCCATTCTCCGCCTTGCTGCCGGTACAGTGCGGCCAAGTTTGTGGGGTCATCCAAGTCCTGCAACTGGAATCCGGCATCGATGCCGAAAGGCCCGAAAAGCAGGTTTTCCATGAGCATGTCAAAGCGCCACCCCGTGGCCGCTTCAAGCACCGTCGCGGCCACCCCGAAGTTGATGTTGGCATAATGGAACGCAGAGCCGGGCCCCGCACCGTCCCACATGTCTGCGGTGTAGTAAGCGCCGTTGCTGTCCAACACGGCGGACAGCAGCGGTACAGCTGGAATGGCCGCGTAGGTGGCCGCAAGGAAAGTGCCGTAGCCCGCACCATCGCGCAAGCCCGAGGTGTGGCTCAACAAGTGCCGCAGGGTAATATCCGCTGTGGGAAGAGCGGGATGAACAGGAGGGGATTTCAAGTATTTCCCGATGGGGGCATCGGGGTCGAGGGTGCCCTGTTCGGCGAGTTTTGCCGCGGCAAGTGCCACCACTGCTTTGCTGATGGAGGCGACGCGAAAGGCTGTCGCGCTGTCCACCTTCAACCTTGTGTCCAGGTCTCTGAATCCGCCGTGCTCTTCTGTCACCAGGTTGTCGCCGCACCGGGTCACGATGCTCACGCCGGCCAACCGGTGCTTATCCAAGAGGTCGGAAAGTTCAGCGGTTTGCGCCGCCGCAATGGAGGGGAGTGCGGTGGTCCAAAAAACCACAGTGGCCAGGAAGAGGTGGGACGCAGCCGAGGGCATGCCCCAAAGTACGGCCTATGCTCAACTGAGGATCCAGGGGACTTCCAACTGGAAGGTCGGGATCGCCACCTCGATGGTGCGGGTTTCGGTCCGAGACCTGTGCTTGACTTCGTACACGCCGGACATGGTGCCCAATGCGCTCTTGAGGTCACATGCGCTGTCATATTCAAAAACGCGCCCCGGCAAGATTTCAGGTTGGACGCCGACAATCCCAGAGCCCTCCACATCCCGGACATGGCCAATGGAGTCCACGATGTGCCATTTGCGCTTGATGATTTTGATCCCAAAATGGCTGCGGTTCTCGATCGTGACTTTGTACGAGAAGATGTAGCGCTGCTCGAGCGGCTTCGAAAACTCTGGCTCGTACCTGTTTCGGACGTGAACACGAATTCCCTCTGTGGTGGCCCGGTAAACTCGTGTACTGCTCATGATGCCAATTTACGAAATAAAGCAGATGAAAACAATATAATGGTAGACGAATTAATTAAACGTTTGAGACTCCATGCCAATGATGCGGTCGTATCCATCCTGGGCAGGCGCGTGGACAAAAACCGTATACCGGTTGGGTGTACCAGCATGCTCCGCTTCAAAGGCATGAGCGGAGCCGCCGTCCAACGTCACATACCGATAGTCGTACCACCCTTGTTTCATGCGCGTGGTCAGCGTGTAGGTCTGACTTTCTTGCTGGTACGCCATGCGAAAAGCAGGGTCGATGGCCCAGCCGGTCAGCGCCCCGAAAACATACACGGGAGGGACATCGCCAAAGTCCTTGTGCTCAAGTGAAAATGTCACTTCGAGATAATCCGATGTCAACTCCACATCATCGAAGCGGTCATTGTGCACGGTGTAGGCTCCTTTCAAATCGGGCCGGCTCGTTTGGAGCCTGAACCGGCGGGAGGCATCCGGAGAAAGTGCAATGCGCCACAGTGGTCCATCCCCACTGACGGATTCTTTGATGGCGGCAATCCCCGGCGCGAGATAGGAGAGGGACTTGAGGTCGGCCGAACGCCAGCGGTCTGATCCGGAAAACGTCAATTGGGCATCCTGGTCGAACCGCACATCGTCGCCCCGCACCAATGAAGCGCCAACGGCATACCCCCCTTGTGTCCAATCCACGTTGCGCAGCGCAGTGAGGCGGATGTCCCGCATGGGCGCCGACCACCTGTGGCCCGGAGGCAAGGTGACCTCCACTTCCAACCGCTGATGGGTGGGCACCTTGTCCGCTTCGTAGGGCCGCCGGGACACAATGTCCACATCGGCCAGTTGCTCGTAGACGATGAACCGGCGCATCAGCACCACATCGTCTGGGTCGCCATCGCTGTGAACGATGAGCAGGTAATTGCCGCTCCTTTTGGGGCGGACCCCACGGGATGGAATGGCCGTTGTGACGTGTGCAAAGGGCACGCTACCGCCAAAGCTGGCGTCCACCTGGTCGAGCCGCTCGGGGGGCCAGCCATCGATGTAGTCCCAGTCGCGCAAGTCTGAGAATTCCGTCCAGTCGGCGTTGCAATGCACCATGGTCCATGCATAGTCCGGCCAGTCTTCCGACAGGTCGTCAAATTTCAAGACCAATGGGGCTTCTCCATTGAGCTCCAAAAAAGGCCCGCCGAGCGGAGCCCCTTCAGGATGCAGCCTCACGGAACCGATGTGCGGGGCGGTGAAGGCGATGGGGACGTCCTGTTGCGCCCATCCAAAATCGGGACAAACCAGGCAAAACAGCGCCAACAGAACGGGGTGAAAATGAGACCGTGTCACGCACCAAAAGTACCCTTCTCATGCCTCTGCACCTGCTGTTGTGGACAACGCTTTGCGGCCCAGGCATTCCCATCGGGGCCGATGGCACTCTAGGCAGTACCTTTGCGGCGCAAATCCAGCACGTAAAAAGCGACATGCCTTCACCCGTGACGATACGTAAGGGCTTGGACATCCGACTCAAGGGTGGTGTCCAAGGTGCATCCCACACCCTGCCTCCTTCAGACCGCTTTTCCATTCACCCCACCGACTTCCACAGTCTCATTCCCCGCATGGCGGCGAAGGCAGGAACGCAGGTGAAGGCGGGAGAAGTGCTGTTTACCGACAAGAAGCACCCTGAGGTCAAATTCGTCAGCGCCATATCGGGTAACGTTCAGGAACCGGTGCGCGGCGAGAAGCGCCGCATCCTGCGCGTTGACGTCCTCGCCGAAGGGGAGGGCAGCGTCGAGCACGAGAGCTTGGACCCCACAAACCCCGATGCCGAGGCCGTCCGGTCCGCGCTGTTGGACCGTGGATTCTGGCCCATGCTGCGCCAGCGCCCATTTGATGTGATGCCCGCTCCGGACAGCACACCACGCGACATTTTCGTCAGCGGATTTGACTCTGCCCCCTTGGCGCCCAAAGCGTCCATGGTGATGGAAGGCCGCATGGACGCCTTCCGTGCGGGATGCGCCTACCTCAACGCGCTGCTCGCGGATGGCCGCAAGGTCCAACTGGGCGTCGAGGCGGGAGACGACACTTTTGCCTCTGTGGTGGAAGCCGATCTGACCCCGTTTTCCGGTCCCCACCCGGCGGGAAATGTGGGCGTTCACATCCACGAGGTGCGCCCCATGAACAAAGGCCAGGTAGTCTGGACCGTCGGCATGCAGGACGTCGCCAACATCGGCGAAGGCCTGATGGGCGGCACCTATGTCTGCAAGCGCACCATCGGCCTCACCGGGTCGCGGTCGCAACCTGCACTGCTGCAAACCACCATCGGCACCCCCATGGCGCACATCGTCAAGGACCGCGTGTTGTTGGAGGACACCCGGGTGATTTCGGGCAACGTCTTGACCGGCTCCGTCCGCGGCGAAGCAGGCGGTCTGGGCTATTTTGACCAACAAGTCACCTGCATCCCGGAGGGACACGAGCCCTTGTTTTTCCTGACCAAGGGCTGGCTCGGTCCTGGTTTCGACAAGTTCAGCGCCTCTCGCGCCTTTCCCACGTGGCTGATGCCCAAGGGCAAGCAATACGACTTGAACACCAACAACAACGGAGAGGAGCGGGCCTTTGTGGTCAGCGGCCAATACGACGCGGTGTTCCCGTTTGACATCTACCCGGTGCAGCTCATCAAGTCCATCATGGTCGGCGACATCGACCGCATGGAAAAGCTCGGCATCTACGAAGTGGCACCCGAGGACTTCGCCCTGTGCGAATACGTCTGTACCTCCAAGATGGCGGTGCAAGACATCGTCCGCAAGGGGCTGGATCAAATGATCGAAGAATTCGCCTGACCCGCAACGCTACAGAAGCACATTTACCATGAAGGCCCTTCACAAACTCATCGAGGAACGCGTCAAGCCCAATTTCACGGGTGACGGCAAGCTCAAGCGATTCTGGGTTGTCTTCGACGCCTTGGAGACGTTCCTGTTTACCCCCGGACACACCACCGCCAAGGGCGTGCACGTCCGCGACGGCATCGACCTCAAGCGCACGATGTTCCTGGTCATTTTGGCCATGGTGCCCGCCTTGCTGTTTGGCACCTGGAACATTGGACACCAATACTACCTGAGCCTCGGCGACATCACCACGGCCGACCCGTGGAATGCGATGCTGCTGGACAAGCTCTTGGTGGGCGCCATCAAGGTGGTCCCGCTCATCGTGGTCAGCTACGCGACCGGACTCGGCATCGAGTTCGTCATTGCGGGCATCAACGGTCACGCCATCAACGAGGGCTTTCTGGTGAGCGGCATGCTCATCCCATTGATCATGCCCGTCGATGTTCCCCTTTGGATGGTGGCCGTGGCGACAGCCTTTGCCGTGATCATCGCCAAGGAGGTGTTTGGCGGCACAGGGATGAACATCCTCAACGTCGCCTTGACCGCGCGCGCATTCCTGTTCTTCGCCTATCCCAAACAGATGTCGGGTGAAATCTGGATCCATGACGTCATGGCCTCCAAGACCGGCGGCGTGCTCGCCGACGGGTATACTGGAGCCACCGCGCTGGGTCACTTGGCCAACACCGTGGGGCAGCCCGTCGGTGGAGAGGTCTCCAGCGGGGTCATGTCCATGTTTGCCGATGGCGGCATGTTCTCCTTGATGAACTGTTTCATCGGGTTGATTCCCGGCTCAGTGGCCGAAACCAGTGCCCTCGCCGCCTTGATCGGTGCCGCCATCCTCATCTGGACCGGCATCGGCAGCTGGCGCATCATCTCGAGCTTCATCGTGGGTGGACTCGTGATGGGTGTCATCTTCAATGCGCTTGCACTGAACGCCTACATGACCATTGGTCCCGTGCACCAAATTGTGATGGGCGGCTTCATGTTTGGTGCGGTCTTCATGGCCACCGATCCGGTGAGCGCTGCACAGACCAGTACAGGCAAATGGGTGTACGGATTCCTCGGTGGATTCTTCTCCATCATGATCCGCGTATTCAACCCGGCCTATCCTGAAGGGGTCATGATGGCCATCCTGTTCATGAACGTCATGGCGCCGACCATTGACCACTATGTCGTGGAGGCGAATGTGCGCCGCCGTGAAAAGCGGTTGTCCGCCGCCATTGCCTGACCCTGAAACCGAGAAGACCATGGCATTCAACAAGAACTCCAACGGATACACCTTCCTCTTCGCCATCTCGATGGTGGTGCTGGTCGGTAGCATCCTCGCGTACATGAGCCTGTCGCTAAAGCCCTTGCAGAAAGCGAACGAGGCCGAAAAGAAAATGATGAACATCCTCGGCGCCATCGGTGTGCCGAGTGAGCGCGGCGCGGTCAAGCCCGAGTTCGCCAAGTACGTCACCGAGCGCGTCTCCATTGACAGCGAAGGCCGGCGTGTGAACTCCATGTCCGGTGACGTGAATCCCTTAGACAAGAGCGACCCCTTCAACATTGACGTCCAAAAGGACTTCCGAAGCAAGGCCCCGGCCAGCGAGTTGAATTTCCCGCTCTTCGTCTGTGAGAAAGATGGACAGGACCTCTACGTGGTCCCGGTCGTCGGCAAGGGACTCTGGGGTCCGATCTGGGGGTTCGTCGCCCTCGAGTCCGACATGGAGACCATTTATGGCGCCGTGTTTGACCACAAGACAGAAACCCCTGGCCTGGGTGCGGAAATCAAGGACATTCCCTTTCAGGAAAAGTTCAATAGGGAGGACGATGTCAAGAAGATCAAGGGCGTCACTCCGCACTTCGCCGTGGTAAAAAGCGGCCTCCCGACCGACGAGTACAGTGTGGACGGTATTACCGGCGGCACGATCACCTCCAAAGGGGTGGGTGAGATGGTCGACCGGACCATGGGCATCTATCTCAAGTATTTTCAATCCGCTCCGAAAGCACAGAAGTGATGAGCACTGAAACAGCCACGGCCGTCGCGCCGAAGAAGGAGTCGCTCTTCTCCAAGAAGAACCGCAGGCTCCTGACCGATCCGCTGGACGACAGCAACCCCATTACGGTGCAGGTGCTCGGCATCTGCTCCGCGCTCGCCATCACGGTGCAGGTGCAGCAGGCCGTCATCATGAGCCTCGCCGTGCTCTTCGTGATGATTGGTGGCAACGTCATCATCTCCTTGATGCGCAACATCATTCCGGACCGCATCCGCATCATCGTGCAGCTGGTGGTGATCGCCTCGCTGGTGATCATCGTGGACGAGGTGCTCAAGGCGTATAGCCCGGACATCTCCGAGAAGCTATCGGTCTTCGTGGGACTCATCATCACCAATTGCATCATCATGGGACGGCTCGAGGCATTCGCCCTCGGCAACAAGCCCGGTCCTGCGATGTTGGATGCTGTGGGCAACGCCATGGGTTATGCGTGGATTCTACTGGCCGTCGCCCTCGTTCGCGAGGTGTTTGGCAGCGGCGCCATCAGCTTCCCCGGCATGGGCCAGGTCAAGTTCCTCCCGGAAAGCTGGTTCATGGCCAACGGCGGATTTTATGAAAACAACAACCTGATGATCCTGCCTCCCATGGCGCTGATCACCGTGGGCATCATCATCTGGATTCAGCGGTCACGCAACCAGGGCCTCATCGAGGAGAACTGAACACCGGCAAGACTATGGAATACCTCAGCTTATTCGTCAAGGGGATCTTTGTAGAGAACATGATCTTCGCCTACTTCCTGGGCATGTGTTCGTACCTCGCTGTTTCCAAGACAGTGAAGACGGCCGTCGGCCTGGGCTTTGCGGTGATTTTCGTGCTCGGCATCACGGTCCCGATCAATTACCTCCTCGAGAACTTCGTGCTCAAGGAAGGCGCCCTCACCTGGCTCAGTCCGGCATATGCCGCAGTAGACCTCAGCTTCCTGAGTTTCATCATGTTCATTGCAGTCATCGCATCCATGGTGCAACTGGTCGAGATGATCGTCGAGAAGTTCGCCCCCGCGCTGTACGGTGCGCTGGGCATCTTCCTGCCACTCATCGCCGTGAACTGCTCCATCCTCGGTGGTGCACTGTTCATGCAGGAGCGCCAGTACCCCAGCATCGGTGAGGCCACCGTCTTCGGGCTCGGCTCCGGTGTGGGTTGGCTCTTGGCCATCGTGGCCATCGCCGCCATCCGCGAGAAGATTCGCTACTCCAACATTCCCGCTCCGCTCAAAGGGCTGGGCATCACCTTCATCCTGACCGGCCTGATGGGCATGGCCTTTATGGCCTTCATGGGCATTGAAATCTGAACGCGGAAGTCATGACCACCACGATTCTTCTCTCCATCACGTTCTTCCTGGCCGTCATTCTATTGCTGGTCAGCCTGTTGCTTTTTGCCAAGTCACGCCTGTCCCCAAGTGGCACGCTCAAGCTGGTGATCAACGGAGAACAAACCCTCGAAGTCGAAGGGGGCAGCACCCTGCTGACCACCTTGGGCAACGCTGGCGTGTTCCTGCCTTCCGCGTGTGGCGGCGGCGGAACCTGCGTACAGTGCCGATGCCAGGTGCCTGCCGGTGGAGGCTCCATCCTCCCTACGGAGGAGCCCCACTTCTCGCGCAAGGAAATCGCCGACCACTGGCGCCTCGGTTGCCAAGTCAAGGTCAAGGAGGACATGGAAATCCAGGTCCCCGAAGAGGTCTTCGGCATCAAGAAGTGGGAGTGCGAAGTGGTTTCCAACTACAACGTGGCCTCCTTCATCAAAGAGTTTGTCGTGCGCTTGCCTGACGGCGAGACCCTCGATTTCGAGGCCGGTGGCTACATCCAGGTGGACGTTCCCACGACGACGGTGGAGTACAAGGACATGGATGTCAAGGCCCACCCGGATCACCACAAAGACCCGAACACCTTCCAAAGCGAATGGGACAAGTTCGGTCTGTGGGACCTCAAGATGGTCAACGACGAGCCCATCGTGCGCGCCTACTCCATGGCCAATCACCCGGCGGAGGGCAACATCGTGATGCTCAATATCCGGATCGCCACCCCACCGTGGGACCGCGCCCGCAACGCTTGGATGAACGTCAACCCGGGCATCTGTTCCAGTTACGTCTTTGGCTGCAAGCCCGGCGACAAGTGCACGATCAGCGGTCCATATGGTGAGTTCTTCATCAAAGAGACCGAAGCCGAGATGCTGTACATCGGCGGAGGCGCCGGCATGGCGCCCATGCGCAGCCACCTCTTCCACCTCTTCCACACGGTGAAGACCGGCCGCAAGGTGACCTTCTACTATGGTGGCCGCTCCCGCAGGGAGTTGTTCTACCTCGATGACTTCCGCAAGATCGAGCAGGAGTTCCCCAACTTCCGTTTCCACGTGGTCCTCAGCGACCCCACCGAAGAAGACCAGTGGAACGAAAAGAAGAGCATCGACGACGAAGGTGACGGTTTCCTTGGCTTCGTGCACAACGCGGTCATCGAGCACCACCTCACGCCGCACGATGCACCGGAGGACATCGAGTTCTATTTCTGCGGTCCGCCGCTCATGAACCAAGCCGTGCTCAAGATGTGCGACGACTGGGGCGTTCCGCCCGAAAACGTGGCCTTCGACGACTTCGGAGGATGAGCATGTTTGATCGAATCCCATGGGAAACCGCCAGCCACGTGCTGGCGGTCCCGTTTGCGGTCCTGCTGCTTTGTGCAGGGTGCGCCGAAGGCGGCACTGCATCAGAAGGGCCGAGGTCCATCGACACAGAAGGGGTGCAGCTCCACCAAGGGGAAGCCCAGGGGACCACGTATACCATCAAATACGGTGCGTCGTCCCGCCTACCCGATGCAGTATTCGAGGACATCCTCGAGATGGTGGACAAGGAGGTCAGCCTGTGGCGTCCGGACAGCCGCATCAATGCCATCAACGCCTGGCCACGGACCGATTCCCTCTATGGATTTGTGGATTCCACACAGATCATCGGACCGCTCTGGGCGCTGTCAGAGGAGCTGCATGCGCTCACCAAGGGCGCCTTCGACCCCACAGTCAGCCCACTTGTGGAGCTCTGGGGCTTTGGCCTGTCTGAAATGGGCCAGGTGGGAGAGGCAGAAGTGGACAGTGTCATGGCGTATGTGGGCTTGGTGCCCGACCGGTTTGACATGAATGAGGAAGAGGAAAATGGGCACTACAAGGCCACGTGGGTGCGCAAAGGTGACGCCCGGGCCGCATTGGATTTCAACGCCATTGCACAAGGCTACACGGTAGACTTGCTGATGGAGGCCTTGCGCGAACGCGGAATAAATGACGCGATGGTGGAATTGGGGGGCGAGGTCGCATGCCGGGGATTGAACCCGCAAGGCACCCCTTGGCGCATCGCCGTGGACAGCCCTGTCGAGGGCAGCACCCACGCCGACCGCTCATTCGAACTGGTGGTGGAGGTCAAGGACCGGGCCATTTGCACCAGCGGGAGCTACCGCAAGTTCCAAGAGGTCAATGGCCAAAAGATCAGCCACACCATCGATCCCGGCACGGGATGGCCCGCGGCCAACGGGCTGCTCAGTGCCACCGTCATGGCCCCCACTGCAGCCTATGCGGATGCCTTGGCAACGGCATTCATGGTCTTTGGTACAGAGCAAACCAAGGGATTCCTTTCCATATACCCCAACCTTGGCTTGGACGTCATGCTGATGTCGCATGATGGCACGGGGGGCTACGACGTGTGGCGCTCTCCTGGCTTTGACGCCGTCTCCAGCAAGCGCTGAATCACGCTGTGGCTTCGGTCACATCTTCCTTTCGGCACTGGTCCTGGGGCCGTGCACCGCAGATGGAACAGCTGCCCGAGTCATCGCTCAGCAGGGGGTTGTTGCTGGCACAGGTGCCGCTGAACTCCCCGTCTTTCTTGACCAAAATTTTGATGGCGATGCCGGCGACACCGAGTCCCAACAAGGCGATGGCCAAAAGCAATGTCTCCAATCCCATGGGACAAAGTTAAGCCGCTGTGGCCGGGAAGAAAAGCCCATGAAAGGACATACAAGGGGCATAAAAAGAAGTTTCGTTTTTAATATGAGGGCTTTCGTCGATTAATTTCGTATCTTCATGGAATCAGATTGTATTTGATGAATGCTTCCTTCTCTCATCGTGCTGGCCTGTTGACCTTGGTGCTGTTGGCTTGGCTTTTCAAGGTCCAAGCCCAAGATTGTGGATGCCTCCCTTTGGCAGACCGCCCTGTGGTGACCCTCACCGACAATGAAGGGGCTGGCACAGGAACCGTCACCCTGAGCTGTGACAATGTCTACCTCTTGGATGGTTTTGTCTATGTCAATGCCGGAGATGTGTTGACCATCGAGGCGGGGACCGTGATCCAAGCCAAGGAGGGACAAGGGGAATCCGCGAGTTGCCTCATCGTGGCGCGCGACGCACAAATCCTTGCTGATGGAACGGCGGATTGCCCCATCATCTTTACCTACGAAGGCGACCCACTCAACGGCTCCACACCCTACAACCTGCGCGGTATGTGGGGCGGGCTCATCCTCAATGGCAACGGTGTCCTCAATACATACTTTTCCTCTTCCGAGTCCTTCGGTGACGATCTCGCCGAAGGCATCACCGATGTTTCAGGGGCGGGAAGGGACATCTATGGCGGCCTCGACAACGCCGAATCCAGTGGAATTTTGCGCCACATTTCGATCCGCCATGGCGGAAGCGAGATGCCCAATCCCCCGGTCAATTTCAACAATGTGATCAACGGAGACGAGACCAATGGGTTGAGCTTGAATGGTGTGGGGTCTGGAACCGTCCTCGATTACATCGAGATTGTATCCACCCTCGATGATGGGCTGCAGATCATGGGAGGCGCTGCGCGTTTGAAGCACGTGGCCCTGGCTTTCAGTTCTGAAGAAAACTTGGAATACGACCAAGGCTGGGTAGGGGACATGCAGTATTTCGTGTCCATTATGGACCAGCCCGGACAAGTGGGAGCTTACGGCTTTGACTTTGAAGGCGATGACTTCGAGTTCCAAAATGTGACGCTCAGCTTTCTGCCATACACCAACCCGCAAATCGCCAATTTCACGTCCATCGGTCACGATGCCGCTTCGGCTGTTCGGTGGCACAACGGTGGGGGTGGACGACTCTACAACGGCATTTTTCAGCATTGGGACTTCGGCATAGAGTTCGAGGACAATGACCCTTGCGATGCCTATGAGCTGTTCTTGTTTGGTGAACTCGAAATCCACAACAACCGTTTTTGGAATGTGGGCGACAGCCTCGCACTCGATACCATGATCCTGTATGATGGGCCGGTATGGAATGGCAACATGCAGATCCAAAACCACTTCGTGGCCAACAACAACCAAGCTTCGGACCTGGGCCTTGACGACACCTTTGATGCGCTGGCGGGATTCGTGACTTCTGGTCTGGATCTTTTCCCAGCGGCGGGTGATTCCGTGCCTGCTGTGCACCAGCCTGTCGGCACCTTTTTTGACCCGGTAGACTACGTTGGGGCCTTCGCTCCAGGCGGTGAGAACTGGCTGGCCGGTTCCTATCTGGACCAGATGGGCATGTTCTATCCCGGCGACTTTCCAGGTTGCACGTATTCCTGGGCATGCAACTACGACGCCTCCGCAAACATGGACGACGGTAGCTGTGACCTGACGGCTTGCGGGGGATGCACCTACCCGGACGCGGCCAACTATGATGCGGCGGCCTTGCACGATGATGGGACCTGCGCCTTCAGCGGCGGGGCGAATCCCTGTCCGACCGATGTGGACGGAGACGGCACCACGGGGGTCAACGACCTCTTGGAAATCCTCTCGCTCTTCGGCGCGAACTGCAACTGAATGTCGGCTTATCGGCTGCGATCAGCGATCGGGCCTCCCAGCACATAACCCAAGCCCAGTGAAGGGTGGTGCGCCCTGAATCCATGGGTGTGCAAGGCGATCCGGCACCACCATGCTGCCTTGAGTTGCCATTGGAACACCACGCGGTTGTAATGCGCTTCTTCGGCTTGCCACTTCACGGCGTACCGGCCGTGCACCAGGTCCACGTGCACCCGGGTGAACCGCAGCTGGAATCCCGCGTGAAATCCAAGGCCTGCATGACCGGGACGCTGCATGCCCATGCCGCCTACCAAAAAGCCACCCCGCCGGTTGCGCCCAAGCCTCCGGTCCACGGCCACTTCTGCCGTGGTTTCGCGCGCATCCAAAGGCGCTGGCTGTCTGCGCCCCAAGCCCCATTGCACCTGCCATCGCGCGGCCCGCGGAGGCAGCGCCGAATCCACGGCTGAGGTATCCCTTGCAACCCGTGTCGGGCGACGCCCACTGTTCCAACCTGTGGAGAGGCCAAACCGAAACACATTGGTCCCCAGGTTGGGCTGGGTGAACGAAGCGTTGCTCTGGTGATCGAGGGTCAGGTGAAGCCCCACGCGCTGGTGCCACAGATCGCCGGAAGTACCGGCTGGCCGGTGCAGGCCAATTTGCATGGCCCCATTGATGGATGAACCGATGACCACGCGCTGGCGCGTATCCGGGGAGGCATCCGACCACGGCTTTTCGGTCCAACCCAATCCGCCGCCGATCCTAAAACGCCATGCCCCTGCCAGGCGCAGTTCAGCCAGGCCCAGTGCCGCCACTTGGTGGCCCACATGTCGGGCCGCACCCGTTTGACCGGCATGCAGCACACATCCCCACCGCGGCGCATTGCGGCTCTTTCGCCATTGTCCTTTGGCCGCGGTGGTCCAGGCCAAACTGGCCCCATAAGCGTGGCTTGTCACCAAGGCGCGCATCGCCGCACGGTGTGGCGCGAGAAAGCCGGTACATCCGCCAAACTCCCACCGGGCATCTCCGTCCAAGCCCGATTGACCGCGAAATTCGCCCGCGCAAAAGGCCAACAGAAACCCCAGCGCAAGGAGTCGAATGGAAAAGCTGCGTCCCGGGAGCATGTCACCCCAAAGGTGCCGCTTAATTTTGGGCCATGCCCCACCGAGATGCCATGGACCGTCCTCCTTTCGCCACGGCGCAAGGTGCCCACACCCGAGAAGAGAAGTTGGCCGCATTTGGCAGGCTCCTCGACATCATGGACGACCTGCGCGAAGGCTGTCCTTGGGACATGAAGCAAGATTTTGAATCCCTGCGCCACCTGACCATAGAGGAAACCTATGAGCTCGGCGAAGCCATACTGGAGGGCAACCTCGATGAAATTGGCAAGGAGGTGGGCGACCTCATGCTGCACATGGTCTTTTACAGCAAGCTGGGATCGGAGCAAGGGGCGTTCGATGCCTGCGATGTCCTGCACGGCATTTGTGACAAGCTCGTGACCCGACACCCGCACATCTACGGCGATGTGGAGGCGGCCACAGAGGAGGCGGTCAAGGCCAATTGGGAAAAGATCAAGCTGAAGGAAAAGGGCAGCGGTGACGGTGGACACAAAAGTGTCCTGGAAGGGGTGCCCAAGGGATTGCCCTCCCTGGTCAAGGCCCAACGGATCCAAGAAAAAGTCCGCGGCGTCGGTTTTGATTGGGACCACGCCGGTCAGGTGTGGGAGAAGGTGCAGGAGGAATTGGGGGAATTGCAGGCCGAAATCGAGGCCAAGAGCGACCGGGTCGCCGATGAGTTCGGTGATGTCCTCTTTTCCCTGATCAACTACGCGCGGTTCCTGGACGTCAACCCGGATGAAGCGCTGGAGCGGACGAACCGCCGCTTCAAGGCGCGCTTCCAGGAGATGGAGCGCCGCATAGACGCCGCAGGATTGGATTTGGGCGACATGCCGCTCAAGGAAATGGATGTGCATTGGGACGCGGCCAAGGCCGCATTGGGACAATCCGAGACATGAGTGTGAGGACCTGCACAGCATGGCTCGCTGTCCTGCTTCTCGGCGTAGGCTGTGAGAGGGAAAGGGCAGGATGCTTCACGTCCATGGGGCCGGCCACAGAAGTCACCATCCCACTGGAGGCCGCCGTGGCTGTGTTGGAAATAGAAGGCCGTGTGGACATTTCGTGGCGACCGGAATCCAGCGCGCCGCAAGCCACCATTCGAACGGGCGAAGGGCTGGTGGACGGGATCCATGTGCACATGCAGGATGGCATCCTCCGCATTGCCGACAGAAACACCTGCCATTGGGTGCGGGACCTTTCCATCATCCCCGAGGTGGTGATTGAGGGGGTCCGTCCAGATACAGTGCTGCTGCTGGGCCAAGGCCGCTTCAGCATGTTGGATACGCTGACTTCAGGCAACCTCACCGTCGTGGGCGATGAAATGGCGGGGTCCACTGCACTGCTCTTCGCAGCCGACACCCTGCAGGTACGCATGCCCAATGGCCTGGGGCACGTGCAGGTGGAAGGGAGTGCGCGGCGGTTCCGGTCCTTTCGTTCAGGATTCGGGGACCTCGATGCCGCGGGGCTGCGGGCGGAGGAGGCCATGGTGCACCATGCAGGCGTCGGGCGCTGTGACCTGCAGCCTGCGGCCTACCTCTATTTGGAGCTTGCCGGGCACGGCGATGTCCACCTCTGGGGAGCCCAGCAAAACTGGAACATCTACACCTTGGACGGGGCAGAAGGGCAGGTGCTGTATCACCCTTGAGCCCGAACCAGGCTTCAATCCAACAACTGCTGCTCCACAGGTGCGGCAAAGGCACCGACCCAAGCGGCGTATTGGGCGGCACTGGGATGCAATCCATCGGGTGCCACCCAGTCGGAGGCACCAGGCCACTGCTGGCTGATGGGCGTGATGTTGTAATGGGCGATGCCGGCCGAAAGGGTCAGCGCAGTGCAAGCGGCATTGAAATTGGCCAGGTCCTGCGAAATGGCCACCTGGTTGTTTTGGCCGAATGGGGTGTAGCCGTAGTCGGGGATGCTGACCACAAACACCCGGTCGGATTGTCCGCCCGCAAGGTCCACGGCGCGTTCCAGTAAGGCTGAGAATTCCACCTCGTATTGCTCCAAAGAGAGTCCCTGGTATTGGTTATTGACCCCAATCAACAGGGAGACCAAATCAAACTGCGCCGTGTCGATTTGCTGGGCATCCATGGCTTGGGACAGGTTGGAGGTGGTCCAGCCGGTTGTGGCGATGATGTGGGCGGGGTCAAAGTGGGTGTCGGGCAGCCGCGCCGCCAAGGAGTCCACCAGCTGGTTGGGCCAGTCGCCGGCCGAAGGCACGCTCTCACCTATGGTGTAGCTGTCGCCCAAGGCGAGGTAGCGCACCGTATCCGGCGCTGTGGTGGAAGGCTCCTCTTCTTCTGCAGGGTCCTGGCCTGCTGGTGCGGGTGTCAGTTCCGAGGCGATGGGACCCGGCTCATTGACCTGCTCCGGGGCGCAGGAAGCGAGCACCGCCAGCCCAGTGGCTGCACAAAAAATAAAGAGACGGTTCATGGATGCAAGGAACTCAATCAGGGTGAATTCTTGTCAATTGGACTGCAGCAGGATGACCAGCGCCGAGGTGGCCAGCAACCACCCCAACAGGTTGCGCAGGGTCGGGCGCTCCGAAAAGAACAGCATACCGGCCACAGAGGTGGCGAGCACCACACCGAGGTTGATCATGGGGACGATGGCCGAAGGAGAAAGCGGCATTTGCTGATAGACCGAGAGCAAAAAGAACAGGGAGCCCACATTGACAACGCCCAAAATGAGGCCCCCCAGTACCGTCGGCTTGTCCAGCCTTGGCGCACACCGGGGCACAGCGACCCAACGCGTGGTGCCGATCAGCGCCGCCATGGTGAAGGGGATGGCCGCAAAGGTGAGCCTGTCTGCATCGCAGGTCATGTGCTCGGGACTGGAGAACCAGCCGAATCCGAGGTCAATCAGTCCGGACCCCAAAAAGACCACAGCCGGGAGCTTCCAATTTGCGGTGCCCGCGCCCAGACCGCCATCGGCGCCGCTTTGCGCGCGGTGCTTTTTGCTCTGGGTGCTCGCAAACCAGACGGCGGGAAAAGCCAAAACAATGGCCGCGCCCTTGTGCCAAGTGTAACTGTCGGCGGGGTCGAGCAGGATGAACACCAGCATGGGCAGCACCATGGACATTTTGGTGGCGATGGCCACCACGCCCATGCCGAGCTGCTGCGTGCACTCGCCGATTTTCCGAAACATGTAGAGAAAGATCACCCCCATGGCGACGCCGGCCCAGGTGCTGGGTACGCCAATTCTGGACAAGGCATAAGCAGGGCCCGCAATGGCCACCGATATGACCGCGGCGACGATGTAGTTGATGACGATCGCATCCTCCAGCCGCACATTCCACTTGGGAAAGAGCCTGAAGCAGCTGAACATCAGGGTCGAGACGAGAATGAAGAGACCAAGGGCTATCATGAGGGCAAAGGAAGGGCCAAAGTGGGGGGTGGCGCACTGCCAATCCAATCCGCCGAGCGGCGGTGCAATGCGTACTTGATCGTGTCGGGTCCAAAAGGGTGCTCACCCCGCAGCAGGGCTGCTTTTCCCGAGGGGAATTCCGGTGCCCGAAGTCCGCCCCCCGTTGCGTTGGACGAACAACACCAGCGGGCTTCATCCCACATCCCGGCGTGCAGGAAATGCGAAAGGGTGGCGGGGCCGCCTTCCACCAAGAGGGAGCGGCAGTCTCGGCTGTGGAGGTGGCGCAATACAGCCGGAACCGCGTCCTGGCCAGCTGTTTCAATCCGCTCGACATGCCCGGGAAGCCCTTCAGGACCGCCAAAAACCAGCGCTTGTGGATGCCTATACACTGTGGCCTTTGGAGAGGTCCTGCCCTGGGGGTCTATGACCACGGGCTGAGGCGAAGGCCCCGTCGCGTCGCGCACGTCCAAACGCGGGTCGTCCATGACCACTGTGCCCGCACCCACCACGATGGCTTGCTCTTCGGCGCGCCATTGGTGCGTCAGGCGCCGAAGCAGGGGGGATGTAATGGCCAGGCTGCCCTTCTGCCCGGCATCTCTGACAGGGTCAGCATAGCCATCGGCACTGACGGCACACTTCAAGACAACCCAAGGGCGCTGCCTTTCTATCGAAGACAAGAAGCGCCTGTTGAGCCAGCGCCCTTCCGGGAGCGTCTCCATCACGTCTACAGTCAAGCCCGCTTTCTTCAGGCGTTCGATGCCGCTGCCGGAAACCCGGGCGTCAGGGTCCACCATGCCGATCACGACCCTGTGCACGCCGGATGAGATCAGGCGCTCGGTGCAGGGGGGGGTGAGACCGTGGTGGTTGCAGGGTTCCAAAGAGACATAGGCGGTGGCGTGGGAAAGGCGCGGGTCGGCACCGTCCAATTGATCCAAGGCGGCCACTTCAGCATGCGGACCGCCCACTGCGGCATGCCAGCCCTCGGCGATCACCGCGTTTTGGTAAACGATGACACAGCCCACCCTCGGGTTGGGCGAGGTGCCCCAACGGCCGCCTTGGGCCAGGGCCAGGGCCCGTTCCATCCAAGGCAGATCGGAGGCCTGGACTGACATGGTTCAATGTCCGGCAGCCGCCCGCTGGGCGGCATCGAGGGTGTTGCGCAAGAGGCTCACGATGGTCATGGGCCCCACGCCACCTGGCACGGGAGTGATCCAGCTGCATTTCGGCGCGACTTCGGCGTAAGCCACATCGCCCTTGAGCCGGAAACCGCGCTTGGCCGTGCTGTCTTCCACACGGGTGATGCCCACATCTACCACCACGGCTCCATCCTTGACCATGTCCGCGGTGATCATCCCGGGACGGCCAACGGCTGCCACGAGGATATCGGCCCGCCGACAGTGTGCCGCGAGGTCCTGGGTTCTGCTGTGGCAAAGGGTGACGGTGCAGTTGCCGGGTGTGCCCGCTCTGCTCAGCAACAGCGACATGGGCGTGCCCACGATGCTGGATCGTCCCACCACCACGGCGTGTTTGCCCTCTGTTTCAATGCCAAACCGCTCCAGCATGGTCATGATGCCCGCCGGGGTGGCCGGCACAAAGCCCGGCAGGCCGAGCGCCAGGTTCCCCATGTTGGAGGGGTGGAAGCCGTCGACGTCCTTTTTGGCGGATACCGCTTCGGTGATGGCCTGGTCGTCGATGTGAGCGGGGAGGGGCAGCTGGACGATGAAACCGTCGATTTGAGGGTTCTCATTGAGCCCGTGCACAATGTCCAACAGGGCTTCCTGTGAAATATCCGCTGGACGCTCCACCAATGTGCTTTCGAAACCGACTTGTGCGCAGCTCTTCACCTTGTGGTCCACATAGGTGCGGCTCGCGCCGTCCTCGCCAATCAGCACGGCCGCGAGGTGGGGTTTGCGGTGGCCTTTGTCCACCCACGCCGCCACTTCCACAGCAATTTCATCCTTGATGCGCCGGGAGAGGGCCTTGCCGTCGAGAATGCGTGTGTCCATCTGCTCGCTCGTTGTGGTGGACATCAACGGGGCATTTTCATTCCGCCCGGGATGCCCGTCCGGGACATCATCCCCGACAGCCCCCGGCGGTTGCCACTGGCGTTCATCATCTTCATCATTTTCTTCATCTCACCAAATTGCTTGATGAGCTGATTGACCTCCTGCACGTTGCGGCCACTGCCCGCAGCAATGCGGCTTCTGCGGCTCCCGTTGAGTGTATCGGGGTGTTGGCGCTCTTGGGGTGTCATGGAGCGGATGATGGCCTCGATGTGCTTGAAAGCGTCGTCATCGATGTCCATACCGCGCATGGCCTTGCCCATCCCGGGGACCATGGCGAGCAAGTCCTTGACATTGCCCATTTTCTTTACCTGTTGCACCTGCTCCAGGAAATCCTCAAAGTCAAAGCTGTTTTTGCGGATTTTACGCTCCAGCTTTTTGGCGCTTTCCTCATCGAATTGCGCTTGGGCCTTCTCGACAAGGGTGACCACGTCGCCCATGCCCAAGATGCGCTGGGCCATGCGATCCGGGTGGAAAGGCTCCAGCGCTTCCGGCTTTTCGCCCGTACCGATGAACTTGACGGGTTTGCCGGTTTCCTCTCGGATAGAAAGGGCGGCACCGCCTCGGGTGTCGCCGTCCATCTTGGTGAGGATGACGCCGTCAAATGCAAGGCGCTCGTGGAACGCTTGCGCTGTTTTTACGGCATCCTGACCCGTCATGGCATCGACCACGAAAAGGGTTTCGGAAGGTTCCACCGCCTGCTTGATGCGGGCGATTTCGTCCATCATGTCCTCGTCTACCGCAAGGCGACCCGCAGTGTCGACGATGACCACGTCGTTTCCGTGGCTGCGCGCATGGCGCATGGCGGCCAGGGCGATTTCAACGGGGTCTTTCTGTTCGCGTTGTGTAAACACGTCGGCGCCCACACGCTTGGCCATCACCTCGAGTTGGTCGATGGCGGCAGGGCGGTATACATCGCAGGCCACAAGCAAGGGACGTTTGCCCATGTTGGTGCGCAGGTGGAGCGCGAGCTTGGCTGAATGGGTGGTCTTACCAGAACCTTGGAGACCACTCATCAAAATCACCGCGGGCTTGCCCTTGATGTTGAGGCCTGAATGGGTGCTGCCCATGAAGGCAGCGAGCTCTTCCTGGGTGATTTTGACCAGCAACTGGCCCGGTTTGACCGCGGTGAGCACATCCCTGCCCAAGGCCGCTTCTTTTACGCGGTTGGCAAACCTTTTGGCTACGGTGTAGTTAACGTCGGCATCAACGAGGGCGCGCCGGATTTCCTTGGCGGTCTCTGCGATATTGGCTTCTGTGATGGTGGCTTCTCCACGAAGGCGCTGAAAAGTCCTTTCAAAGCGGTCACTGAGGGTATCGAACATGGTTGAAGCAAAGGTAGTCCGCTCTTCGTGCAGGTAGAATTGGCGGGACCTACAGCCTTTTGTAGTCGACGGAATGCAAATTTATTTCGACGAACAGGTGGAAACATCGACTAAATTGTGTAATTTAGATGTGCTTAACTGCATGAACATGCGCTTTCAACTGTACTCCCTCGCTTGTTTGCTCGTCTCCTTCTTAGGAACAGCATCCGCCCAGAACTCCTGTTATGATGTCACTGGTGACACATTGGGATTCCACCTTTCCGTGGAAACCCATGCCACCGATGTCGTAGGCGGAATGACAACATACCGCGTCTACCTGTCCACCCCGGGCACGGATGACTTTGTATCAGCCTGCATTGGTGATGCTTCGACGCCTTTGTTCCTCAACACCACGACGTCCTTTTACCAGGACCCGTTGGGCGGAACGACGGCGGCCTCCATCAACCCACTGTACTATGGCCCATTCCCCGATGCGGCTTACGACAGCTGGGTCACCATTGGCATTGACCAGCAGCCTGTGCTCGCCGATGGCCAAACCGATGTTTCGGTATTGGTCGATCCGAACGTGACTTCTTGGGAAGTCCCGTTCAGTGCAGGTGGCGATGTAGACATCAGCTCTGCCATTGGCGGTGGCTGGTACATCCTGCCCAGCAGCGCAAACGGAGTGGCCGGCACAGACCAAAAGGTCTTGTTGGCACAATTGACCACAGATGGGGAGATCAGTGGACAGTTGTACATCCAGATTTTCCCGCAAGGGGACCAATCGCAGTTGATCGAAAACACCTTCAGCTTTCAGCAGACCACCTGCGGTGTTGCAGGATGCATGGACAGCAATGCTTGCAACTATGACGATACGGCCACATCTGACGATGGCTCTTGCAGCTATGCCGCGGCCAACTTTGATTGCAATGGCGACTGCCTGACCACCGAGACCACCTTCAACGTGGACATGGACTGCAGCGGAGAGACGTTCTCTTCCGTGCACGTCACGGGTCCCTGGTGCGGATGGTGCGGTGCTGAGGCATACAATACCCTCACCGACGAAGACGGCGATGGCACGTACACGGTTTCCGTGTGCATTCCTGCCGGCGACGTGGAGTACAAGTACATGATCGACAACTGGGCTGCTCAAGAAAACCTCATCGACGACGCCCAAGCCGGAGGCGCGTGCGCAGCGGTGACGGATGCAGCCACCTATGCCAACCGCGTGGCGGTTTCGGGCAGCACGACAGCAGACACCTATGGCAGTTGCTTGACTTGCGCTGAGCAAGCCGCTTTGGCTTCAGGTTGCACAGACGACGATGCCACCAACTACAGCGCCACCGCGACAACCGACGATGGGTCTTGCCTCTTCAATGTCACCTTCCAGGTCGACATGAGCCAAGCTGGACTCCAGGCCGGAGACGTGGCATACGTAAACGGCAGCTTCAACGGATGGTGCGGCACTTGCAATCCCCTCGACGATACCGATGCTGACGGCATTTGGACGGCCACTTTGCCATTGGCGCCTGGCGTGTCTGAATACAAGTTCACCATCAATGGTTGGGACGCTCAAGAAGAGCTCGCTGTGGGATCATCTTGCGATTACAACCCTGCTGACGGGTTTGCCAACCGCGGATTCAATCTGATTGATGCCCCCATCACCATGCCTTTGGTCTGCTACAACAGCTGCTCCGAGTGCACGCAGGACATCGAAGGTTGCATGGACTCAACGGCTTCCAACTACAACAACCAGGCCACCACCGACAATGGCACCTGCCAGTACCCCGTCACCTTCCGGGTGGACATGGGCAACTTCGGCGGCACATTTGGTGTGGTCAATGTCAACGGCTCCTTCAATGGATGGTGTGGTGGTTGCAACCCCATGACCGCCATCGGTGACGACGTGTATGAGGTGACCCTCAACATCACGGCCGACACCATCGAATACAAGTTCACCCTCGACGGATGGTCGCAGCAGGAGGACTTGACGCCCGGTAGCACTTGTACCAGTACCATTGACGGATACACCAACCGCAGCCTGGTTGTGGACGGTGCAGAAGACCTTGCTGTTGTCTGCTGGGAAACGTGTGACGCTTGTCTCGACTTCCCCGGTTGCATGGACAGCAATGCTGCCAATTATGACAGCACGGCCCTGGTTGACGACGGATCTTGCCAGTACAGTGTCACGTTCCAAGTGGACATGAACGGGTACGGCCTTGCCGCGGGCGACATTGTGTATGTCAACGGCACGTACAACGGTTGGTGTGGCGCTTGCAACCCGATGGACGACACCGACGGTGACGGCATCTGGGCACTCACTGTCAACCTCACGCAAGGGCTGCAGGAGTACAAGTACACTGTCAACGGTTGGTCCGCTCAGGAGGAATTCGATGGCAGCGAGTCTTGCACTACAGCGCCAGCAGAGTTCGTGAACCGCGTCATTGATGTGACCGGAAACACCGCGCTCGACGCCGTGTGCTGGAACAGTTGTTCGGCCTGTCCCATTTTGGGATGTACCGACGCCACGGCCTGCAATTTTGCCACGGGTGCCGATACGGATGACGGTTCTTGCTACTACTGCTGTGCCGCCCTTGGCAGCGACTTCGCCGGCTATGGTTTGGAGCAGGAAATTGTCGCATTCGATGGCATTTCCGGCATGACCACCTACCGCTTCTACGTGACCACTCCAAATACGGACGACGTGGTCAGTGCGGTCAGTGGTGACACCGATGCGCCTACGGTGTTGAGCACCACGGGCACCTTCTATCAGGATCCCCTCGGAGGTGTGTTCCCCAACGCCATCAACCCGACGTTGTTTGACGCCTTCCCCGGATTGGAATATGACAGCTGGGTCACCATCGGCATTGACCAGGCCCCAGACCTCGCTGCAGGCGAGGCCCAGGTCGGATATGCCGAGGCCGAAAGCTGGATCGCCGAATTCGAGGCTGGCCAGAGCTTGACCATCGACGGTTTCTTTGGTGGCGCGTGGTATGTGACCAGCGACAACACCAACGGCATCGCAGGAGATGACAACAAAGTCCTCATTGCGCAGCTCACAACCGACGGCGCGCTCAGCGGCCAGTTCGAGGTGCAGGTTTTCCCTCACGGCGATGGCGGAAACGGCTTGGGTGACCTGGTGACCTTGACTTTCGGTCCCTACGTTGACGGCGCAGCACCAACGTTTGACAACTTCCCAGCCGACGTGACGGTGGATTGCGATGACGCACTGCCCACGGCGGATGTGACGGCCAGCGATGACTGTTCTTCTGCTGTGGTCACCATGACGGAGTCTACCTCCGGCGATGGTTGCCTCACCACCGTGGCCCGCACGTACACGGCCACAGACCTCGATGGCAATCTGACCATTGATACATGGACCATTTCTGTGGTGGACAACACGGCCCCGGTTTTCACCACCCCTGCGGACATTACCATAACCTGTGGTGAGGACCTCGACCCGAGCAACACCGGTGACGTGACCTCCGCAACGGATTGTAACACGTACACCGTCACTTGGAACGACGCACAGATTTTCAATATGGACCCCTGCGTGGGCGGCGATACCCGCGCCCGCACTTGGCGGGTGACCGATGCCTGTGGCAACGAAGCCGTAGACATCCAGGTCATCACCGTGATCGATGGCGCTTCTCCGGCATTTGCCGAAGTGCCAGCCGACACCACGGTTTCATGTGAAGCCACTGTCCCGGCTTCTGATGTCGTGGCCACCGATGATTGCGGCAGTGTCACCACCAGCCAGTCCGATGAGGTGATTGATGGCGAATGCGCCGGAAACAGCACCATTCTGCGGACGTTTACCGCGACGGACCCTTGCGGCAATAGCTCCACGTATGTGCAGACCATCGCCGTGGTCGACACCACTGCTCCCGCCTTCACGAGCGTCCCTGCTGATCTTACAGTGGGCGTCTACGATGATGTGACGGTAGAAATGGCCGTGGCCAGCGACAATTGCAGTGCAGCCACCGTGCTGTACAGCGACGAAACCGATGGCAGCGCCAATGATTTCGCCCTGATCCACCGGACCTTCACGGCTGTGGACGCCTGCGGCAACGCCGCATCGGTCACCCAGACCATCACGGTCCTCGAGGTGCTCGGTTGTACTGACGCCCTCGCCTGTAACTACGACAACGTGGCAACGGCCGACGACGGCAGCTGCGACTACTGCTCTTGTGACGGTGTATTCCCCGCCACGGGACCTTACGGTGTGGAAATTGACACCATCGTGGACGGCATCGACGGCATGACCACCTATCAGGTGTACCTCACGCTGGAGAATGCAGACGATTTCGTCAGCGCTGTGACCGGTGATACGGACAACCCCAGCTTTATTCGCACCAACACCTCTTTCCACCAGGACGCCCTCGGTTCGGCCAATGCCCATGGCATCAACCAAGCCGTCATCGACGCCTTCCCAGCCTTGGCTTACGACAGCTGGGTGTCCATCGGACTCAATAGCGCAGCAGACGTTGCAGCAGGAGAGGGGGAAGTCTCCCTCGTGGAAGGCGAGCCCTGGGTGGGTGCCTTTGAAGCGGGCGGCGACCTTGACCTCACCGGCCAGTATGGCGGGGGTTGGTTCCTCCTCAATGGCGCTGCCAATGGCGTTGCCGGAGCAGACCTGCGTGTGCTCCTCGGACAGTTCACCACCGACGGTGTATTCAGCGGCCAGCTGTATGTCCAGGTGTTCCCGAACGGCGATGGATCCAACATGCAGTTCCAGACGGTCCGTTGGGGAGAGCCCCAGTGCGGATGTCAATTGGTAGACGCGTGTAACTACGACCCGTCTACGGCTTACACCGACAACGACAACTGTCTCTATCCAGAAGACTACTACGGCGCCGCTCACTTTGACTGTGATGGCGTATGCCTCAACGACGCCGATGAAGACGGTGTTTGCGACGAGGATGAGGTGCCAGGTTGCACGGATGAAACCGCCTGCAACTTCCAGACTGAAGCCACTGATGAAAACGGTTCTTGTACCTATCCTGACTATGGATACGAGTGTGACGGTTCCTGTATTTCCGATGGTGACAACGACGGCATCTGCGACCTGAACGAAGTGCAGGGCTGCAACTTGGCCAATGCCTGTAACTACGACAGCGCGGCCACTGAGAATGACGGCAGCTGCACGTTTGACTGCTATGGCTGTACAGACTCAGGCGCAGCCAACTACGAAGCTGAAGCCCTGCTTGACGATGGCAGCTGCCTCTATGGGGGTTGCACAAATGACAGCGCATCCAACTACGACGCCACGGCCGACTTCAACGACGGCTCCTGCCAGTTCCCTGGTTGCACCAACCCCTTGGCGTGCAACTTCACGGTGGGCGCGAACTTCGATGATGGTTCTTGTGACCTGCTCTCTTGCGCCGGATGTACCAACACGTTGGCGTGTAATTACGACGCGACCGCTACGCTCAGCGATGGAAGCTGTGAGTTCTTCTCCTGCCGCGGTTGTACCGAGGATGGCGCCGTCAACTACGACGCCACAGCCACCGTGGACGATGGGTCTTGCCTCTTTGGAGGCTGCCTGGATCCTGCGGCCAACAACTACGATGCTACAGTGGACTTCAGCGATGGATCATGTGCCTATGATGGTTGCACCAATCCGTTGGCCTGTAACTATGACATCAACGCTACGGACGACAATGGCTCTTGTGAATTTGCCAGCTGCAGTGGCTGCATGATCACCTTTGCGTGCAACTATGACCCTGAGGCCACCATCCAGGTGGACAGTGCCTGTGACTTCTACAGCTGCTGTGGCGACCCCGCAGCCGACAACTATGAAGCCGGTGTGGCAGACTTCTTGACCTACGGTTGTACCTACGGCGGTTCTGCCCCCATGGTAGAGTCGGTGGGCTGTGAATTGCCCTTTGCTTGCAACTTCGGTGATGCAGAAAACGACTGCGAATTCTCTTCTTGTGCCGGTTGTACGGAAGAAGCGGCCTGCAATTATGACGCCGACGCCACCATCCCCGTTACCTGCCTCTACCCCGAAGACATCTTTGGTGTCAGCTACGTGGATTGCACAGGCGATTGCTTGACGGATGTCAACGCAAATGGGTTGTGCGATGAGGTCGAAGTGACGGGTTGTACCAACGCTGTAGCCTGTAACTACGATGCACAGGCCACCTTTGATGACGGTTCATGCGACACGGTCAGCTGCTATGGCTGTACTGATGCCGCGGCCTGTAACTATGACGACACCGCCACCCAGAACGACGGTTCCTGTGACTACGTGACGTGCTTTGGCTGCATGGACGCAACGGCTTGCAACTACGATGCCGATGCGCTGTACAGCGACGGCTCTTGTAATTATGCGCCAGGTCCATTCTTGGACTGCAACGGTGATTGCATCAATGACGGCAATGCCAATGGCATCTGCGACGAGCAGGAAACCCTCGGTTGTATCGACCTCGGTGCTTGCAACTTCGAAGCTGATGCCACCTTTGACGATGGAAGCTGTGAATACACAAGCTGCACGGGCTGTACCAACGCTTCAGCGTGCAACTACGACGCCAGCGCGTCCATCAATGACGGCTCATGCGAGTTTGCCAGCTGCCTCGGCTGTATGGATGCCACCGCATGCAACTACGATGCTGCCGCAACCCAAGACGACAGCAGCTGCACCTACCCGGAAGCCGAATATGACTGCGATGGCAATTGCCTCGTAGACACGGACGGAGACGGCATCTGCGATGCCTTCGACGGCAACTTTAGCGGCTGTATGGACGCTTTGGCTTGCAACTATGAGCCCATGGCTGATGCCGATGACGGTTCTTGCGACTTCTGCAGCTGTGCGGGATACACTTCTGATCAGCCCCAATACGGTGTGGAGATCGAAGAGTACGCCACCAACGGCATTGCGGGATACACCACGTACCGTGTGTACATCACGTTGCCCAATGCGACGGACAAGGTGAGCGCCATTACGGGTCAGACCGAGAATCCCACCTATGTGGAGACCACAGGCGACTTCTACCAACACCCCAACGGCGGGGTCTTCCCGAACGGCATCAACCCCATCTTGTATGACTTCGTGCCGGAGATTGAGTTCGACAGCTGGTTTACCATCGGCATCGACGCTGCCCCTGTGGGCGCCAACGGTGAAGGCAACATTCAGGGATTGCCTGAGCCCGAACCTTGGAGCTCTGTTTTCGAAAGCGGTGCAGGTTTCTCCATCGATGACATCATTGGCTCAGGTTGGTTTGTCAACCCCGATGTGTCCAATGGCCTCGCCGGGGACGACCAGAAGGTCCTGCTCGCCCAGCTGACCACCAATGGTGATCTCAGCGGCCAGTTCTATGTGCAGGTGTTCCCCGAGGGCAGCAACTTGAACCAAGAGCGCGTGACGTTGACCTTCGGCGGCAGCCAGTGCGGCTGTACTGACCTGACGGCTTGCAACTATGTCGCCAGCGCCATCATTGACGACGGTAGCTGCTACTATCCCCAGTTTGGATATGGTTGTGACGATGTGTGCTTGTTCGATTCAGAGGCCCCCCAATTCACGGAGACGCCTGCTGATATGAACGTGAGCTGCACCGCTGACATCAGCGTGGTGATGCCCGCCGCTACGGACAACTGTGACCAGGATCTGACATTCAGCTATAGCGACGAAGTCTTAGATGGCCCATGCGGCGAAACCTTCGACATCATCCGGACCTACATCGTGACCGATGACTTTGGCTACGCCGATACGGTGTCCCATGTGATCCATGTGGTCGACGAGCAGGCCCCCATCTTCACCAACGTCCCTGCTGACGCTACCGTGGAATGCGGTGACCCGCTGCCTGCCAACCAAGCCGTGGCCGTAGATAACTGCAACGGCGTGACCATTACCCACAGTGACGAAATGACCGTCACGGGTTGCGGAAACACCGGCACCATCGTGCGTACTTGGTATGCAGAAGATGCGTGCGGCAATATCAACACCGCCACGACCACCTTCACGGTCGAGGACAATACAGCACCTGCCATTTCGGATGTTCCTGCCAACACGACCATCGGTTGCGAGGAGGATTACAGCTTCCCCAACCCCACGGCTTCAGACGCCTGTGGAACGGTGGACCTGACCGAAGAGGTGACCGTGGTGGAAGGCGCTTGCGCCAACAGCTACACGCTGATCCGCACCTTCACGGCGATCGACGATTGCGGCAACTTTGCCCAAGCGGTGCAGAGCGTGACCGTGGTCGATGATGATGCACCTGTATTTGCCGGCTTGCCAGCAGACCAGACGCTGGAGTGTGGCGATGCGATTCCGGCAGCCACGGTTACCGCTGAGGACGCCTGCGCTGGAACCATTGAGGTGACGTACACCGACAGTGAGGTCGCTGTGGATGCCTGCAATTACCAGGTGGTCCGCACCTATACAGCTACCGACTCCTGTGGCAACTCAGCCAGCCATGATTGGACACTGACCTTCGAGGACACCACCGCGCCGACCTTTACGGCTCCCGGTGACGTGACCCTCGATTGCTCAGCCGACACTTCACCCGCAGGTGCAGGTGATGTCACCGATGCCGCCGATGCATGCGATGCCGCCCCTGCAGTGACCTACTCTGATGTGGTGACCGACGGCGTGTTCTCTCTCGAGGGCATGACGGCTGACCTGCGCGTGGAGCTGCGCCTGGACAACCTGCCTGCATTCCCACGGGTGCTGGAAGCTACGGGCGTGACCATTGGCAGCGGTGCAGAATTGACCATTGCTGACCAGACTTCCAATGCGCTCAACCTGCGCGGTGCGGTTGAGGTCGACATCACCGGCAGCCAGATCGGGCTCTCTGTAGCCGATGTGACTTCCTCTGAAAGCTATGACTTCATCGAAGTGCGCTTGAGCAACATCTCAGGTGCGGGCATCGTAGGTGCCACGGTGGATATGGGATCCTTGCTCGCCGATGCTGCCTCTGCAGATTGGACGGTCACAACGTTGGCCAACGAGATTGTCTTGACCCTGGAAGAGACCGATGGCAGCGTGATGTCTATCGTGAATGGCGGAACGGCTTCTATGAATGCATTGAGCCCGCTCAACTGCATGACCGACAACATCATCACGCGTACTTGGACAGTGACCGATGCCTGCGGCAACAGCACTTCCGACGTACAGACGATCCTGTTGGAAGACATGACAGCTCCGGTCTTTGACTTCACACCGGCCGACCAGACGTTGGACTGCGCAGCATCTTACACGCTCGAGATGGCCACGGCGACCGACGCTTGCACGGGAGTGACCGTGACGTATGTCGACAGCGAGACCTTCCCTTGTGATGGCAGCCGCGTCATTGAGCGCCTCTTCACTGCAGTGGACGGTTGTGGCAATGCGACGACCCACCTTCAGACGATTTCCTTCTTGGATACCACGGCACCGACCTTTACCAGCACCCCAGACGACCTGTCGCTGGAGTGCAGCGAGGCGCTGCCTGTGACTTCAGCCGAAGCTTCCGATGATTGTGGTGCCGTGACGGTGACCTACAGCGACGAGACGGTGGCCGGTGATTGCACAGGCAACTACACGGTGCTGCGCACGTTTACTGCGGAGGATGGCTGTGGAAACAGCACAACCCACGTCCAGACCATCGGGTTCACCGATACGACGGCGCCTGTGGTACTCTCAGCACCTGCCGACACGAGCTACGGGGTGTTTGCCGGACAATCCATTCCGGTCGAATGGCCTGAAGCTGAGGATGCATGTGGTACGGTTGACATCACCTTCGTAGATGTATGCACCGAGCAAGGGCTCGGCGGATACACCGCGACCCGCTCCTTTACCATTACGGACGACTGTGGAAACAGCACCGAGGTAAACCAGACGGTGACGGTAACCTTTGCACTGGGCTGTGACGACCCTGTGGCCATCAACTACGATCCTCAGGCCATGGCCGGTGACGGTTCTTGCTTGTATGCCGGTTGCACCAACCCGGAGGCCCTCAACTTCAACCCGCTCGCGGATGAAGACGACGGTTCCTGTCTGGTGGCCACGATCGAGGGCTGCACGGATCCCGGGGCTTGCAACTACTTTGAAGCGGCCAATGCCGACGACGGATCCTGCGATTACTGCAGCTGCCTCAGCGCTCCGGTGATCGACGGTTACAGTGTCTCTCTGGAGACAGTGGCTGTGGATGGTGTGCCAGGCATGACCACTTACCAGCTGTTCGTGACGATGGTGAACCCCACCGACGTATTGTCGAGTGTGGTGGGAGAAAATGGCCTCGAGACCTACATCAATACCACGACGTCCTTCTATCAAGATCCCTTTGGCAGTGCCTTGGGTCAGAACATCAACCCACTGCTCTTCGGCATTGCGCCGCAGTTGCCTTACGACAGCTGGGTGAGCATTGGACTGTCCGGCGCACCGGACACCCAAGCGGGTGAGATTGAGGTGACGGCCATCGAGAGTGAAAGCGCCAACTGGATCGCTCCGTTTGAAGCCGGTGGAAACGTTGCCATTGACGGTGCATTTGGTGGAGCTTGGTTCACACTGAATGGTGCGACCAATGCCATTGGCGGCGACGACCTCCAGGTCTTGCTGGGGCAGTTCACCACCAACGGTTCCCTGAGTGGCCAGATCAGCTTGCAGATCTTCCCCGAAGGCGACGGCGACAATGACATGATCATCACCTTCCCGATTGGCAACAGCAGCTGTGGATGCACAGATCTGACGGCGTGCAACTTCAATGAAGCTGCCACCAGCGATGATGGAAGCTGTGAGTACACGGGCATCTATGATTGTGACGGTGAGACGTGCATGAACGATGCGGACCAAGACGGCATCTGTGACGAACTGGAGGTTCCCGGTTGTACAGACGGAACAGCCTTGAACTACTCCGCTGCTGCTTCTGACGACGACGGCTCCTGCCTGGTGCTCGGTTGCTTGGATCCCAACGCCGACAACTACGACGAGTTGGCCAATGTCGAGGGCGATTGCACCTACCCGATGGAAGGCTGCACGGACGCCTCCGCGGTGAACTACGACGATACAGCGTTGGTGGATGACGGCTCCTGCCTGTTCCTCGGTTGCATGGACCCGGCAGCGGACAACTATGATGCCAATGCCAATGTCAGCGGCTTCTGCTCATACCCGACTGAAGGTTGTACCGATGCGGCTGCCGCCAACTATGACGAAGCGGCCATCATCGACGATGCTTCCTGCTTGTATCCGGGTTGTACCGATCCGACGGCGTTGAACTATGACCCATCAGCCAACTTCGATTCAGGTTGTATCCTGCCATTGGAAGGCTGCACGGACCCACAGGCTGAGAACTACAACGAACTGGCCAACACCAACGACGGCACGTGCGAATACACGCCGCCATGTCCTGGTGACCTCAACGGCGACGGAACGATCAACATCAACGACCTGCTGGACTTCTTCCAGATCTACGGTTCGGATTGCCCAGAGTAACCGAAACGCGTTGATTCCCATACCAACCCCCTGCGGGTTCGGAAGGAAAGGGGTGCCCATTCGGGTGCCCCTTTCTCTTTTACGGGAATACCTTTGACGGCATGGATGAAGCGGACCTGGACGGACTGAGGGAAAAATTGAATGCCCACCACAATTGGCCTTCGGAATACATGTTCAAGTTCATTGCCCCCAACGAGGCGGAAAAGACCGAGGCCATCATCGCGGTGTTCCCGCCCGAAGTGACCATTGACCGCAAAATCAGTGGGGGAGGGAAGTACATCTCATTGACCATCCGCGAGGTGGTGTCAGACGCCGATGGTGTCTTTGCCCGGTATACTGCTGTCCATGCAATTGGTGGCATCTTTGCCCTGTGACCTTCCCACATTCGCGCCATGCACACGCTTGACCTTCTCTCACAAGTGCTGTTTGTCGGCCTCATGGCCATGCTGCTCTACGTGCTCTACAATCGCTTTGTCCAGATGCTGTCCAAGGACAGAATACAGGGCGCCTATGCCAACATCGTGACATGCGTGCGGCAGGCCGATGGGCAATTGTCCGTGGAAGTGGAATGCAGTGAACCCACCGAGTGCAAGGTCGCGTGGAAGGGGGGAGAGGCCACGCTGTCCTGTGGTGCCGGCCTCCACAGCGAAACCATCGCTTCGGGGCCAGCGCAAGGCGAAGACATCGTCTTCACCTTTGACAATCAAGTCGTCCGCAGGAAAGTCTCCTGAATTACATCCGCTCGGGCAGGTCGATGCCCAGCAGGTGCATGCCGGCATGCAATGTGCGCGTGAACCGCTCGGTGAGCACCAACCTGAGGTTGCGCGTATCGGGGTCCTCTGCCCCGAGGATGGGGTGGTCCTGGTAGTAGCTGCTGTAGCCCTTGGTCAAGTCGTAGCACCAGTTGGCCACCAATGAAGGGTTGTATGTGTCGGCTGCTTCTTCAATGACATCGGGAAGGTCGTGGAGCAGGCTCACCAGGGCCATTTCCGCCTCCCCGGGAAGGGCCATCGAAGGTGAGGCTTCTGTGGCGGTGCCTGCTGCTTCCGCCTTGCGCAGGATGCTCCTTCCGCGCACATAGTTGAAGAGGATGAAGGGCCCGGTATTGCCGTAGAAGTCAATCGATGCCTTGGGGTCAAACATCATGTTCTTCTTGGGATCCACCTTGAGCAGGAAGTACTTGAGCGCACTGAGTCCCACCTTTTGGAAGACGCCCTGGCGCGCAGCTTCATCCAGCCCCTCCAACTTCCCCGCTTCTTCGGCGATGTCCCTGGCGATATCAAACATCTCCCGCATGAGGTCATCGGCGTCCACCACCGTGCCTTCCCGCGACTTCATCTTGCCCTCGGGGAGCTCCACCATGCCATAGCTCAGGTGGTGGCAGCGCTGGGCTTGCGCGAAGCCCAATTTGCCCAGAACCAAAAACAACACCTTGAAGTGGTATTCCTGCTCGTTGCCCACGGTGTAGACCTGGCGGTCGAGATCGGGAAAGTCCTGAAAACGCAGCAAGGCGGTACCGATGTCTTGCGTCATGTAGACAGCAGTGCCATCGGCGCGAAGCAGCAGTTTGCGGTCGAGGCCATCTTCTGTGAGGTCGGTCCAGACGGCCCCATCCTCACCGCGCTCGAATACACCGCGCTCAACGCCCTCCAGCACGCGCTCCTTTCCCACGAGGTAGGTGTCGCTTTCAAAGTAGAGCTTGTCAAATTCCACGCCCATGGTGGCATAGGTGTCGCGGAATCCGGCATAGACCCAGCTGTTCATGGTCTTCCACAATTCCACAGTGTCTGTGTCGCCTTGCTCCCAAAGGCGCAGCGTTTCCTGCGCCTCCAACAGGATGGGTGCGCTCTTTTCTGCGACAGCTTGTTCGGTTCCAGCGGCGACCATGGCAGCGACCTCCTTCTTGAAGGCCTGGTCGAAAGCCACGTAGTACTTGCCCACCAGTTTGTCGCCCTTGATTCCGTTGGACTCGGGTGTTTCACCTGCGCCGAATTTGCGCCAGGCGACCATGGATTTACAGATGTGGATGCCCCTGTCATTGATGATCTGCACCTTGGTCACGGCATGTCCACGGGCTGCGAGTATCCGGCTGACGCTGTGCCCCAAGAAGTTGTTTCTCAGGTGGCCCAGGTGAAGGGGCTTGTTGGTGTTGGGCGAACTGTATTCCACCATCACGTGGGGTGCACTGCCCGCGGGCTCCCGTCCATAGTTGGCTTCTGCGGCCGCATGGGCCAGCCAATCCGCCCAGTATTCTTTTTCGAGTTCAAGGTTCAGAAAGCCCTTGACGACATTGTACCCCACGACGGGCCCTTCTGCCGCTGTCATGGCCTTGCCGAGCTGTTCGGCTGTGGCATCGGGTGCAGCCTTGCTGTGCCGGGCCAGGGGAAAGCAGACCACGGTGCGGTCCCCGGGAAATTCCCGTCGCGTTTTCTGAACGCTGAAATCTGCGGCGGGCAAGGCGGAACCAAAGGCCGCTTGGAATGCAGAAGCGGCGATGGATTGGAGGAGGGCGTCCAGGCGCTGAGGAGCAACGGTGACCATGGTCAAAAGGCGTTCTTGGGCAGGAAAACTTCAGCCAACATGCACCGCACCGATCCACCGCCCAATTGTTCGATGGTGGGGATGGGGGCGTGCACAATGGGGGCGTGCGCGGTCAGGGTGGCGCGTTGTTCGGTAGTAAAAGCGTGGTAAGCGGCGCTGGACATCGCGATGCACGGTGTATCCTCTGCAGTGCGCACTTCGAGCACATTGCCCGCAAAACCGTTGACTTGTTGGGGGGTGATGTCCACGATGGCATGGCCGGTGGCGCTGAGCGAATCCATCACGAGTTTGCGTTGGGCGGGGTCCGCGATGCTTTGGGAGCAGACAACGGCCCACCCTGTGCCGATGGCCAGCATGACGTTGGTGTGGTAAATGGGCTCGGTCTGTACGCCTGTGGTTTGAACCGCCGTAAAAGCCACGAGTTCGTATCCAAAAGTTTCTGCGAACTGCTCTGCGGCTTGGCGGTCCGTGCGCGGCCCAATCGCGGCATAGGCCAGGCGGTGGACACGGTCCAAGATCAGGCTCCCTGTGCCTTCTAGGTAAACGCCGTGGTCTTCGAACTCTGTGAAGTCCACGATGGCATCGAGGTGCACACCAAAATCGGCCACAAGTGAATGCAACAGGGACTCCCTGCGCTCACTTCTGCGGTTGGGCGCAAACATGGGGTAGATGCCCACTTTGCCATCGCCGTGAAAGCTGACCCAATTGTTGGGGAAAAGGGCATCGGGTGTGTCTGGTTCGGGGTTGTCCTCGTAAACAGCAACCGATACCCCCTGGGCCTTCAAAGCGGCAACCACGCCATCAAATTCTTCTTGAGCGCGCTCCACAGCGTCGCCGGCACCGTCGCCAGGCTGTTGGTAGGCATTGTTGACGGCGGTCTGCTCGTTCATCCTGAAGGACGCCGGGCGGATCATCATCACAAGGTTGGTGGATTGCACCGAAGTTGGGGTCTCAATGGCCATCAGGTGTGGGGTTCAATCACGGCGCAACAAAGGGAGGGTAGTGCAGCGAAACAGGCCACCCATGCGGCCTACACAGTCCATGGGGCAATGCACCAATCGGTAGCCCTTGTCCTGCAACACTTGGGACAGCCGCTCAAACTGAGGGTCGATCAGCAAGGTGTCCGGTGCGAGGTGCAACAGGTTGGTTTGCAACTGTGCCGCTTCTTGGGCCGACACCTCGATCAACGTCGTGTGCAGGCTGTTCAAATAACCGAGTTCGCTTTCCTCTTCAAAAAACGCCGGGCAGACGATGGCCTCACCACCACCCAAGGGCATGTACGCGCAATCCAAGTGGAGTGCGCACTTCAAAGGGTCCTCGTCGTCCTTGGACAACGCAATCCCCACCACTGCTCGGTGGGGGAATTGCTGTTTCAAAAAGTCGAGGGCAGAGGCTGTGGTCCGCGCGACCTGCAGGTCCAACCACGCTTTGTTGCGGGTGACACCCACCAGGATGGCATCTCCAGTGACGACGACATCACCACCTTCCAATTGCACGTCCGCGGGCAAATCGAGCCAATGCCCTTTTGGCAAAAGGGGCGCGACACCTTCCCATTCTTGGCTGCGCTCATCAATGGTCCGCGAGCGGATGAAAACGCCATCGATGACCACACCGACATCGCGCGCGAAAATTTGTTCTACCCCTGGGATGTTGTGCGGACGCAAGACCTCCACACCTTCAGCAGCCAGTACTTCTGACAAGCCATCGAGCTGCTTGGCGACATCATCTTGGCGCGGAAACGTGCCCCGCGCAAGGTGCCACTTGGAGGTGGGGTCGTACGCTTCTTGCAAGACCGGAGGCGGCCCCATGTCCCGTCCATGGCCCAGCACCACTTTTCTAAGTGTGCTCCATTCGTTGGGTATGTGCAGATCAACGGAGGTCATCCCACGCGCAGCATCTCATTTATCGGCCACTGACGGTAGGGAGTTCCGGCAATGTCCCATGCATGTCGCGGTGTGCTTGCGCATCCACAACAGCCGCAGAGTCCATGACCTGCACAACGGCCGGCACCATTTGCCAACCGTCGTTGAGCCACATGATGTAGTCTGAAGCACCCTCCTTTCCGTGGGCGCGCATGGCGTAAAGGAGCCGCTGGGTTTGAGCAGTGATGTGCCTTCTGAGTACCGTGTCTCCCGCAGCATCAACGTAGGTTGTATCCATGTATGAGATAGAGGCCCCGGGGTACCGTTCGCCCAGCGTCCTGCCAAAATTCTTGTAATTGCCGGTCCACCGCTTCTGAAACACCACATGGTGGCGCAGGTCAATTTCAGCCAGGCTGACGTCGTACACATCACCCTCATAAAAAGGCGAGGCATACAGCAGGGTCCAATGGTCCAGACGGGTGGATACACCGATGCTGTCCCAGCGGCCCCACATGGTCACATACATGTCGAAGATGGAGTCATTTTCAAAGGTCTCCGGGATGTAGTAGTCCCCAAAATGCCGCGCGAAATCACTTTCATTGTTGGATTCCAAGAACCCCAAAAGGTCATCTTGGAATTGGGCATAATCCTCATCCTCCAAAAAGACCCGGGCAGTATCCGGGAAATTCAGCACCGTAGGGGTAGCCATGTACTGGGGGTGCAAAGGGTCCTGATAGTCAACGGGGGTCTTTCCGCCATTGGACATCCCGCCGGGTGTGCAAGAGGAGAAGAAGGCCATCAATGACAGGGCAGCGCACCAAGACCAAGGCACCGGTGTGCGGCTGCAAATCGGGGATCGAAACGGCATAAAGGCGAAGATAGCGCGAGCACCTGCGCCTGAGACATCAATTTGGGAAGAAGCCATCCTTGATATTTGCCTCCTGCTGGAGCACAAGAATGGTCCACCTGAGCACACTGTCCAGAAACGTCTTGCGCTGATCCCCGTTGGCAGTGAGCAGGCGGTGCTTGTGCGCCGGAGGCAATCCAAGCCATTGGGTCAAGTCTTGGATGGTTTCATTTTGCAACGCGTCCACATCGACTTCCTTGACCTGAAGCAGATTTTTGATTTCCGTCACCCGCGACCGGTGGGTTTGAGAAAGTGCTTCGTTGAGGTTCATGCTGCGCTCAACCACGGCGCCTCCAGGATAGGGCTTGGGGTCTAAAATCGATTGGAAATGCACCGTCTCAAAATGCCCCACGCATTCCACGATGATGTCTTTGCGCCCCCCGGGATGGACCTTTTTGACCTCGACCAAGCGGGCGAGCGTACCCGTAGAAGCCGTCACATCTTCGTAGTGGAAGGGGATGCCAAATCGGTTGTGCTCTTCTCGGCCCTCCTCCAGCGCATTTTCAAGTTCTGCGACCAGTTGGCGGTAGCGTGGCTCAAAGATGTGCAGCCCCGTTTTTTCTCCAGGGAGGAGAAAAACGCCCAGTGGAAACAGGGGTAGGGGAAAAGAACGATCAGCCATCCTTATGAATATACGGGAGTTTGGGCGGGGATGTTCCGGTCGGGGGCATCAGTCCATATCCAAGCCGTACCAGACGGCTTTTCCAGTGCGGTCCACACCTTCTATGAGGATGCCCACATCGCCTTCACGGATGGCGGTTTCTACGGCGCGGACATAGGCGTCTACATCCGGAGTTGGTGTGCCATTGACCGATTGAATCACGGTTCCCTTTTGTACCCCAGCCTTGGAAAAAGGACCGGGCTCGACAGCCAGGACCACCACGCCAGAAGGGACATTCTCCGCGCCGCCCACCCGGCAGCCATACATCAGTGCAGTTCCTTCCATCGCGTCAGGGGGCGCCGTTTCAGCCCCCCCGGCAGCCCTGTCTTCCTGCCAATCTCCACGCGCAGTCAATTGCACTTCAATGGGCAGCGTGCGGCCATCTCGCCACACTTGAACTTCTGCAGTTTCTCCGGGCCTGAACCGATTGACCCGTTCGAGCAATTGCGGCACGGTCGAAGCCGGTGTGCCCGCCACGGCCAGAATCACATCGCCGGCCGCCATGCCGGCCGCCGCAGCGCCGCTGCCGGAGGTGACCCCGGTGACCAGCACCCCTTCCACAGCCGGCAAGTCCAGCCGGTCGGCCAGGGGCTCATCCACAGGGGTGATGTTGACCCCCAGAAAGGCGCGCTGCACGGCACCGTATTCAATGAGGTCGCGCGCCACCTTCTGCGCCAAATTCGACGGCACAGCAAACGCATAACCGGCATAGCTGCCCGTCTTGGAGGCGATGGCCGTGTTGATCCCTATCAGGTTTCCGCTGACATCCACCAAGGCGCCGCCGCTGTTGCCCGGGTTGACCGCCGCATCGGTTTGAATAAAGCTCTCTACGGGAAACAAGGAGCGGTCGAAATCGGGCCGCAGCAATTGCAGGTCCCGCGCCTTGGCCGAGACTATGCCCGCGGTGACGGTGCTGGTCAGGTCAAAGGGGTTGCCCACCGCCAGCACCCAGTCGCCGACCTGGACCGCATCCGAATCGCCCCACTTCAGGGCGTGCAGGTCGCTGGGTGCCACTTTGAGCACGGCGATGTCGGTGGTGGGGTCCGAGCCGACCAGTTCGGCCTGCAGGGTGCGGTTGTCATTCAATCCAATCTCGATGACATCGGCACCCTCGATGACGTGGTGGTTGGTGACGATGTAACCACGTGCATCCAATATGACGCCGCTTCCCGAGCCGGTCTGCACCTGCACGGGGCCAGAGGGTTGGAACAGCGAACCCCAGTCTGACCAGCCTTGTCGGAGGGCCACTTGTTGCGCGGTCCGCACGTGCACCACTGCATCCAATGCGCGGCTTGCAGCACCCCTGAAATCAGGCAGGCTGGTGAGGTTGGCTGCACTTGCCGCTTCGTCTGGGGCAGCGGTGGAATTGGAAGCAGGCCGCAATTCAACGGCAGCAGGCTGGTGTTCCAAGACCGTGTGGAAATGGGGGGTGTCGGCAGGTGCGGTAGCCGGCTTCAACCCCAGGGCGACAGCACCACCCAGAAAGGCGGCAGAAAATGAAAGGAGAATGAGAAATAACGGTTTTCTTGTCATGCGGGCGTGCAGTTGTTCTGTTCGAAATAACTGCAGCAAAGGCAGGGAATTGCCCGTGGCCTTCTTAAGAAATCTAATTTGCGCGGACCGGAGGCACAGGACCACAATTCAGCCCTGTGGGCCGTTCGAACGGAGGGTGCAGTCCGTGATCAATGGCGCCGCACAGCGCTTGTAGGGGCAGGGGGTTACTTCAAGCCAATTTCACGCAGGCGGTGGTCCAGGAACTCCGCAGCAGTCCAGCGCGGATAGGCGCTGTCATCGCCCATGATGGGGTCGAGGGGCATGGGGCCTACAGGGTGCAAGAAAAACGGCAGGCTGTAGCGGGATTGATTGCGCTGGGCACCGGCTGGGAGGACCACCCTGTGCGTGGTGGAGCGCAGCACACCACCGGTCAGGTTCTGCAACATGTCGCCTACGTTGACCGTGAGGTTTCGGGCATGCGCGCGCACGGGGATCCAATCGCCCTCTTTGTCCAGGACTTCGAGGCCATCTGCGGAACTGCCCACGAGCAAAGTGATGAGGTTGATGTCCTCGTGGCTGCCGGCACGCGGGGCATCGGCTGGCGCGTCGGGGGCAGGAGGGTAGTGCAGCACCCGCAAGATGCTGTTGCCGCCCTCCACATGGGTGGCGAAGTAATTCCGGTCCAATTCCAGGGATACGGCCACCGCTTCGAGCAATCGTGCGGCCAACGTCTCGAGTTCGGCATAAATGGCGCGTCCTTCCGCAATGAAGGATGGAACGGCCTCACAGCCAGGCTGTGTGTAATGGGCCTGCGCAAAGTGATAGAATTCCTTGAGATCGGCGCGGGCATCGTCCTTGGCGTGCTCCTGTCCGAAAGGGGTGTACCCGAAGTTGCCACCAACGCCCGCAATGCTGGACTTCCGCTTCTCTTCTTCTGCCAACCCAAAGAACTGCTCAGCCGCGGAATAGGCCGACCCGATCCGGTCTTGGCTCAGTCCGTGACCCTCCAAGGTCACAAACCCATATGTTTCGAATGCTTCCCGCAATGCACGGGGGAAGGTGGATTGGGCCTCGGTGTCCCCGGAAAGGAACCCCGAAACGTCCAGGACAGGAATGGCCTTGAGCATGAGACAAAAATAGGATGTAATGCCGCTGCTAGTTTTTTGGGGCTGCCTGAGACTCAAGCAAAGCGACCAAATGGCGGGATGCAGCGGTCCACGTGAAGTTGGAGCGGACGATGTGGGAGGCTTCTTGTCCCATGTCCGTGCACCGCGTGGAATCGGTGAGGAGGGCTTGGATTTCCCGCGCAAAGGATGCAGCGTCTTCAGCTGTGGCCACAGCCGTCCCGGTCTCGCACCCCAATGCGGCAAGGGCGCGTGGCGTGGTCACGCAGGCTCGCGCCAAAGCCATGGCCTCCAGCAATTTGTTTTGCAATCCCGTGTTGACCAGCATGGGTGCTGCAAAGACCGGTGCCGCGAGATAGGCCGCTCGGATGTCCTCCACATTGCCCATCACCGTGATGTCGGCAGTGGCGAGCGCTTTTACAGAGGCCAGGGGCTGCGCACCACAGATGAGCAGCTTGAGGGGGCGGCCAGCCATTTTTTGGAATTGCGGTGCGACCTCTTGGGCCAAAAACCGTGCGGCCACCACATTGGGCGCATACCCCAGGTTGCCGCAAAAGGCCACGTCATAGGACGCATGGATACTGGTAAGTGGCGCAGGGTCGGCATCCAATGAGAAAAACGCCGTGTCCACGCCGTTGGGCACCACCAGGACTTCTTCGCGGTCAGGATGGGGCAGCAATTGCCTGTCCTGCTCAGAAATGATGGTGCAGGCATCGAAATACTGCGGCATTCGGTGCTCATAACGCAGCAAACGGCGGCCTTCTTCCAACAGCAAGGGACGCTTCCACCAAGGCGCCCGGTCCGCCTCCCGCTGGGCTCCGGCATGAAGCGTGTCCATGATGTCCAGCACATGCGGCACCTCATCAAGGTCCTTGACATACTCGGCGGTGCGGACCATTTGCGCCAACAGTGCGTGGGGTTGGCGTTCCAAAATCTCCTTGCGGATCCGGCGCACCAAACGGCGCTCGGTAAAGAGCAGTACTTGGAATGGGCGCCGGGAAAAGACCGACCACATCATCCGCACAACCGCCTTGACCAGATTCAAGCGGTGCACGGTCACCGACGCACAACGCCCTTGGATTTGCGTCAATTCTTCCGGCGAGACGGCCCGAAAGCTCAGGCAGTGCAAGTCCACTTCAAAGTGGGCGTTCAACACGGCCAATTGATGGAAAATGCGCAGCCTGTCACCCTTGTTGAGTGGCAAAGGAAACCGGGGTGTCAACACCGCCAATCGCGGCCGGTCCTCAGGTGTGGGCATGCTTTCCATAGAACGCCAGCAGAGATGCACCGATGCCGTCGCGGTCAAAAGCGCTGTGGGCGGCTTTCCTGCCCGATTCCGAGAGCACAGCCAACCGCTCGGGGTGGTGCAGCAAATCAATCAGGACATCAGCCAACCCATCCGGTGCCGCCTGCACCACGGCGTTGTCATCCATCAACTCCAGCCCCTGAAGCCCTACATCTGTGGTGGCCACGGGAATGCCGCGGCTCATGGATTCCACAATTTTCACCCGGATGCCCGCCCCGCGCAGCAGGGGAACCACCAACAGGTCGAATTGGTTTGCAAAGGCTTGGGCATCTGCCACCTCTCCGTGATTGAATACCCCGGGAATGTCCTGCCAGGTGTCCGTGGACAGGCCCTTTCCTGCGAGGTGGAATTCGGCGGTAGGGTGGGCCTCACGGATGTGGTGCCAAACATGGGTGATGAACCACGCCACACCTTCGCTGTTTGGCCCCCAGTCCATGGCCCCCAAGTGAAATAGCTTCACACCGGGAGCAGCGCCCGCTTTCCAAGCCACTGATGCATGGTCATCCACCGGGATGCCAAATCCCGCCACGTGAATGGGCCCGGAATACCCCCAATTGCGGTAGCCCATGCCTTCTTTGGAGCTGATGGCGACAATGGCATCCACCAGGTCCACCACGCTCTTCTCGTAACGCTCCAAAGTGCGGGTCAGGTGCCGGAGCACCAGCCTGTTGAGCGGATTGCGCGTGGCTTTCCAGCGCTGCTCCCAGATTTGGAATTCGTGGTTGTGGCTCCGCAGGGAGATGAGCGCCGTGGGCGCATGTGTGCGGATGGTCTCGATGTAGGGCGTGGTGTACAGGCTTTCGAGGTGGACCACGTCATAGCGCTCTCGGGAGAGCACCTTTTTGATGACCATGGCGTACTGGTGGCTGTAAAATCGGGAGATGTTGTAGGAATCACCGTTGAGCAAGGCGATGTAGGCATCCCGGAGGTCCAGCCCCGTTTCGAGATTGACCCCCTCGATGTCCGTTTGCTCCACGTATTCCACATCGAGGGCGTCCAAATCAAGGGGGTGCTTGCGCGTGATGGCCGTCAGGACCTTCACTTGTGCCCCGTTGTTCATGAGACCGGTCGTGATCGCATCAATGGCAAGGCAACCGCCATCGATGGATGGGCGTGGCGGTTTGTGACACAATTGGAGGATCCGCATTTGGAGTGGCAATTTATCCGGCTGAGCGGGACCTGGAAAAGGGACGCCAGGAAAATTCGCGGGCGGCGCGAAGATTCAACAAGAATGCCGCAGGCAGCATGATCATGGTGCCCATCCACATGCCCCATGCCGGAGAGAGTGCCCCGGAACGCACCATGCGCTCGCCCATGATGGTGATGATGTAGTAGAGCACAAACAGCAGGATGGCGAGCACGGTGGGCAAACCCAGTCCGCCCTTGCGGATGATGGCGCCCAACGGTGCACCGATGAGAAAGAGCAGGATGCAGGCTGAGGACAGAAACAACTTGCGGTGCCATTCAATGGCATGACGGTCCGAGAGGGCACGCTTGGACCGCCGGTCGTCCGCTTGATTGCGCGCAGTCTGAATGGCGTTGCGCAGCATGTCCCGCGCGGCATCGTGCACGCGCCGGTCAGCGGAAGGCCCGAGCCGGGCGAGCCAATCTGCATGGACGGCGGAAGTGTCCAATGGAAATACCGGTCCGGCGTTGTGCACCGGTTTGTTCATGCTGCGGTGGCCAAAAGCGCGCAAGGAGGCGGCCAATTGGGTGCGCTCTGCCTCCAGCGAGTCGATGGCGCCGGCAAGCTGTCCCAAACTCATCATTTCATACGCCCGTTTGAAGAGCGCCTCATCCGCTTTGGAAAAGTCCAAGCTGCTCAGGTCAATCCGGATCCGCTGCGCATCGAATTGTGTGCGCAGGTGGGGGTAGGTGCGGTCGCGTTGGCGCACGCCAGGCTCCAAGCGTTCCTCGTGGCTGGCGCCCTCTTCGAGGTCCAACACCAGAAAACGCCCCGCAGGCGAAGTCCGCATGGTGCCGCGTTTGGCCTTGATGACCAGGCCAGCGCCATCCCTTCCGCCGCCGTGGTGGTGGATGAGCACGTTATCCAATGCGCCGGTCTCGTTCACCACCTCGCCCGCGCGAATGGCATAGCCTTCGATGCCGTTGTAGAACACCCCGTTTTCCAAATTCAGCGTGGGCTTTTTGCGGGTGACGCTGTACAGCAGGGTGCGGAATTTCAGATTGGCCACAGGCCATGCATGGTTGGCAAAAAGCAGGGCGCCACCGGCCACAAAGCACATGGCCACCACCAAGGGGCGCATGATCCTGCCGAGCCGCATGCCGGAGGACTTCAGTGCCGTCAATTCATGGTGTTCGGCAAGGGAACCCAAGGTCATGATGCTGCTCATGAGGATGGCCAGGGGCAAGGCGAGGTTGACCAGCCGTGCCGAGGCGTAGAGCAGGAGCTCCAGCACCACGTGCACTGCCAACCCTTTGCCGATGAGCTCGTCGGCGTACACCCACAGGAACTGCATGTCCAAAAAGAACAAGGCAACCAAAAAGGTGATGACAAAGGGCCCCAAAAAGGATTTGAGCAAGAGCCGGGTGGTGCGCTTCACGGGGTGATGGAGGGTTGCCGAACAGGGAACACGTCAACTAAACGGCATGTTAGGTGCAAGATTGCCTAATTTTCGCGCCACAAGCCCTGCTCAATGCACAACAATTCCCACACACTTGGTGGATTCTCTCAACGGATCCTCGCTCTTCTTTTTCCTGTCCTCCTCATCACGGGGTGCGCGGGGCCTTCATCGGACCTCGGTGATGACGGCACGCCGGCAGAAGTCACCGAAAGCCAAGCAGGTACTGCCGACGCCAAGGGGTTTGTCTGGCAGACGGAGCAGTTTGCCGATTTGAAGCTCATCCGCTACCAGGTGCCCGGATGGGGCAAACTGAGCGACGACCAGCAAAAGCTCGTGTACTGCCTCACCCAAGCCGGCCTGAGCGGTCGCGACGTGATGTATGACCAAAACAACCGCTACAACCTCCGTGTGCGAAACATGATCGACGAGGCCCACCGCAATTTCTCCGGAGACCGGGGGACAAAGGGGTGGCAGCGGTTCCACACCTTTGCCAAGCGCGTGTGGTTCTCCAACGGCATTCACCACCATTATTCCAACGCCAAGCTCACGCCCGAATGCAGCCGCAATTACTTCGAGCACGTGCTGGAAAACAGCGGCATGGCTTCGGATGCCGGCACATCCGAGGTCTTGGACATGCTTTATGACCCCGCCAAGGAGGCCAAAAAAGTGGAGCTCGACGCCACCAAAGGCCTGGTAGAATCCAGCGCCATCAACTTCTACGCGCCCGATGTGAGCACGGAGGAGGCCCAGGCGTACTTCGCCAATTACAATGTGGACCGGGCCAAGCCGGTTGAAAAGGGATTGAACAGCCGTTTGGTCAAGGACGCCGAAGGCAACGTCACAGAAGAAGTCTACAAGGTGGGTGGGCTCTATGGCCCCGCCCTCGAGCAGGTGTGTTACTGGTTGGAAAAGGCCCAGCAATATGCCGAAAATGACAAGCAGGGTGCCGCTTTGCGCCACCTGGTGGACTACTACCGCACGGGTGACTTGGAGAAGTGGAGCCTGTACAACATCAACTGGGTGCGCGACACCGAAGGTGACATCGACTACATCAACGGATTTGTAGAGGTCTACAACGACCCACTGGGCTTTACGGGCAGTTACGAGACCATCGTGCAGATCAAGGATTTCGAAGCCTCAGAGCGGATGGCCGTCATGATGGACAATGCACAGTGGTTTGAAGACCACATGCCCTTCATGGAGGAGCACAAGAAAAAAGAAGTGGTGGGCATCACCTACAACGTCGTCAACGTGGTGGGCGAAGCGGGAGACGCGTCACCCAGTACGCCGATCGGTGTGAACCTCCCCAACGCGAACTGGATCCGCACCATGCACGGATCCAAAAGCGTGAGCCTGGGCAACATCATCGATGCCTACGACAAGGCGGGCGGAAGCGGCATGACAGACGAATTTGCCTTTGACGACGTGGAAAAAAAGCGCGCGGGTTCCCACGGCACGATGGCAGGAAAAATTCACACCGCTTTTCACGAAGTCATCGGCCATGCCAGTGGCCAGCTCGAGCCCGGAGTAGAGGAGCCCGCCAGCACGCTCAAGGAGTATGCCAGCACCATGGAGGAGGGCCGCGCCGACCTGGTCGCCCTGTACTTTATGCTGGACGAAAAGCTCATCGAATTGGGGCTCGTCAAAAACCTCGAAACCGGTCGCGCAGAGTACGACAGCTACATCCGAAACGGCATGCTGATGCAGTTGCGCCGCTTGGAAGTAGGTGCTGACATCGAAGAAGCCCACATGAGAAACCGGGCCTGGGTCAGCCACTGGATGGTGGAGCGCGCCGCAGAGGACAACTGCATCCGCGAAATCAAGCGCGAGGGCAAGACCTACTACAACATCGAGGACTACGATCGGGTGCGCGTGCTGTTTGGAGAACTGCTCAAGGAAGTACAGCGCATCAAGTCGCAAGGGGACTATGCTGCCGCCAAAGCCCTCGTCGAGGGTTACGGAGTGAAGGTCGATCCGGCCATCCACCAAGAGGTGCTGACCCGCGCGGAGGCATTGGGCATTGCGCCCTATGGAGGTTTCATCAACCCCATGCTGGAAGCTGAGACCAATGAAGCAGGGGATATCCTGAGCGTGAAGCTGTCTTATCCCGACGACTTTACAGAGCAGATGTTGGGTTACGATGCGGCATACAACTTCCTGCCGCTCGAGAATTGATGGAAGCGCAACAACCAAGCCCTGCTGAGCAGCGCCTTGAGGCGCGAAAGTTGGCCTTGATCCAAGCCCTGATCACACTGGATCGGGAAGAAGACGTGCTGGCCCTTGAATCGGTAATGGGGGAGGTGCAGGAGAACATCCGCGCCGGACAGCTGGTCATTGGGTATCGGCCCACCGGAAGTCCGGTGCTTAAGCAACGCTTTCTCGACCGCTTACGTCATACCCTACACGACCTGAACCACGATGAATTCGTATCCCTTTCCGACCTTGAGCAGCGCGCTGCCGATTGGTGAAAACAGCCGCCTGATGATGGCCGCCTTGATGGCGTCCTTTTTGTGGCTACCCCTCCAATTTTCCGCTCAGGTGCCTTGCGTTGATGGGGTGGCGGGGCAATACCCCTGCGGTGGCATTGACCTCATGAGCGTCAGGACGTTTGAGGAGATGGGCGGTACGCCTCCGGGCAATGGAAACGACTGCTGGGGCTGGTCCAGGGACGGCAGGGAGTTCGTCCTTTTTGGACGGAGCGACGGCACGTCCATTGTGGAGATCACCGACCCGGTAAACCCCGTCATGATCGCTGACCTGCCCACGGCCTCCGTGCCCAGTTTGTGGCGCGACATCAAGGTCATTGGAGACCATGCCTTCATCGTCAGCGAAGCCGGCGAGCACGGCATGCAGGTCATCGACCTCGACCAGGTACCGACCATGGAACCCATGTCAGAATTGGCCATGACCGCGCTGTACACGGGCTTTGGGGGCGCGCACAATGTGGTCGCCAACCCCGAGACGCAGTTCATCTATGGCGTGGGCACCAACACCTTCAATGGCGGGTTGCACATTGTCGATGTGTCCAATCCGGCAGACCCCACCTTGGCAGGGGCTTGGGACGAATTCTACGTACACGACGCCCAGGTGGTCGTATACACCGGTCCTGACACCGACCACAACGGCAAAGAAATCGCCTTCACCTTCAATGGATTTAGCGGTTTCCACATCGTGGATGTAGAAGACAAAACGGATTGCCAAACCCTCTCTGGCCTGGCCGGTGAGGAGTTCATCTACACCCACCAAGGGTGGTTGACCGAAGACCAGCGTTTCATCCTCATGAACGATGAAATGGACGAGTCGGCCGGCATCGCCGAGCAGACCCGCACGTGGGTGTGCGACGTCCAGGATCTGGACAACCCCGTGCTCCTCGGTTACCATGAGGGCGCGCTCTCGGTCACCGACCACAACCTCTACACCCACAACGGCTTGGTATATGAAGCCAACTACTACGCGGGAATCCAGGTGCTGGACATTGTCAATGCCGCCAACCTGCAGTTCGAGCAGGTGGCCTTCTTTGACACCAACCCCTTTAGTGACCAAACGGGCACCTCGGGCGGCGCCTGGAGCGTGTACCCCTACTTTGAAAGTGGCAACGTAGCCATCAGCACCCAATCGCACCTGTTTGTCGTGCGGCCAACCGGCTTTGCTTCAGCGGTGACCCCGTTGGAAGAGGCGGCATTTTTGACACTGACGGTCGAAAACGGTGAAGTACAGGTCCACGCTGGCGGCACCCTGGGCGGTCCGCTCTACGTTTTTGATGCCATGGGACGAAAGCAGGCCGAGTGGCCCGTGTTGCAAGGCGCAGTGTCTACGTGGTTCGTCGACGGCTGGGCGCCCGGTGTGTACATCGTGCGTTCGGAAAGCGGGTTGCAGCGGCGGTTCACCGTGCACTGACCCCTTCAATCAATGGGAAGCCAGCGCTTCCTCCAACCTTTCGACCAGCTTGGCACCTTCTATCCGGGAAGTGATGCGGCCCTCCTTGGCCAGGGAGTACGTGCCCGTTTCTTCGCTGAGGACCAGGGCCACCGCGTCGGTTTGCTCGGAGATGCCCAGTGCGGCGCGGTGCCGGGTGCCGAATTGAGAAGGGAGGTCAATTCTACCGGTGACGGGCAAGATGCCACCAGCCCATGTGAGCCGGTCGCCTTCTATGCAGGCAGCGCCGTCGTGCAACGGGCTCGCTTTTTCAAACAGCGCCACCATCAGTCCCGATGAAATTTTGGCGTCCACCGCGCGGGTGCCGGTGACCACCGGCATGGGGTCCGCATCCCGCTTGAAGACCAACAGTGCACCCAATCCGCGTTTGCGGCATTCCTCCAGTCCCTCCCTGAGGGCCTCCCACGCCTCGTTCCTGTCCATCTGCACCGCGGTCCTCCCCAACATGCGCTGCACCCAAGTCGGCGCTCCGGAGAGGAGCTGCCGGTTCCCGATCAGCAGCAGGAACTGCCGCAATTCTTGCTGGAACACAATCAGCAGCGCGATGACCCCCACGCCAATGAACTGCCCCAGCACTTCCGCGAGCATGCGCATCTGCAAGGCATCCACAATTTGGTATACCAGGTAGATGGCCAGGATGCCCAAAAAAATCCGGATGGCCGCTGTGCCCCGCGTGAGCCTGTAAAGCTGATAGAGGATGGCGGCCACGGCCAGGATATCCAAAATCTGCCAGGGGCCGAGGTGTAGGGCGGGTTGTTCAATCATCTGCTGTTCCCATTCGGGATGCGGTCAAGGCGCGGTGCAATTTCACGCATTCTGCGGCTTCGGCCACATCGTGCACCCGAAGGATATGCGCACCGCGTTCCAACGCCCAGGCGTGCAACGCGGTGGTCCCGTTCAACGCCGCCGCAGGTGCGCAGTTCAACCGCTTGTATATCATGGACTTTCGGCTCACGCCAACCAGCAAGGGCACCTGCAAGGTGGCCAATGCGCCCAGGCCGTCAAGCAAGGCATAGTTGTGGGCGAGGGTCTTGCCAAAGCCAAAACCGGGGTCGATGGCCACGGATCCGGCACCTGCGGCGCGCAGGGCATCCAACCGCCCAGCCAGAAAATCCCGCACGTCTGTCACCACATCTGCATACACTGGTGCGTCCTGCATGTCTTGGGGTGTCCCTTGCATGTGCATCAGAATACAGGGGGCCTGCGTGTCTGCGAGCAGGCCTTCCATGTCCGGGTCCAACATGGCCGCACCGATGTCATTGACGATGTCCGCCCCGGCCCGCAGCGATTGCCGGGCGACTGCTGCTCGAAAGGTGTCGACACTGATGGCGATTTCGGGCAGCACATTGCGGACCTCCTCGATCACAGGAATGACCCGTTCACATTCCACATCTGCCGCCACGCTGGTCGCGCCTGGGCGGGAGCTTTGTCCTCCGATGTCAATGATGTCGGCGCCGTCACCGACCATGGCGAGTGCCACTTCCGCTGCGCGGCGCGCCTGTTGCACCCGGCTTTCTCCGTGAAAGGAATCCGGAGTGGCGTTGATCACGCCCATGATGCGGGGCACGCTGAAATCGAGCGTCCCGCTGCTGAGCGCAAAAGGCGGTGGTATGGCATGGTGAACATCGCGCACGGAGTGGAAAGATGCGAAGGATGTACGGTTGGATGAAACGAGCCTGCCCGCTGTGGGAAAATGATGGTGTTCACAACGGCTGGGGGCATGGTGGTCCACCATTTCAAACGCAACTTGCCGACGCTATGAGTCCTTCCGCCTCGCCGTCTGAAACCCCACAAGATTTGGGGCTTACGCTGATTCAATACGACCAGCAAGTGTCCCAGTGCCGACAGTTGTTTCTGGACAAGATGCACGACTACGGCACCGCTTGGCGGGTACTGCGGCCGGCTTCATTAACCGACCAAATCTTCATCAAGGCACAGCGCATCAGAACCTTGCAAGAGGGGGCCGAACGACAAGTCGACGAGGGCATCCGTCCGGAGTTTGTGGGCATCGTCAACTACTGCATGATGGCACTGCTGCAGTTGGAATTGACAGAAGACGTCCCCCTGGACCTCCCAAAAGACGAGGCAACGCGCCGCTTTGATGAGGCCTTGTCCAACACGCGGACGCTCATGATGCGCAAGAACCACGACTACGGCGAAGCTTGGCGGGACATGCGGGTGTCGAGCTTGACCGACCTCATCCTCATGAAGCTGCTCAGGATAAAGCAGCTGGAGGATTTGAAAGGCGGCGCCAAAGTCAGCGAGGGCGTGGATGCGGGCTACATGGACATGGCCAATTACGCCTTGTTTGCCCTGATTCACCTCGCCCAGGCACCGCCCACGCAGGCCTAACCGCTGACCGCAAACCGTTGATGGCATTGGGAAGCAGGGGGCATGCCTGAGACGATGTTCACTTTGAAGTGTGAATGGCAGGTTAATGCGGGGCAGGGGCGGCTTTGATATGGCCGAAATTGCCGTACGGAACAGCCCCCCTATGCGCAACATCCTTCTTTCGGTCGCCAACGTCTGTCGTGTCTTGGTCGGCGCCCTGTTTGTGGTTTCAGGACTCATCAAAATAAACGACGCCCTCGGCTTCATGTACAAGCTCGAGGAGTACTTCGAACCCGGGGCCTTGAACCTGGAGGCTTGGACCCCGGTCGCCCTGGAATTGGGGATGTTGGCCTCCATCGGTGAGGTGTTGCTCGGCGTGGCCTTGTTGGTCGGCGCATTGCCGAGGTTGACCACGGCGTTGACGCTGGTGCTGATGTTGTTTTTTACCTGGTTGACTTGGTACACCGACCACTGCGACCCCTTTGGCAGCAAGGTGGTGGTGGAAAACGGCATAGAGGTGGAAATCCCCAACCAATGTGTGCTCAGCTGCGGGTGTTTTGGCAATGCCATTCCCCTCACCCCCCACGAGAGTTTCCTCAAGGACGTGGTGCTCTTGATTTTGTTGTTGCCCATTCTCCTGAGCGCTTGGACAGGGGGCTACGAATTGAATGATCGCCGACGTTCCATCTGGATGTACACCCTGGCATTGTTGATCACCTGGATGTTTGGTGAGAAAATGCTGGAATGGGGGTTCCCGACACTGTTTCTGGCGCTGGGCCTGGCAGCGGCGGAGGGCGTGCGCAAGCGCTGGAAATGGAACGGGCGCGAGTGGGCCATGGCGGCGGGTGTATTGCTGGTGGCCGTGGGCTTCCAAGCTTACACATTGCGCCACTTGCCCGTAAAGGATTACCGGCCTTATGCGGCAGGAGAGGACATCAAGCGCAACATGGCTTCGGCAGATGAACTGGGTTTGGATCCTCCCGTGTACGACAAGGAAGTGCGTTTTTTCCATCCTGAGACCGGCGCAGATACGGTCGTGCTCCAAAGTGCCTACATGGCGGGGAAGCTCTGGCAGGATGAGGCGTTCAAGGCGCGCTTTCCGGAGGCGGACTGGGACGGGGCGTTGGAATTCAAGGTTTCTGAAGGCTACGAGCCGCTCATTTTTGACCTCGACGCCACCGACGCGGATGGGCAGAGCCAACTGGAGACCCTCTTGGGAGAAGGCTACACCTTGCTCCATGTTTCAAAGGACCTCGAGGCATCGGGAGCCCGGGCGCAGGAAACGATGAATGCGCTGTTTGCAGAAGCAAAAGCCAATGGATGGCGCACGGCCGCCTTGACACCCGCTACAGCTGAGGATGCGGAGCGCTTCCGCGAGGAGCACGGCGTGCCTTACGCCTTCTATTCGACCGATCCGACAGAGCTCAAGATCATCGTCCGCAGCAATCCCGGAGTGGTCTTGCTCAAGGACGGGATTGTGCAGCAGAAATGGGCTTGGCGCGATGTGCCCAGCGCATTTTCAGCGTTGTCTTCGGCCCATTGAGCAGAGGCGTGAGCAGCACTTGGCGCAAAGCAGGGAGGGGGTTGGCCGTGATGTGGGGCAGCTTTACCCTGGTGTTTCTTGTGTTTACAGCCGTGCCGGACCCGGCGAGGCAGCTCGCTGGTCAACAGGCGGACCCGGAGGTGATCGCCGATTTGAGGGCGCAATTCGGCTTGGATCAGCCACCCATGACGCGGTATTTCAAGGCGTTGGGGGCGTTGGCGCCCGTGGGGCCGCGCAGCGATGGACAATGGGGCTTGCGGTGGCCCTCCTTGGGGATGAGCTACGTGCAGCCCGCGTCCGTCACAGCTTTGCTGTGGAAGGCCTTGCCAGCGACATTCTTGTTGGCGTTGGTGGCATTGGCCCTGGCGGTGGCCTTGGGCATTCCCATGGGGTTGATGGCCGCGCGCCGGCCCGGGGGCTGGTTTGACCGGTTGGTCGTCGGGGGCAGTGTGGTGGGCATGAGCGCGCCGTCATTTTTTGCAGCCATCCTCATCGGGTATGTCTGTGCAGTACGGTGGGGGAGTTGGACGGGACTGCCGCTGACAGGGAGCCTCTGGGACCTCGATGCCTCAGGCCGCACCGTGCTTTCACTGCGCAACCTCGTGTTGCCCGCCATCACACTGGGAATTCGCCCTTTGGCGGTGCTCGCTCAGTTGATGCGGGGGGCGGCATTGGATGCCTTGGCCGCACCACACGTTCAAACAGCCCGCGCCTTTGGCGCCTCAGCCCGAGAAGTCATGCGCCACCATGTGTTGCGCAATGCGCTCAACCCCGTGATCACGGCGGCAAGCGGATGGTTGGCACAGCTCCTTGCAGGGGCCGTTTTTGTAGAGTTTGTCTTTGGATGGCGGGGGCTGGGCTTCCTCTTGTTTGAAGCCTTGGAGCAGCAAGACCTGCCCGTGGTCATGGGCGGGGTGCTCGTGGTCAGCTTCATCTTTATCCTCGTCAACGCCCTTGCCGACGCCGCTTACCGCATATTGGATCCGCGGGCGGCTCAGGCCTGATCACCAGCAGTAACCAACCGGTTCAACGACCGGACCAGCTCTTGTGCTGTGGCGTTGAAATAGCGCTTGGTTCTGTAGCTGCCCACCCACCGCAAGCCATTGACCGCATTGGACAAGAACACCTCGTCGGCGATCAACAGGTTTTGGGGGGTCAAATTGCACTCGTACACCTTCATGCCAGCCGCCAGGGCCAAATTGATGATCTCAGAGCGCATGACCCCAGCGGTAGCGCCGCCATCGAGCCCTGGTGTGTACAAGACGCCATTGGAGATCAAAAACAGGTTGGAGGAGGTGCTCTCGATGATGCCCATCCGGTCGTTTTGGATCAGCGCGGTATCGAGGTTTTGCTCCTGGGCCCACAACCCGCTCTGTATGTAGATGTTGGCGGCGATGTTCTTGAAGCGGGTGAGGTGATTCGGGGTGCACTTCATCTCCGGATAAATGTCCACCGAAAGGCCTTTTTCGTTGAGCACATAGTCCGCGGGGGCCAGGGGTTCCGCCGTCATCACCACATCGAGTTCGCTTTCTTCCGGGGCATAATACCCCGCCCCCCTTCTGCTGAGCGTCATTCGAATCCGGGCGCTGCCCGTGATGCCTTCCGCTTGCAGGAGCCGCGTGATGTCCTTGCGGATGCCGGCAGCGGTGAACCCCAAAGGGGCATGGATGCGGTGGGCCTTGAGGCCTTCGCGCATCCGCTGGTGGTGGCTTTCCAAAAACATCGGTGCCCCTTGGATGACCCGGATGGTCTCAAAAATGCCGTCGGCATAAAGGAAGGCCCGGTTGCCGAGGGAAATCACCGGCGCATCGACGCCGTCAAAGGACCTGAATTCGCCGTTATAGAGGAGGGATGCCACGGTGCAAAATTAGGCCCCCTTGCCCAGCGGAAGCGACTGCCAATTGGAAATAGGGGCATTGGGCTCAATCAAGATGCCATGGGACACGCCGGCACCCCAAGCGCAGTCGATGTCGCGGGCCTTGTCGCCAAACATCCAGCACTTCTTGGGATCCAGGTTGTGGCGCGCCAAGGCCCGTTCTACAAGCAAAGAACCCGGCTTGCGGCTCAGGCTTTGGCCAAAGTCGGGGTGGTGGGGGCTGTAGAGGATATCGGCAATGGGGGCGCCGTGCGCGGAAGCCACCTCCCGGAGGTGTGCGTGGATGACGGCCACATCGGCATGGGTATAGCGCCCTTTGGCGATGCCGCCTTGGTTGGTGATGACGATGAGTTTGAATCCAGCATCATGCCAAGCCTTGAGGGTGTCGAGGACACCGGGCAGGATGTGAAATTCTGCGAGGCAGGTCGTGTAGTCGCCCGGGTCGTGGTTCAGGACGCCGTCACGGTCCAGCAAAACAGCGCCGCGGCGCGCGCGATGGGAGGGTGTAGCGGGTGGCATGGTCAGGCAATGGGGCTGCCGGGTGGGACGGGCTTGGCGATTTCAAGGAGGCTCACATGGCCATCAGCGACTGCACCGAGCACCAAGCAGCGGCTCTGGTGATGGCCCACTTGTTTGGGAGGGAAGTTCACTACTGCAGCGATTTGTTTGCCGATCAATTCCGCGGCCGTGTAGTCCCCGGCGAGCTGTGCGGTGGATTTGACCGTACCCAGGGCACCGAAGTCGATGTGCAAGACAAAGGCCGGTGTGCGCGCGGATTCCAAGCGTTCAGCGGATTCTATGGTGCCCACCCGGATGTCGCAGGCTGCAAAGTCGGCGGGTTCGATGGTGGGTTTGATGTGCATGAGCGGCAAAAATCGCGGTTTTGAAAGGAAAAAACAGGGGCCGCTGCCGGTTAACTTGGCCGCATGGAGAAGGCGCATACCGGCGAGGGACATTGGAAGGCTTGGAATGCGGCGCTGTTGGCGCAAGCGAGAGGGGCCGCGCCGGCAGCACACGTGACCATAGAAGGGGAGGTGGTCCTGCCTGTTTTTTACCCCTGGCGCCGGGTGGTTTCGGTTCGGCCGCGCCCCCCACAACCGTGGCGTACACGCAGCACGGTGCACAGCGCTGAGGAGGTCATGCCCGCCCTCGAAGGTGGAGCGGAAGTGCTCCGGCTCGTCGGTTGCAACGATCCCGCGCTGTGGTTGAAGGGGGTACAACGGGAATATGTGGACTTGGAATTTTTGGGTGGCGCGGATGTGCCGCAATTGCAGGGCGCCGGTGTGCTGCCTGTAAAGGGTGGTGTCTTGCGCGATTGGTGGGCACTCGGTGCCGATGCCGCCGAAGCTGTGGCCTCACATGCAGCGGCGGTCTCGGGCTGCACGCCAGATGGCGCGTTGCGGGCTGCAGCGGTGATCGACCCGCGGCTCGGTGGAGGGGCATGGTCCACTTCCGCTGCCTTGGCTTTGCTGATCAAGGCCTGCGAAACGCTGTCTCCGCGCTTTGATGGCCGGTTGGAAAAAGTGACGCTGGACTTGGCGCTCTCAGAGGACCCCATGCTGGCCTTGGCCGCCACAGAGGCGTGCAAACGGTTGCTGGCAAAACGCTGGGATCAGAAGGCATGGCCTGTGCTGACCGGCGTGTGCCATGTGTCCGACGCAGCGCCGGACAGCGGGCGAGAGAACCTCATTCGGCTCGCGATTCAGGGCACCGCGGGTGCCTTGGCCGGCATGGACGCCATTGATGCTGGCGCGCCGGGCGCGGAAGCCGAGCCCAAGGACACACCGGGCGGGGCCAAGTGGTCACGTAACCTCCTCCACATTTTGCGGGCAGAAAGCGGCCTTGGCCAGGTGGACGCGGCCGTATCTCCCATGGTGGATGCCGCCGCCGATGCGCTGGTCGAAGGGGCACAGCGCTACCTCGCTTTGTGGAAGGAAACATCCGCCCACGACGCCCTCAAAGCCGGTCCAGGGGCCTGGTCCATCCAAAAGGTGGAGTTGACCACACCTGCAGAAGAAAAGCCCCCCACGGGCTCCTTTGAGCAGCAGGTGCCCGGCGCGTTTCCTTTTTTGCGCGGTCCCTACGCCAGCATGTACACCAGCCGTCCTTGGACGGTCCGACAATATGCGGGCTTCAGCACGGCAGAAAAGTCCAATGCCTTTTACAGGCGCAACCTCGCGGCTGGTCAAAAGGGGTTGAGCGTAGCCTTCGACCTGGCCACCCACCGCGGTTACGACAGCGACCACCCGCGTGTCTCAGGCGACGTGGGAAAGGCGGGCGTGGCCATCGACAGTGTGGAAGACATGAAGCGCCTGTTTGACGGCATTCCATTGGATACCATGTCAGTGTCCATGACCATGAACGGTGCCGTCTTGCCCATCATGGCCTTTTACATCGCCGCCGCAGAGGAGCAAGGGGTCGCTGCAGGGGCATTGTCGGGAACCATTCAGAACGACATCCTGAAGGAGTTCATGGTGCGCAACACCTTCATTTACCCGCCCGCCCAGAGCATGCGCATCATCAGCGACATTTTTGCCTACACGGCCAAAAACATGCCCAAGTTCAACTCGATCAGCATCTCCGGTTACCACATGCAAGAGGCAGGGGCCACACCGGAGTTGGAGTTGGCCTATACCCTGGCCAACGGGCTGGCCTACGTGCGGGCAGGCATCGCTGCGGGCCTCGATGTAGACGATTTCGCGCCCCGCCTGAGCTTCTTTTGGGGCATTGGCATGGACCTGGTCTCGGAGGTGGCAAAGTTGCGTGCCGGACGCTTGCTCTGGGCGCGGCGCATGGCGGAATTCGCTCCCCAAAATCCCCGTTCCTCCATGCTGCGCGCACACTGCCAAACCAGCGGATGGACCCTGACCGAACAAGACCCCCTCAACAACGTCGGGCGCACGGCCATCGAGGCGCTCGCTGCGGTGTTGGGCGGAACCCAAAGCCTGCACACCAATTCCATGGATGAGGCCATCGCCTTGCCCACCGATGACACGGCCAAGGTGGCCCGCAACACGCAATTGATCTTGCAACAGGAGGCGGGCACCACCCGGTGGATCGACCCCCTCGGCGGTGACGCCACCATCGACCGCAGAACCGCTGAGCTTGTGTCGGCGGCAGACGCCATCATCGACGAGATGGAAAAGGCGGGGGGCATGCCCGGAGCGATAGAGCAGGGGCTGCCCATGCGGGGCATAGAGACGGCCGCCGCGGAGAAGCAATCCCGCATCGATGCCGGCGATGACCGCATCGTAGGATTGAACCTGTATCCCGGCAAAGCGCCGGATTCCATGGAGGTGCTCAAGGTGGATCACCACACTGTTTTGGCCGGTCAACAGCAGCGTTTGGCAGACCTCAAGGCTTCGCGGAATGCGCAGGCCGTAGAGGCGGCGCTGGCGGCGCTTTCTGCCGGTGCCGCAGCGCAGCAAAATCTGCTGGAATTGTGTGTGGAGGCCGCACGCGTGCGCTGCACTTTGGGTGAGATGTCGGATGCCATGGAGGGCATATTTGGCCGGCATGTTCCCGTCAATCGACCGGTACGTGGTATTTTCCGCAAGCACCTGGGAGCCAGAGAAGAATTCAGAAAAGCCGTGGAAAAAGCAGCCCGATTTGCACAACTCGCCGGCCGTCAGCCGCGCATACTTGTGGCCAAAATGGGCCAAGACGGACACGACCGGGGAGCCAAAGTCATCGCCAGTGCGTTTGCCGATCTGGGGTTTGATGTAGACCTCGGATCCCTCTTTCAGACCCCTGAGGAAGTGGCCCGGCAGGCCGTAGAAAGCGATGTCCACGTGGTCGGTGTGTCCACACTCGCCGCAGGTCACTTGGCACTGGTCCCCCAGCTTGCAGCGGCGCTGGACGCCGCCGGCAGGGGCGAAATGCTCGTCGTCGTAGGTGGCGTCATCCCAAGGGAGGATTATCCTGCACTCTATGACGCCGGCGTCACCGCCATTTTTGGACCCGGAACCCCTGTGGTACAATCGGCCACCCGCATTTTGGACTTGCTTCTGGAAGGGTATTCCTGAAGGACGTTCCTGAAGGATTAATGCCCTTCAGTTCCCAATTCTTCAGACGGATAGCGGTATCCCCTGAGGATGTCTTCGGCTGACATGGCGGGCTTTCCAGCAAGCTGTGCGGTACGCAGCCGCAATGGAGCATCCCCCGTCCCGACCCACCAGGTTCCGTCCTCGGTATAGCAGTGCCCGGGAGGGAGGTCAGGCACATGACTTGGGGCGGGCGATGCTTCGACCTTGTGCACCTTGAAGGTGGCCCCATTCAAGGTGCTCCATGCCCCGGGAAAAGGCGTCATGCCCCTCACGAAATCGCGCACGGCGTTGGCACCCTTGCGCCAGTCAATCCTCCCGTCCTGCCGGAACAGTTTCGGTGCCATGCGCTCGTCACCGGTCATCAATTGGTCCTGCGGAATGCCCCTGATTCCATCCACGGACAGGGCATCGACCGTGTCGACCAGCAGACCAGCCCCCTCGGTCATGAGCTTCCTGTAGATCTCGCCCGAAGTGTCGTCTGAATCGATGGTGCAGGCGCGCTGAAGCAGGAGTGCACCCGTGTCAATTTCGCGGGTGATGAAAAAAGAGGTCACTCCCGTCCGGGTCATTCCTGCGGCGACGGCATGTTGAATGGGCGCGGCGCCCCGAAAATCCGGCAGAAGGCTGCCGTGCACATTGATGGTGCCTTTTCGCGGACGACTCCACACGACTTCGGGCAGCATTCTAAAGGCGACGACACAGTAGACATCGGCATCCCAAGCGTCGAGCTGCTGGAGAAAGTCTGTCGACCTGAGAAGGTCCGGTTGGGCCAGGGGGACGCCCAATTCCATGGCGGTATCCTTGACGGCAGAAGTGTGAATCCGTTGTCCACGGCCTGCTTTTTTGTCGGGAGCCGTCACGGCACCGACCACATCGTGATCGCTCTTGGCGAGGGCCCGCAAACCCGCGGCTGCAAAGTCTGGGGTGCCAAAGAACACAATACGTAGGGAGTGGGTGGAGCTCTCTTTCACGCGGCGCAAAGGTAGTCGTGGTTGATGGTGTGTCGCGCGTCAAACATCTTTGGAGCGCCAATCCCAGCGGGTGAGAAACAACAAGCTACCGGTTCCGATCAGGCTGAAGTACACCCATTCTACGCGCCAAATTCGCCACACGGGTTGGGGATAGACAAGGGTCACCAAGATGCTGACGCAGATGTAGACGATGAGTGTACTGACTTCGATGATCAAAGCAGCTGTTGTGTTGCCGCTGCCCTGAACCGAGCTCAAGAGAACACTGCTGAAGCCGTAAATCATCATGGCCGAGAAGATGATGGGAAGGGTGCGTGAGGCCGCTTCCAGCCCCACCGGATCATCAAAGAAAGGACCAGCCAGTACGGAAGGGTAGAACAGACCGCCGTGCGAAACCAACAGAATGCCGCACACATTTACCAGGATCAGGCGGCGGATGACAGGGACCAACTCATCGCCACGGCCTTCACCCAACAGGCCGCTGATGAAGGTGCGCGTCGTTTGTTGTACGCCCTGTGAAACCACAAAGGCGAGCATAAAGAAGTTCCGTGCGATATGGCTGACTTTGAGTTCCATGATGCCGACTTGCTCCACCAAAAAGAAAAACAAACTCCAGGTGCCCAGGGTCAACGTGAGCTGCAGGACCATGGGCAGGGCCAACCTCACCCATTTCCACAAGGCAGCCCATGGCATCCAGACCGATTGTCTCAGCGCCCGTCCATGGCGCCAGCCAATGTGGCCCAACAGGACGGCGAGTCCAGTGGTTTCGGCAACAAGCGAAGCCCATGCCGCGCCTGCCGCGCCCAAGGCGGGAAACCCCCATCGGCCCGAAATAAGCGACATGTCGCCCAGGATGTTCACCGTGCCTGTGATGATCATGGCCCACATCAAGATGCGAGCGCGGGCCGTCCCCATGAAGTAGGCGATCAGCATCATGTTGAGAAACGAGGGGAGAATACCCCAACGTCGCACAGACATGAATGCGTCAAATACTTCACCCGTAGCGGCGTCTTTGAAGACTTCGGAAAACCCGCAGCTCATCAGCAGGTGGACCAGGCCGACCAGACCAATGCCAACCAAGAAGGTGATGATGAGACCCGTGCGCAGGATGTTCAGGGCTTCATGTCCACGCCCTTCGCCCACCCTTCGCGCAATGAGAATTTGGCCCGAAGCGGCGAATCCCTGCCCGATCATGCCCAATGTGATGTAGAGCACGCCGGCATTCCCCGCACCATTCAAAGCCACGTCAGAAGTTTGGCTCAGAAAGAAGTTGTCGGTGAGGACCACCAGAAAGTGCATGAAGGTGCCCGCAGAAATAGGGATGGCGAGCTTCAAGATGTCGCCATACCCGGTATTGAGGCGGCTCATGTCGCGTGGTGTCCAGGGGGCGGTGGGGCGGCAGTGCCCGAGCGCAGCCGTGCCAAAAGGCCATCGGCGTCTTTGACCGTGCGCTCGGCCCAATCTCCGAGGAGACGGGTGCGCTCCTTCGGGGCGATGCGCCAATCGATGGACGACGCTGCGCGCACGCGGTCGGTGACCGTTTGCAGGGTCAAGGCCGCTGCCACGGAGATATTGAAGCTCTCGGTAAAGCCGTGCATGGGGATCCGCACAAAATGATCGGCCATGGATTTGGCCTCATCGGAGATCCCTGGACCTTCCGAACCAAAAACGAGGGCCACGGGCTTGTCCAAGGGCAATTCCGCTGGTGTCGTGTCATCGGCATGGGGCGAAGTGCAGCACACCGCATAGCCCGCTTGCTTCAGTTCATTGAGGGCGGTCATCGTGTCTGCATGGCGGTTGATGTCCAGCCATTTGTAGGCGCCTTTGGACACCCCGGGCGCCGTTTGGAACCGGTTGTTTCCTTCGATGATGTGCACCGATTGCACCCCGAAACCGTCACAACTGCGCAGCACGGCAGAGACGTTGTGCGGGTCGAAAAGGTCTTCCGTGACCACCGTGACCCATTGCATCCGCCGGTGCAATACTTCCTCGAACCGCTCGCGCCGCGCCGCAGTCAAGTAGGGGGCCAATAAGGAGTAGCGGTCGTCGGACATATTGGGGTAAAGAAAATCCCCGACCTGCCGCAATGGCAAGTCGGGGACGTCTTGGCTGTTGCCGAGAACGAAGGTTTACTTGACCTTGTCGTTCAGCTCAGCACCTGGCTTGAACTTCACCACATTCTTAGCTGCAATGGTGATTTCCTTGCCGGTTTGGGGGTTACGGCCCTTGCGCGCCTCGCGGTGCGTGACGGAGAAGGAGCCAAAGCCAACGAGCGCTACACGCTCCCCACCCTTGAGGGCGTTGGAGGTTGCGTCGATGAAAGAGTCAAGTGCACGGCCTGCGTCGGCCTTGCTGATGCCAGCGCCTTCGGCCATGGCATCACGGAGTTCGGATTTGTTCATGGTATTCTTTTAGGATTGTGAACCTTTCAAATGTATATGCGAAATCCCTTGTATGACGGGGGGTGTAGCCCATTTTTATTCAGTTTGTGAATAAAGTGGGTTGATAATTGGAAAAACCCGGAAATGCAGCATTGATGCGGGGTCCACAACGCAGGTGACCTTTGCCGTTCAATTATCCCGAGAAACAGATGCCCGATTCCACCTCGAATTCCCCCTTGGATGCGCCGTTTGAAGTGCTCGGACCCTCCGTGGACTATGAGGTGCCGCTCCGTTACAGCGACATGGATTTGTTTGGCCATGTCAACAACGCCACCTACTTCTCCTTCTTGGAAGAGGCGCGGATCGCTTGGTTTGAGACCTGTGTACCCGAGACATGGGATTTCAAGAAGCACGGGGTACTGGTCGCCCACAACGAGATGGACTACCTGAAGCCGGTTCACCCAGGTGACCGCCTCATCATTCGGTTGGGTGCCACCGGATTGGGCAACTCGAGCATCCACATCAAATACGAAGGCTACGTATTGAAAGGAGGGGAGGAGCAAGCCGCAAAATTGGCCTTCCGGGCAGCCACAACCCTGGTGAGTTGGGACACTGTGGCCGGCAAAGTATGCCGGGTGCACGATGATTGGCGCAGGGCCATAGAGGGGACTTGAGACACCTTATATATATAGAGCGAGGAGGAGGCAAGGGATTTGATGCCTCTGTTGTTTATTTCTCAAGTTGAAGTTGTAGTCGGCGCGTCTTTACTTTCGTCGTGTAAATCAGACACGATACATGAAGAATTTCTACACCTTTTTGATGGTCTTGGCTTTGACCTGGTCAGCGCAGTCACAGACTGTCCCCGTCACGTTTAGCGTGGACATGAGCAACCAAACTGTAGCTGCCGAGGGGGTCCACGTGGCCGGCAACTTCCAGGGATGGGATCCTGCAGCCACTTTGCTTTCCGATGACGACATGGATGGCGTGTACCAAGTCACGGTAGACGTCAGCGACACACTCGCCACCATCAATTACAAGTTTCTCAATGGAAACGCTTGGGGCGTGGACGAGTCCTGTCCCGAGGCTTGCGCCTTTCCTGGAAGTACGGACAGGTATGCCGACATCACGGGCGCCACGGATCTTCCTGTGGTGTGCTTTGGGGCCTGCGCAGCCTGTGGCATCACAACGGTGCTGTTCAAGGTGGACATGAGTCAAGAGGAAGCGATCAATCCTGTAGGCGTTCACATGAACGGCAACTTCAATGGTTGGGATGGATCTAATTTCCTGATGATGGAAGACGCGGACGGCGACAACGTATATACGTATGTGGCCCAAATCGACGGCGCGGCCCTCGAACCTGTAGACTCCGTACAGTTCAAGTTCGTCAATGGCAATGCCTGGGGGTTTGACGAAAACCCAGAGGGCGAATGCGCTTTCCAGGGAAACCGCCTTTTGGCTTTGACTGGAGGAGACGCGGTCTACGAAATGGCAGAGACGGGGCAGCCCTACTGCTACAATTCGTGTGGCAGCTGTGTATCTCCCACAGCCGTGACCTTTCGTGTAGACATGAGCGCGCAGGCTGAGGTGTCGGTCAATGGCGTCTGTGTAGCCGGTAGCTTCCAAGGATGGACCCCAGGCGTGAATTTCTTGACTGACGATGATGGAGACCTCATCTACGAGGCGATCATTGCTGTGGCCCCCGGTGACTACGAGTTCAAATTCATCAACGGCAACAATTGGGGAGGCGATGGCGAAGGCAACATCGACAACGAAAACCCACCTGGGGAGTGTGTGAGCAACGGCAACCGGACATTTTCTGTTGCCGATGAGCCTGTTACCATACAATACTGCTACAACCAGTGTTCTGAATCGTGCGTAGCCGATCCCGATCCTGCGCCCATCACCTTTCAGATCGACATGACCAACGAGACGGTGGCCGAGACGGGGGTCTGGCTCATTGGCGGCATCACCTCGCCCCAGTGGCAGGCGGGCGCACTGCAGTTGAGTGATGGAGACGGTGACAATGTTTACGAGGTCACCTACGAAGTGTCGGGTGCCGCCTTCTTTGAGTACCGTTACTGCAACGGAGATCCTTATCCTGATGGGGTGGTGGACGATGCTGTGGCCGAGGTTGGCGATTTCGAAGCGGGAGGTTGCGGACAGGGCAATCCTTTCGGCGAGTTCAACCGCACCCACGTCAGGTCGGGACAACCAGAAGAGTTGGGAGCATACTGCTATGGCAGTTGCCTGGATTGCAACGGCGATACGGTGGGCACCGTGATTGGCATCGAAGAGATCGAAGACTTCATTGGGCTGGAAGCCTATCCCAACCCTGCGTCCGATGTGGTGAACCTCCGCGTGGAGGGAATGGAAGGGTTGCTGCAGGTTCGGGTCTACGACATGGCTGGAAAGCAGGTCATGGTCGATCGCTTGCGCGTGCAGTCCGGTTCAGTCTTGACCTACCCCGTGGACAACCTGCGCCCAGGCATGTACATATTGGAAGCCACAGGTGCTGCTCCGTCCCGAGCGGGTTTGGGCAACACAGCGGGCCAGCGCGCTACTTTGCGCCTCACGGTCAACTGATATAGCGGTCACGCAATGACATTCTTGGAAGGGGGCTGCGGCCCCCTTCTTTGTTTCCTACATGCACCGTGGAAATCCCTTGCAAATTGTCCTCAGAATTGGATGGAGTGATAATGGGGTTCACGGCTATATTGCAGACCGATTCACAATTAACACGAACCAACGCATGAAGCGATTGCTACTCGGTGTTGTTGCAGTGCTCTGCAGCACCCTTGCTTATTCCCAAGCCACAGAAATTGTCGTGGAGACCTATGCCGATGACATCGGAATGGTCGGGACGACTGACCTCACTGGCTACAGCACATACCGCGTGTATGTGAAATTCCCATCTGATCAGGAATTCCTTACAGCCGTATACGGAGACGTCGATTTCCCGACACGCATTAAAGGTGGAGACAACTTCTACCATGCAGCAGTGGGCGCATTGACCAATGAGTCATACAACGATTTTCTTTTCGCTGGATTTCCGGAATTGGAATACGACAGCTTTGTGACCATCGGCATGGCGGGCCCTCACAATGCGAGTGCCGGTGAAGCGGCCATCAATTCCGTGGGAGATCCGGTTTCGAATTGGATCCCCGTGTTTGAGCCAGGCGGCGGCATGACCGGTGGCGACATCACCATCGACACCCAGACGGGTGGAAGTTGGTTCCCCCTGTTCCCGGACGCCAATGCTTATGCAGGAGCGGACAGCCTGGTAATGATTGGACAATTCACGACCGACACCACATTGTATGGCGTGATCAGCATTGCCAGCTTTGTAGGAGGTAATCAAGACAGCACTGCCCTCGTCACTTTGGCTTTTAGCAGCGTCGCCGATGCCGTCTTCGGTTGCACGGACAGCGATGCGACGAATTTCGATGCGGCGGCAAATGAGGACAACGGTTCTTGTGTTTTTGCATGCGACTACCCCGGCACGCAATTGATGATCACAGGATCAGATTCTTCGCCCGTGAGCTGTAGTGGTTTCGCAGACGGTTTTGCGTCCATCACGGTCACAGGAGGCCAAGGAAGCCTGTCTTTTTCCAATGGCATTGTCAACAACGCTACTGGCCTGTTCAATGGCGTTGTGGCAGGAGAGTTGACCTTGACCGTGACCGACAACCAGGGTTGTTCGGTAGAATCAACGGTCACTGTCGGCAGCCCAGAAGCATTTGAAGTCATGGCGACCTTGTCTGACCCCATCAGCTGCAACGGTTTGTCCGACGCTGTGTTGAGCGGTTCGAGCACGGGTGGTACAGGTGCTGCCACCTTCAGCTTGGATGCGCCAGTGGATACGGGTGCTGGCCCTTATTTCGAGATGGGCAATGAGGTGTTGCTCTTTGAAAACATCGGTGTTGGCCTGTATACGGTGTACGGCATCGATGCCAACGGATGTGTGGACAACACCCCCGGCATTTCCATCAGCCAGCCAGCTCCATTCAATGTCTATGCCCAAGCAGTGGTCCCGACCAGCTGTCCTGGTGGCGATGACGGAACGGTTGTGTTGAATTACTTCGGCGGCAGCGGAAACGCCACCAGTTACAGTGCGGACGGCGTGACTTTCGATGCCAACGACACCTTTTCGTTGGCCCCAGGTTCTTACACCTTCTATGGTCAAGACGTCAATGGATGTGTGGATACATCGGATGTGATTGTGGTGACTTCTCCTTCGGACTTTGTCGCGCAGGAGGAATTGACGAGTCCCAGCTGCTTTGGTACAATGGACGGTGCCATCACAGTGGAGGTTCAGGGAGGAACAGCTCCCATCTCTTACGTTATGGACAGCGACACCACCAGCATGTTGATGATGGACATGGTCGGTGCAGGCACATATGCCATCGAAGTAGTGGACGGAAACGGCTGCTCTTTTGATGCGAGTGTGGAACTGACAGGCCCCAGTGAAATTGTACCCGCTGCGACCATTACAGACGTTCTGTGCAGCGACAGTGAGGACGGTGTACTTGCAGTATCGGCAACAGGCGGTTCAGGTATGGGATACACTTACGCCATTGACAATGGGGGCTTCGGTCCCAACGCCGACTTCGATGGGTTGTCCCCAGGCACGTACACAGTGACAGTGCAGGACGACACGGAGTGCGCGGGCAGTGCAGATTTCACTGTGGCATCTCCAGACGCCATCGCTGTGACGGTAGATGCCAATGATGGCGCTACAGGTGCTGCCGCTGACGGTGTTATTGACATCACGGTCGATGGTGGTACGCCGCCGTTTGAGTACAGCTGGGAGGGTCCAGGTTTCACCAGCACCGATGAGGATGCCGCTGGTGTTTCCGCAGGAGATTACACGGTAACCATTACCGATGCTAATGGCTGCACGTTCTCCAGCACGACCATTGTTGTGGTCAGTGGAATTGAAGAAATGGTCAGCTTGATTGACGTCACGCTGTACCCGAACCCCACCCAGTCCAATGTGACGGTCACGATGAGCGGCCTGAACGGTGAATCCGTAACAGCTGTATTGCTCGATGGACTCGGCCGCCAGGTCAGTCAAGAGGACCTCGGCAACCTCACAGGAGAAAAAATCCATGTCATGGATCTGTCTTCTGTGGAATCAGGAGTGTACTACTTGCGCCTGATGGTGGAGGATGCAGCGGAAGTATTGCGCATCGTCAAGCACTAAGCCAAAACGATATCGAACGAAAAGGGCGGCCCACAGGCCGCCCTTTTTATTTTGGGCATTATACCAAAATTCAAGTCATTCAGAAAAGAATGTTGAAAGCAGAGTGGATTCCTACGTCAGACGCTTGAATTAAGGGTGGACTTTGCATGCGACGAATTGAACCAACCCCAATCTCATGAAGCTGAATAAGCTCTTTTTGGCCCTGTGCCTTTTTCCCTCACTGCTTTCAGCCCAGCAATACGGCTTGGAGGTGGAAGTTGTCAATGAAGACATCGGTGTACTTGTCGGCGCCCTTGGCTCTACTGACCTGACAGGCTACACGTGTTACCGGGCCTACATCACCATGCAAAACGAGGACGACTTCCTCAGCTCCATTTCTGGCGATGCAGTCAACCCCACCTACATCACGACCACCACAACCTTCAGCAACGCTGCCTTGGGTGCAGTGACGCCCAATGGCATCAACAGTTTGTTGTTTCCGGTGTATCCAGACTTGGAGTTTGACACGTGGGTCACGATTGGCTTGGATGGTGTGCCCGATGCTGCGGCTGGAGAGGCAGCCGTTTCCACGGTGCAATCAAGCAGCAACCAATGGGCAACAGCCCTGAATCCTGGCGCTGACATCGACGGATCAAGCGTAGCCATCGACGACCCCCTTGGTGGCGCTTGGTATGCGCTGAATGGTGACGCCAACGGTGTGGCTGGAACGGAACTCAGAGTACTGGCAGGTCAATTTGTAACGGATGGCGACTTGAGTCTCCAGTTCTACACACAGATTTTCATCAACGGCAACGGATTGACGGAAGTTCCCGGCGCTGATGGGGCGGCTCGCCCGACCTACATCTGGCCGACTTCTGTTGCGGAAGGGTGCACGGATGCTGCCGCATGCAATTATGACGCCGATGCTGGAGCAGACGATGGCTCTTGCACGTATCCAGACGAGACTTACTTGGATTGCGACGGCAACTGCATCAACGACTCCGACGGTGACGGAACCTGTGACGAGTTGGAATCGAGCGGCTGCACAGACATGTCAGCATGCAACTACAGTCCCAACGCGACCGATGACGATGGTTCTTGTGAGTTTACGATCTGTGTGGGCTGTACCGATGCAACCGCGTGCAACTACGACATGGATGCCACAGACGATGATGGCTCTTGTGAGTTCACAACCTGCGCGGGATGCACCGATGCCGGGGCGTGCAATTATGACATGGACGCCACAATCGATGACAGTTCATGCGA
>ENA-UOXV01000219-UOXV01000219.1-marine-metagenome-genome-assembly--contig:-NODE-219-length-77283-cov-10.211801_pt1 | contig 77283 bp, 66 predicted proteins | sample MGYA00238165_ERZ766961 | MGnify/ENA primary metagenome ERZ766961 (study PRJEB28924, sample SAMN03173240) | marine metagenome | biome: Marine; feature: Water; material: Subsurface seawater | place: North...
AGTGGTTGTGACTGGTAATAAAGAGGAACAAAAAACTTATTTTAGACATACTGGGTATGTTGGTGGTGTAAAAATGACTAGTCTTGCTCATATGAGAAGAACTTATCCTGAAAGAATAATTGAAAAAGCAGTTAAGGGTATGTTACCAAGCAATAAACTTGGTAGGCGAATGTTCTCGCATCTTAAGGTTTACACTGGAACGAATCATCCTCATGAAGCACAATCCCCAAAAACAATAGAGTTATAAAATGGCAGAAAAATCAAAATTTAATGGAACAGGTAGAAGAAAGAGTTCAGTAGCTAGAGTCACCTTAACATCCCCAGGTAAGGGAAACATTGAGGTTAATGGCGTCGCTCTTGATAATTATGTTCCAAGAGAAAGTTTAGCTACTATGGTTAAACAGCCTCTTGCTGCGCTTGATAAAAATAAAGAATATGACATTTCTGTTAATGTTAAAGGTGGGGGTCTTTCAGGGCAAGCCGGCGCAATCAGACTTGGTATTTCCCGAGCTCTCATTTCTGCTACACCTGAAGATAGGCCAATTTTAAAGTCTAATGGCTTATTAACAAGAGATTCTCGTAAAGTAGAGAGACAAAAGCCTGGGCAACCTGGCGCGAGAAAAAAGTTTCAATTTTCTAAAAGATAAGAACAAACATATGGCACTCATAAAATTTGAAGATTTAATTGATACAGGAGCACATTTTGGTCATGTGACAAGAAAATGGCATCCTAATTATAAACCATATGTTTTAATGGAAAAAAATGGTGTTCACATCATTAACTTAGAAGAAACAATTGCCGCTTTTGATAAAGCTATGAATTTTCTCCAAGGTATCGTTAAGAAGAATGGTGAAATATTGTTTATAGGTACAAAAAAGCAAGCCAAGGATATTGTTCAGCAAGAGGCTGATAGGTGTGGAATGTTTTATATTGTTGAAAGATGGTTAGGTGGATCTCTAACTAACTTTACAACTATCAAAAAAAGTATAAAAAGACTAAAAATGTTGGAAAAAGAGGGTTCAAATCTTTACGAAAACCTTACAAAGAAAGAAACTCAGATGCTTAATAGGGAGAAAGTTAAACTTTCTGACCAGCATAGAGGTATTAAAGATATGAGAAAACCGCCAGATGCTGTTGTCGTTGTAGATAGTCAGTACGAAGCGACCGCTATTAAAGAAGCCACTAGTATGAACATACCTACGGTAGCAATAGTTGATTCCAATACAGATCCTAATAAAATTGATTTCCCGATTCCTGCTAATGATGACTCTCTGAGAACAATCCAACTTATTGTAGGCTGCATTGCAGATTCAATTTTAGAGATAACTGGTACGAATAAGGATGAGAAGGATGACTCTGCAGATAAAACTACTAATAGTACACCAAAAGTTATAGCTCCTGTAAAATCAAAAGGCGAAGAGGAATAATTTATGCCAATAGATGCTAAAACTGTAAAGCGATTAAGAGATAAAACTGGTGCTGGAATGATGGATTGTAAGAATGCGCTTACTGAGTCTAATGGTGATGTAGACAGTGCCGTTGACTATCTCAGAAAATCTGGTGCTGCTAAGGCCGAAAAAAAAGGTGAGCGCGAGACTAAGGAAGGCCTAGTTTATTCATACATTCATGCAGGTGGAAGGCTAGGTGTAATGATCGAAGTCAATTGTGAAACTGATTTTGTAGCAAAGACAGATGGTTTCATTGAATTGGCTCACAACCTTGCTATGCAAATAGCCGCTACGAATCCGATATCTCTTGATAAAGATTCTGTATCCACAGATGTAATTAAAAAAGAAAAAGAAATTTATACTGATCAGGCAAAATCTTCGGGAAAACCGGATAATATTATTGAAAAAATGGTTGATGGAAGACTTTCAAAGTTCTATCAGGAAAATTGTTTGATGGAACAGGCATATATAAAAGATTCTGACAAGAAGGTAGTTGATTTAATGACTGAAACAATTGCTACTCTTGGTGAAAATATTACCATCAGTCAATTCACCCGTTTTGCAGTTGGTGAGTCAAATCCTCAAAATTAGGTTTTTTCTTTTTTTAAAAAATGTCTGAACCAGCTTTCAGTCGAATTTTATTAAAACTCAGCGGTGAAGTATTAGCCAATAAGCATGGTTTCGGTATTGATCCTGAAAAAGTCCTTTACCTAGCTCAACAGATAAAACCTGTATACGATGCCAATGTTAAAATTGGTTTGATTATTGGTGCTGGTAATATTTTTAGAGGATTGGAAGCTAGCGCTGGTGGAATGGATAGAGTCACAGGTGATTATCTTGGCATGCTAGCGACGATCATGAATGCTATAGCGTTGCAAGATGCATTGGAAAAAGTTGGGTGCGAGACTAGAGCTCTATCAGCAATTAATGTAACACAAATAGCGGAACCCTATATTCGAAGGCGCGCAATCAGGCATATGGAAAAAGGACGAATTGTAATTATTGCTGGAGGGACTGGAAACCCATTTTTCACCACGGATTCGGCAGCTGCCTTAAGGGCAAATGAATTGGGTTCAGAAATCCTTTTAAAAGGTACAAAGGTAGATGGTGTTTATGATAAGGATCCTATTAAGAATTCTGATGCAAAAAAATATGAAAATTTAACATACAACAAAGTTATTCGAGATAACTTGCGTGTAATGGATATGACCGCTATTACACTATGTAATGAAAATAATATTCCAATTCGTGTTTTCAATATTAAGTCGTCGGGTGACTTGTATGATGTAATTATGGGAAGTAAAATAGGAACTACTATAGGCAAATAATGTTAGATAATATTCACCAAGACGCTATCTCGCGTATGGGTTCAGCTGTTAACCATACGCAAAATGAATTAAATAAAATAAGAACTGGGCGAGCTAACCCTGAAATATTTGACTCTATCGTTATTGATTATTATGGTACTCCTACTCCTCTTAATCAGGTGTCAACTGTCTCCATTCCTGAACCGAAGTTAATCACGTTGCAGGCTTACGAAAAGTCTCTTATTCCTGTAATTGAGAAGGCTATTGTAGACGCAAATTTAGGGTATACTCCTGGGAATAATGGGAATGCTATACTTATACCTATTCCTGCATTATCCGAGGAGCGTAGAAAAGAATTAATAAAATTTGTCCACAAAATAATAGAAGATGGAAAAGTCGCCATTCGAAATATAAGAAGAGATACCCTTCATAAAATTCATGACTATGGTAAGAAAGAAAACGAAAGTGAGGATGAAATAAAAGGTCGTGAGACAGATTTACAAGAAATTACAGATAGCCACATTAAGGATTTAGAACTACATCAAGAAAATAAAGAAAAAGAGCTAATGGAAGTTTAGTATTTTCCATTAGTGATTAATATTTATTAGTCACATTTCGACCAGCCACAACTCTGGCAAGTCAGACATCCACCTTCATTTACTACACTTCTACTATCACAACTTTTGCACATCATTAATTTTGCTGAAGCAATCATTTCTGGATCTATAGTTTTTGCTAATTTTTCATCTTTATTTGTGTCCATCGTGATTAATAATTTTCCATCATCATCATGCGGATTTTGTTTTTTTTCATGTAAATAATCATCAAGAGCCTTACCAATTGCATCTGGGGTAGAAAGTATTAGTCTCCCATCTTCCCATGTTGGGTTCGGACCAGAAATACCTTTTAATTGTCTTACAATTGATTGCGGATTGACTCCAGATCTTAATGCTAACGAAATTAGTCGACTTATTGCTTCAGATTGCGCTGCTGCATTGCCGCCTGCTTTACCTATGGTAGTAAACACTTCACATAGACCTTGCTCATCTTCATTTATAGTTATATAAAGAGTCCCCTCACCTGTCTTTATTCTTCTTGTTAATCCTGCAGTTTGAGTAGGTCTTATACGTGGTTGGCCTTCTACCTCTTTGGACTGACCTAGGTTAGTTTCAGTGTTTTTGTCTTCCTCTTTGTCATCATTGGTAATTAGAATGCCTTCACGGCTACCTTCTCTATAGACTGTAATTCCTTTTAAACCATTTTCGTAGGCTTTCATGTAAATATCTGCAACTGTTTCTATGCTTGTATTTTCTTTTAGATTAACTGTAGAGGAGATAGAAGAATCTATATATTTTTGCACCGTACCCTGCATTTTTACCCTAAAAAATGGATCAATTTTGTGAGATGTTGTAACATAGTCTGGCAAATCTTCATCTGTACCAAATAATTCTTTTATAATTGGGTGATATACTGTGTATTGATCAAATTCCTTGCCATAACCGCCATCGTTCTTTTTAACCATTCTTTTGTATGAAGTTGCGAAAATTGGTTCTACTCCAGATGTTACTCTTGCAACTATAGCACCACTACCTGTAGGAGCAACTGTGGTTAGAGTGCAATTTCTAATTCCGTTATTTTTAATTCTTTCTCTTAATGATTTAGGAAGGGACTTTACAAATTTACTTTTATTATATCCTTTCCAATCAAAATGAGGGAACTGGCCTTTTTCTTTAGCAAGGTTTATGCTGGTTTCGTACGTAGCATCTCTAAAAATCGTCATGATTTGGTCTATTGTCTGAATGGCATCTTCACTATCATATTTAATGCCCATCTTTACAAGCATATCTCCAAGACCAAGTATGCCCATACCAACTCTTCTGTCATTCATGGCATTTTTTTTCTGATCTTCAAGTGCATGTCTATCCAAGTTATAATCGACGACGTTGTCTAAGAACCTAGTACCTATTTCAACAGTCTCTTTAAATTCTTCAACCATAAAGTTTTGATTTTCATCCACAAAACGTTCCAAATTTACAGCTCCTAGGTTACAACATCCGCCATCAGGAAGTGGTTGTTCTGCGCAGGGATTCGTAGAAACTAGTGGCGAGCAGTACTCTGCATTGTGATAATCGGTCATAGTATCCCAAAATAATAAACCAGGTTCAGCACTTGCATGAGCACTACTGATAATTTTATTCCAGAGATCTGTTGCTTTGATTGTTTCGTAAACTTGCCCATCAAATACTAATTCAAAATCAGTATCATTCTTAACAGCGTCCATAAATTTATGAGTCAACAATACGGAAATGTTAGAATATTTGACCATGTTTATATCACCAGTTTTAATAGTAATAAATTTTTCTATGTCTGGATGGTCAATCCTGAGTGTTTGCATGTTTGCACCTCTTCGACCATGTTGTGCAATGGTATTTGTGTTTTCGCTGAAAAGATTCATAAAGCCTGTTGGACCACAAGAGTCTCCTCCAGTACCATTGATAGGAGCACCTGATGGTCTCAATAGCGATAAATCATGGCCACAGCCACCACCATATTTATAGGTCAAAGCTTCTTCAATAATTGTATTATATATTGATTTGATTGAATCGTCCTTAACAGCGACAACATAACAGTTATTTAAAGTGGTTGTGATGTCCTCTCTTCCAGCGCCATGCATAATTCTTCCACCTGGCACAAATCTAAAGTCTTCAAGAATTGAGTAGAATTTTTCTTCCCACTTTTCTTTGTCGGGGTTTGTTTTTTCTACTCCGGCTAAGGCCTTTGCTTGTCTTTCCCACATTTGATATGGATGTTTTTCACCAGGTGCTAGATATTTATTTTTTAAGACGTCTGAGCCTAGGGCGTCGTCAGTATAATAATTTTCAATCGTATAAACTTCATTTTTATCAATTTTGTTCTTCTCCTTTTCGAGTTCTAGGAGAGGTTTGATAATGTTTTCGACTGATTCTGTTCCGCCTTCACCAAGGGGTATGTTGAGATCTAATGCTTCTGCCATAATTTACATCCTATGTAGTATGTGGTTTTCATGCCCTGCGGCAATTTTTTAAAACAAAACAGTTGACTAAAATGAAAGCATTATTTAATGCGTGATTGGCGAATCTTAATATATATTGCGCGATACTTTTGAGTCAAACTGTAAGTTCAAAATATTGCATTTTTTTTGTTTTTATCTTTTTTTAGCATAAATATTTTAAAAATTTTGTGTGAGTACTGGAATGTTTTTGTCCGTAAATAATATGTGTCTAGCATAAAATCAAAAAATTCTCATGTTGATAGAATGAGTAAAATTGCGTCGCTTAGTGAACAAGAAAAATTTTTTTTAGGAGCACTACACTCTCGAAAACAGTACAAAAAAAAATCTGTAATTGATCAACAAGGAACTATCTCAAAGTCTGTTTATTACTTAAATAAGGGTATTCTTTCGATGGAATATCAACATGGCTCGAAAGTGTTCGTTAGAGACTTTATATTTAGAGATTCTCCAGCATTGGTCTACCCGAGTTTTTATCTAGCAGAACCTTCAAGGTACTCTATAAAAGCTGTGACTGACTGTGATGTTTGGGAGCTAACAAAAGAAAATTTTGAGATCGGGAAGAGAAAAATTCCCAACCTCGAAATTATCGCATTTAAGATTACAAATTTATTTCATCAGAATATTGAGAAAAGATTTGAGTCCATGATTACGAAATCTGCAGAAGATAGATATCTTGAATTGGTTGAAAATCATCCGAAGATAATCCAATCAATTTCTCTTAAAATGATAGCATCTTATCTAGGTATCACGGATGTTGCTTTGAGTAGAATTCGTTCGCGTTTGTCAAAGAGGGTTGCTAAAAACTATTAATTAAATTGTAAAAGGAGCAGACACTTTATAGTAGATTAAAATTTCATCTATTATATCCTCCCTAGTTTGCTCCTTATACAAAATATATTTTTAAAACATTTTTAATCGTGAGTACCTTAGCATTTTAATACGTATAATTCTTAACTTAGGTTTAGATAAAGGTTAAATAGAATGTTTCATATAAAAGTATTTTTTTTAATAGTCATTTACTTTTTACAATTTGCATTTTCTGAATGCAGTGATTTAAATCAAACAGATTGTGCGGCATATCCTGATTATTGCACTTGGAATGAAGAACAAAATTCTTGTGAAGATAACGGCGGCGGAGGAACTAATAATGGTCCTTATGAATACACTTATTTAACAGAGCTTGACGGTCTCCAATCTAGTGACTTATACAGCAGTGGATTTTTATATTACCCTATTGATGCTAGTCCACCCTATAAAAGCGTTGTACTCATTGATGCTTTTGGGTCCGAACCCGGTCTAATAAATTGGGCTCAATTTTATGCCTCACACGGTTATGTAGCCATGTCAATTGGCAACTTAGATGAGACTTTAAGGGATTCCAATTCAGATTGGGATTATATGGACAGAGCAATTGCCCTCCTGAGTGCTATTGAAACAGTAAAATCAGAAAATGGAAGACAAATATCACCTTTATTTAATATGATCGATACATCAAGTTTTGCTGTTTCTGGTTATTCAACAAGTGGAGGCGGAGCGCATACTGCTTTGACAATAGACTCTACATTAAAAACTGGCATATTATTAAACCCAGCGGTTGCATTTTTAGATTCTGTTAATTGTACTGCTGAAAGTGACTATTATTGCTTAATCGAAGAGCACCTAAATCATGATGTACCAGTCCTTATTTTCGCAGGGGAAAATGAATATAATGAGCTTGTAACTCCAGATGATGACGCATATGATAATATGTGGGCATTACCTCAGTATGAACATGTTCCGGATGATACAGATAAATTATATTTTGAATCAGCTAATGAAGGGCATGGGTCTTCTGTAGTCCCATCAGGAATTGTTGGCAAGCAGGCTCTTTTCTGGTTGAATTACTTTATGAAAAATGATGAATCATATTGCGATTCCGTAATAACACAACCTGATGGAGTTTCTTCTTTTCTAACATCCATAATTTGTGAGCAAGGTCCACCGCCACCACCTCCAAGTACAAACATTGGTTATTTACGTGCAACTGAAGCTTCTTTCTGCATGGATGATTGTGGCATGTATCATTTAGAATCCGAAAATGGAGAGTTTCTTTACAATGTCGCAAATCAAAATAATATTCCGAATTTTGAATATTTTGTAAATAGATTTGTTGAAATAGAAGGTGATACAATACAATGTGTGGAATGTAGCGCTGTAAACATTAATTCAATTTTTTTATCAGATCAATGTCAGCATCCAGTGAGCTGTTTTGTTGAGCCTTGCACAGTTTCAAATTGTTCTTCAAATGATAGTGCTGAATGTGCCGCTAATTATTGCGGCGGTTGTTATGCTGATTACTATCAAGATGATCAACTTATCACTTGCGAAAACCCGGGAAATATGAATGATCTTTCTGGAGTGGATTTTGGCCTTTGTGACATGGCGTTAGGATTTGCATGGGTAAATAATCATTGTGGTATGATTAGCGGTTGCGGTTATATTGTTGATGATATTAATTATTCAAATCAGTTTTACAGCTCGTTGTTTGACTGCATATCAGCATCAACATTAAAAAGTGAAAACGAAATCAATCCATCTGTGTTTAGATTATATCAAAATCATCCAAATCCTTTTAATCCAGTCACCCAAATAAGATATCAGTTGTCAATTAGTAGCCACGTGAAAATTGCTGTCTATAATACAATGGGAAAAATAGTAAAAACATTGGCTAATGAATATCAGACCGCAGGGTTCAGAAATGTAAAATGGGATGGGAAGAATAATAATAAGCAAAAAGTTTCCACAGGCGTTTATTTTTATTCAATTCAGTCGGGCGAGTTTAGTTCAACTAAAAAAATGATATTGCTTGATTAGTTAAGCTTTTCTTTTAAAATAATTCAAGTTTTGAGTTGATTTATTGGTAAAGATTTTAGTTTAAATTAAGTATTTTTATATATGTCAACGCCCCTTATAGCAATAGTTGGTCGACCGAATGTCGGTAAATCCACATTTTTCAATCGTGTTTTGAGCCAAAGGCAGGCAATCGTAGATGCAACTGAGGGTATAACCAGAGATCGAATCTATGGAGAAATGGAATGGTGCGGACAAAAGCTCCGTTTTATTGACACCGGTGGGTTTATACCAGAAGATACTGATATATTTAATGCGGCTGTAAGAGAACAAGCAAAATTAGCTATTTCAGAAGCAGATTTAATTCTTCTTATGATTGATGGTCGTGTTGATGCAACCTCAAGTGATCTTACACTCGCTCAATTTGTTCGAGAAAGTGATCGTCCACACTTATTGGTCGTTAATAAAGTTGATACAATGAAATACGATTCAATAGTTCAAAATTTTTATCATTTAGGAATTGGAGAACCATATCCTATTTCTGCGCTTAATGGTAGATTAACAGGAGACCTCCTTGATGCTGTCCTTAGTAAGCTTGGTCTAGGAGTAACCAATGAAGAATATGACAATCCTGAAGATTTAAGATTAGCAATCGTCGGAATGCCAAATGTTGGAAAATCATCTCTTACGAATGCTCTTCTTCAGAGAGAACAAACAATTGTAACTCCAATAGCTGGTACGACCAGAGATGCTATTGATTCATATTTAAAATGGCATGGGAATGAAATAACATTAGTCGATACTGCTGGACTTAGAAAACTGTCCAAAATAAAAGATAAAATAGAATATTACAGTAGCCTTAGAACACAAAATGCAATTTTTAGTTGTAATGTTGCTTTAGTTCTAATTGATGCAGAAAAAGGTTTTGGTAAGCAAGATAAGTCAATTGTTGATTATGTAATAAGTAAGGGCAAGGCATTGATTTTTGTTGTAAATAAATGGGATAAAATTGAAAAATCCACAAGTACAATGAAAGAATTTGAGGAAGAGATCCGTTTACAGTATAAGGAATTAGATCATTTTCCAATTATTTTTATATCTTCCACAACCAGGCAAAGAATCAATAAAGTTTTGGAGATCGCATGGTCAGTTTACGAAAGGTCAAAAAATTCTATTCCAACAAACAAGTTGAATTCTTTGGTTGAAAAAGCTATGAACGAAAACCCTCCTCCAGCTGAAAAAGGGAAGGTAATTAAAATAAATTATTGTGTCCAAGTTCACAAGCAGCCTGTTGTAATTGCTTTATTTGCTAATTATCCAAAATTAATAAAGGTTTCGTACCAACGTTTTCTTATGAACCAGATACGGTTAAATTTTGACTTAAAGGGCTTGCCAATTAGATTATCATTTAGAAAAAAATAATAGGAGCAGGCAGGGGTGAAACCAAAGAGGAGGAAAGGTGTCATACTAAAAGCCTGCTCCTATTATTACTAACTTAAGGTAGTTTAAAAAGTTCCAAGTTTTTTATTGTTATTAGTAGTAGTGTGGTAGCCGAAAACCTTAAGTTAATAAATATGCTTATTAGATTTGATCTTTGATAATAAAAGTAGTCGCTTGTCCTTTTCCTTTTAATTCAACGTTGCTCTTTGTCTCAAAGTTATAGGCGTTTTTTAAATGCGACTTTGTTTCCTCTGAGCAATTAACCCGCATCTTTTTTCCGCTGCTTTCTAATCGTGCAGCGATGTTTACAGAGTCTCCCCAAATATCAAATTCACTTGATGTTTTTCCAGCGATTATAGGACCAGTATGTACTCCTATTCTGACTTCCCAAGGTTCATTTCCTAGCGCTTTTTGTTGAAAGTTTATTCCCCTTACATAGTTTATCATCTCAATGGCTGCCATCACAGTTCTATCTGCGTGATCTGAATTAAGATCAGGAATACCTCCAGCAGCCATATATGCATCGCCAATGGTTTTAATTTTTTTAATAGAAAATCTTTCCATAATTTTGTCAAAACCACTAAAAAATGAATCTAAAATTTCAATTAATTGACCAGGATCTAATTCCTCAGTTTTTTTTGTAAATCCTACAAAATCAGAAAATAAAATAGTTGTTGATGAATAATATTCTCCAATGATTTTTTCTGAACTAGTATTTATGTCAATATCATTTGAAGCAAACTCATTTGATGATTCGTAAATATTTATAAATTGGTCTGCCAGCATTCGCAATGCATCAATCTTTGAATGCTCAAGAACTTTAGGTTCGTCATCAAATACACAAAATGTTCCAAGTGTAAAACCCGATTTTGATATAATTGGGCTACCGGCATAAAATCTAGGAAATCCTGGTGCTAAAGCATATGCGTGTTTTGTTCTTTCATCAATTGAAACATCACTTATTACTAAGGGTTTTGAATTATTGTTTAATACGTGAGAACATATTGCAAGCTGTCTTGGCGCTTCTTTTGTCATGATTTCTGTTGGTAAATCTTTACCATAGCTTACTTTACAATGTTGGGTATCGTCATCAAGTATGTGTATTGCTGACTGAGAGCAGCCTGTTAATGTAGCGGCTAATTTTGGAAAACTAGAATAGCGTTTATCTTTATTAATATTTTGTTCTACTAATTTTAAACGCTTTAGGTCTTCAAGTCTTTCTTTCTCATTGGAAGGTATTTCTGCTGGAATATGACCAGCTTTGATAGCAGCTTTGACAAGTTTGTTTCCGATAAACTTTGTGATTATGCCCATAATCAAAAGTTAATCAATAAAAATTTAATTGCTAAGTGGAATGGTAGCTACTTTTGCCCAAGAATCTAATTTTTCAGAAATGTATATATCACCATTTGTTGAAACCGCAGTGAAAAGTTGTTTTATGTCATCGCCATATGTGGTGCGGCCAAAGGAAACAAATTTTTGATCTGTTGATATTTGAGTAATTAGTTTTATTTCACTACCAAATTTTTGAGGGTTTTTATTTTCTAGCTTAAAAACTTTACCTGCGGAAGTTAAATAGGAAAAGCCAGTTATTCGTGGTGCAATGCCAAAGCTGTAAGCTAAAGTACCTACAATTGTTTCATCGTTTGAATTATTTAATGAGTTTTTTAATTCTTTTAATAATTCTGATGGCACGCTTTCGCCGTTATTTCCTTTTGGGCCTTTATCTCCCTTTGGACCTTGAACTCCTATTGGGCCTCTTGGACCAATATCTCCTTTTGGGCCAGGTATGCTTGAGGATGGAGGTATGCACCCTATTAAGAAGCTGAGTAGAATAACATAAATATTTTTGCTCATATGTTTAGTGACTTTCGTACTTTGCTAATAACATCATATCGTGCTAAAGCAATGGCAACCACACTGATAAATATGATACCGTAAATAAATTGATAAATCCTATCATCAAGATAAGAGTAGGCTCTTAGGTATGCTAAATACATGATAATCAACAATTCAGAGACCAACGCAGTAACAAAAAATACCATTGATTTTCTAAGGCTGTTGTTTTTACGCTGATTGATTAAACCTAACGAAAATACTTGAGCAGAAAACATTTTGTATAATTTTTTTTCATCATTTGCTATTGACTTTAGATATATAGCATATTCATTTGGAGAGTTAAACTGACTGATTCCAGCAAAAAAAGTTGGGTTGATATCTTCAGTTTGTTCTTCATCGGGTTCTTCATTTTTTTCTTTTGCTCCCCTGACTCTAGGTATTAAAACTCTCACCAAAAAGTAAATTGTTCCCATTGCTGCAGGAAAATAGATCATAATTAGTGAAAAAATGACCATGTCGAGTTGCATTTTTGTAAAATGGACAATAAAAAATACCATAAAAGCACCAAGAATAGATAGAAGGGTAAACGCTTTTTGATCAGTACGTTGGATAATTGTCTGTTCTCCAGATAATATCTGTAACAGAGCGTCTAATTCTTTATTATTTGACATAGTTATTTTACCCGTTTACGGGGCCAAATCTTATTAATCTAATGTCATTTATCCTAAAAATATATTTACGTTTTGTATTGATTGTTTTTTATTAAATAATTAATTGTAACTGTTGTATAAATTTTTTACTTAGCTTATCTTTCGACCGCTATTTAATATAGATAAAAATTAATGATCGCGGGGTGGAGCAGTCTGGTAGCTCGTTGGGCTCATAACCCAAAGGTCGGAGGTTCGAATCCTTCCCCCGCTACTTCAAGAAAACCCGTCTTTATGGCGGGTTTTTTTTTGAGTTTTGAAAATAATTTTAATTTTAACAAATGATAGGTATTTATTTTGAGAAAAGAAAATTTTAGAAACATTGCAATTATTGCGCATGTTGATCATGGAAAAACTACACTAGTTGATGGTTTATTGAAACAAAGTGGAACATTTCAAGCACATCAAAATGTTGAAGACCGAGTGATGGACTCGATGGATCTTGAAAAAGAAAGAGGCATTACAATAACGGCCAAAAACACTGCTATTAATTATAAAGACATAAAAATTAATATCATGGATACCCCTGGCCACGCTGATTTTGGTGGTGAAGTAGAAAGGAGCCTCAACCTGGTTGATGGCGCTCTCTTGCTAGTTGACTCTAGTGAGGGGCCTTTGCCTCAAACCAGGTTTGTATTAAAGAAGGCTCTAGAAAAAAATCTCCCTATAATTCTTATAATAAATAAAATTGATAGGTCTGATGCTAGGATTGAGGAAGTAGTCGATGAGGTATATGACTTATTTATTGATTTAGATGCTACAGAAACTCAAATTGAATTTCCAATAATTTATACTAATGCTAAAGATGGGATTGCTCATAATGAATTAGATGATGGTTCTACAAATTTGGAACCTCTGTTTGATACGATATTAACAAAAATTCAAGGGCCAATTGCTGACGATAATAAAGCGTCTCAATTTTTAATAACTAGTCTTGATTATGATTCATATGTTGGGCAGGTTGCAATAGGTCGATTAAATAATGGCACGCTTGACATGAATGGATCTTATGCGTTGTGTAGTGAAAATAATATTTTGCATAATCAAAAATTTTCAACGCTTTATACCTTTGATGGCTTGGATAAAATCAAAGTTGAAAAACTTGAAGCTGGTGATATTATAGCTGTTGCAGGTATAGAGGGTATTACTATTGGTGACACTATATCTAGTAATGAAAACCCTGAACCGTTACCAAGAATTGAAGTCGATGAGCCAACAGTGTCAATGTTGTTTTATATAAATAATAGCCCCTTTGCAGGAAAAGAAGGTAAGTATTTGACTACGCGTCATATCAAAGAGAGACTAGATAAAGAAATCCTATCCAATGTGTCTGTACAGGTATTAGAAACTGAGCGTACTGATGCTTTTGAGGTTCGTGGTAGAGGAGAATTGCAAATGGCTATTCTCATTGAAACAATGAGAAGAGAAGGGTATGAACTTATGGTCTCAAAACCTAGAGTGATTACAAAAGAGGAAGATGGAAAAACATTAGAACCAATGGAAAAAGTATTCCTTGATATCCCCGAAGATAAGGTTGGTACGATTACAGAAAAATTATCTACAAGGAAAGGACGTATGACAAATTTACAAAACCATGGAAGTGGTAGGGTTAATATGGAGTTTTCTATTCCTTCGCGCGGGTTAATTGGGTTTCGTTCTCAGTTCATGACGGACACTCAGGGTGCTGGAATAATGAATAAACTCTTTGATGGTTATGCGCCTTGGTTCGGTCCAATACCGCAGCGAAAAAGTGGAGCCATTGTATCTGATCGTTCTGGGAAAATAACTACTTTTGCTTGCCTTGGAATGGTTGATCGTGGTGAATTATTTGTAGATGTAGGTACAGAAGTTTATTCTGGAATGGTAATTGGCGAAAGAAATAGGCCAGAAGATTTAAATGTTAATATTACAAAAGAAAAGAAGCTCTCTAACATGCGAGCCTCTGGATCTGATAATACTGTAACTCTTCGTCCCCCTAAAAGATTATCGCTGGATCAATCTATTGAATTTATTGCAGAAGATGAGCTGGTTGAAATCACACCGCTATCTATTAGGCTTAGAAAAATGGAGCTTGATCAAAACAAACGCATGTCTGCACGTAAAAAGGAAAAGTACTCAGTCTAAAATAATGATATCAGGAAAACAAATACTGTGGGGAACCTTAGGCTGGGCATTTGGTGGTCCAATTGGTGGGATTTTAGGTGTCATTTTTGCGGGATCGGGAGATCAGAGCTCTTACAAAAGTATAAAACAATCTCAGGCCGGAGACTTTATGGTCTCTCTTTTGGTTCTTTTTGCAAAGGTTATGAAAGCTGATGGCAAGCTCCTTAAATCGGAATTAGACTATGTAAAAAGTTTCTTAAAACGCAATCTGAGTTCGAAGCAATCAAGTGTCTTTATTAAAATGTTCCAAGAAATATTAAAACAAGATTACAGTGTTGCAGAAGTATGCGGGCAGATACAAAAGTCTATGGATCATCCAAGCAGACTCGAACTTTTACATGTTCTTTTTGGTCTATCTGCATCTGATGGAGAAATCCACCCTCAAGAAGTAAAGGTGATTAGCACTATATCTGGATATTTAAATATTAGTAAAAAAGACTATGAATCAATTAAAGCTATTTTTATCAAAGATATGGATAGCGCCTATAAAATACTAGAAATTGAACCAAGTGCTACTGATAGTGAAATAAAAAAAGCTTATCGAAAGATGGCAGTTAAATATCATCCAGATAAAGTTGCTCACTTAGGCAAAGAAATACAAAAAACTGCTGAAGAGAAATTTAAAGCTGTTAGTGATGCTTATAGCGAGATTAAAAAGAAGAGGAATATTCAATAAATATTCTTTCATAATTTGTTTAAAAATTTTCTTTACATTAGAAAAATGTTTTATATCTAATTTTTCACTACATAATGAAATGAAGCAAATATTATCAATTCTTACTCTTTTTTCAACCCTTTTTGGATGGGGTAATACTGGCCATCGGATTGTTGGAAAAGTTGCTGAAGATAGGTTGTCAAATAAAGCAAAACGTCAAATCAAAAATATTATTGGTCATCATGACTTAGCTTATATAAGCATTTGGGCAGATAGAATAAAATCAAATCCTAATTGGAACCATGCTTATGATTGGCATTGGGCTACTATTCCTGATGGAGAAGTTTATGAAATTGGAAAGCATTCTGGGAAACTAGTAGATAAAATAAATGAATTTTCTAAAAATGCCAACTCTGTTGACATGAGTTTAGAAGAAAAAAAGCAGGCTATTAAGTGGTTGGTGCATCTTGTTGGTGATTTACATCAGCCTTTACATGTTGGTAATGGCAAGGATAGAGGGGGCAACAATATAAAAGTAAAATGGTTTGGTGAGGACACCAACTTGCATGAGGTTTGGGATGAGAAATTAATTGAACATCAGAACTTGAGTTTTACTGAATATGCACATTTTTTAAATTTAGAGTTTGACGAATCAGAGTGCATTAAATGGATAGTTAAAGATTTCGAATTTTATGCGAATGAATCTAAAAAGTATAGAAACGTATGTTATAGTTTTGAAACTAATAACCTAACTTATAATTATATGTTTGTAACAAAACCAATTTTAGATATGAGATTAATGCAAGCGGGAGTTAGGCTAGCTGATTTATTTAATAATATTTTTCATTAAATGAAGTCTTATGCATTCTTTATACTCTTTTTATTTGCTTTCATTCGAAGTGAAGAATATTTTCAACAAGATGTTACATATGATATTGATGTTACTCTGAATGACTCTAATAAAACTCTATCAGCTTTTGAAAAAATAACCTATAAAAATAATAGTAGAGACACCTTAAATTTTATTTGGTTTCATCTTTGGCCAAATGCCTATAAAAATGACTCGACAGCATTAGCAAAACAATTTCTTAGGCTTGGTAGTACACGTTTTCTTTATACAAAAGAAAAGGACCGGGGATATATAGATAGTCTAGATTTTTATGTTGATGGTGTAAAAGCTAATTGGGATTTTCATGTTGAATGGATTGACGTTGCAAAAATTAATCTCCCAAAACCACTTCTCCCTGGACATAAAATAATAATTGAAACTCCATTTTTTGTCAAACTTCCAAAAGTAGTTTCAAGGCTTGGTCATTCTGGAAAACATTTTGAAATAACGCAATGGTATCCCAAACCAGCTGTTTATGACAATGAGGGTTGGCATCCAATGCCATACTTAAATATGGGAGAATTTTACAGCGAATTTGGTACGTTTGACGTAAAAATTACGCTACCAGAAAATTATCGATTAATGGCTACGGGGGATATGATTAATGGTAAAAAAGAGCTTGCCTGGTTAGATTCACTTTCAAGTATTGGTGACTCTTTAAAAAATCTTACAAAAAAAGAATTAGCAAAACACTTTAAAAATAAAGAACCAAAGAGTGATAAAAAAAAGAAAAGTGATGAAAAAGATTCATTAAAAGTTTATCCAAACAAAACTATTCATTTTAGACAATATAATGTTCATGATTTTGCTTGGTTTGCTGATCCGAACTGGATTGTACAAAAAGGTGAACTCTGGCTTGATGATTCCAGTAAACAAATTTCATTATGGAGTATGTATCTACCAAAAAATGCATGGATGTGGCGCAAGTCATTAGATTATATTCATGATTCTGGACTTTGGTATAGTAGGTTTTACGGGGATTATCCTTATAATCATATTTCAGCTGTTGATGGAGATATGTCAGCTGGTGGTGGAATGGAGTATCCTAATATAACTGTAATTTCAAGTTCTCCATCGGAAGATTTACTAGAGTATGTTATTATGCATGAAGTGGGACATAATTGGTTCTATGGGATTTTAGGTACAAACGAAAGGGATCATGCATGGATGGATGAGGGTCTAACAGAATATTCTGGAATTCGATATTGGGAAAAAAAATACGCTAGAAGGAATGCGCAGTTAGTTTTTTCAGATGTTTTACAAAACAAAATTGGGATTGGTAAAAACTTTAATATGCCTCATTTTCAATATTCTAATTATGCTTCCAATGCTCTTAAAGATGGTGCGCAACCTTTAAATATTTCATCTAATAAAAATTATTCATATCGTAATTATGGCCAAAATTATTCAAAAGTCGCTGTGATGATGAGATATCTTCAACATTATATAGGTGAGAGTAAAATAGATATAATTTTAAAAGATTATTTCGAATCTTGGAAATTCAAGCACCCCAAATCGAATGATTTAATTAATTCTTTTAATAATCACCTAGATGAGGATGTAAGTTGGTTTTTCGAAAATTTGATCGATAGTACAACATACATTGATTATATGGCTCATAAAAGAAATGGAAAATTTATTATAAAAAATAATGGAAATTTTAATGTACCTATCGAAGTTGCATTTTATGATAAACGTAATAAGGAAGTTGGCAAAGAGTGGGTGAGGTTTCAAGGAGGTAGCCATACATTAGAAACACCAATTGGATGTAAAAAAATTATTATTGACCCTGATCAATACATGCCAGATGTAAATAGAGCAAATAATTCAACAAAGAGGCCATTAAAACCTCATTTTATTTATGATAAACCTACCTATAATTATACAGATATAAATATTAGTCCTTGGCTACCAACCTATAACTCATATGATGGGAATTTAAATGGTCTATTATTTTCTTATGGTGGGGATGCTGGATTTGGCGGAAAGAGTTTTAATGCATTTGTGCTTTATGGTGATAAGAATAAAAAGATAAATGGAATTATCCGATCAAAAAAAGAATTTTATAATTTAGGGTTTTTGAGCGCAGGTTCATTTGAATCCGTGTTTGATTCTCGTGGAGGTAGAGAAGGTATCAAATTTATTATTAAGGCAAAAGATAATGATAGATCTCAAAAAACTTATAAGCAAAATAATATGAAAATTTCTTTCAATTATCATAGCATAAAATCGACGATAGCATTGAATCCTAATATCTATAATGTCGGAAAATTTGGAACCGTCAAATTGCGTTTAGGAACATTTTGGGAACCATCTTTCTCAAGTTCATATGAGATTTTTTCAAAGATTCATGCTGGTAATAATTTTGCAAAATTTGACATTGGTGCAAGTCTTGAAAAAACTTTTTCAAAAGGGTTGAAAACAAAAATTCAATTAGATGCCGGATCATTTTTACATTCTAATAATATTCCTAAGCAATATCATTACTTTTTAAGTGGTTCTATTAGTCCTGATTTTGATAACTACGTATGGGATCGCAACGCTGGGAATAGGTTGAGTGTTCTTGAGAGGGTCTATAATGGTGGCGGGATTAGAGGAATTAACATTGAAAATCCATTTCTTTCATCAGATGATAATATTTTTACGGTGCGCGTAAGGCAATCATTCCCTAACTTTTTTACTCCAGATGTGTTTTTTGATTTTGCGACTGGAAGAAGCCTTCCTGAAACAAACTATGTTTCTGTTGGAATAATTATTGGTCCAATACTAATACCCCTTTATCAAAACTGGGAGATGAAAAATAAAGTTCCAAACAATGTAAATTGGGTTAAAGAAAGAATACGATTGTACTGGTTTTTTTAAATAAACTACTGAAAATATTATTACAATAAATGCTTGTATGTAATTGTAAAATCAAAAATGAAAAAAAATATAGCTATAAAAAAAGCTCAATTATTTAAAGATGAAGATGTCGATGCTTTAATGAATAAAATGAGGATTGGTTTTAGGCTCTTTATTCAATCGCCATTTTTAATACAAAAAAATAAAAAAACGAGAATTTAAAAATGTATTATCAGTATTTAAATTTTTCATAAACAATGTTTTATGTTTATACAGATTCTTTAATAAATTTGATTTATGATAACTGTATTATCTCCCGCTAAAAAACTTTCAACTGATTGTTCTGCCAAAGGCAACGCTTACACAAAGCCTGTATTTTTAGAAGACTCTGATAAGTTAGTTAGTATTTTAAAGGATTATAAACCTGACCAATTGCAAAACTTAATGGGAATCAGTCAAAATCTATCTGAACTTAATTGGGAAAGATTTCAATCATGGACCTCAGATTATGCCCCTAGTATATCCAGAGAAGCTTTTTTTTCATTTAAAGGTGATACATATACCGGCTTAAATGCAGAAAGCTTATCAGAGAAAGATGTTATTTTTGCGCAAGATAATGTTAGAATACTCTCAGGCCTTTATGGAGTGCTAAAACCTTTAGACCTTATGCTTCCTTATAGGTTAGAAATGGGTACTAAACTTCAGAACAGTAGAGGGAAAAATCTTTATGATTTCTGGGGTAGTAGTATTGCAATGAATATTTCAAATGAATTAAAAGGCCACAAACAAAAAGTAATTATTAATTGTGCTTCAAATGAATATTTTAAATCAATTGCTAATCAATTTTTAGAAGTTGCTGTTATTACACCAGAGTTTAAGGAAATAAAAAATGATACTATTAAAATGATATCTTTCTATGCCAAAAAAGCTAGGGGAATGATGGCGAGATATATCATTGATAATCGAATCGATAGCTCCGAAGAGATATTATCATTTAATTTAGATGGTTATTCATTTGACCCCTCTCTTTCATCCAAAATGAAACCGGTTTTTACTCGTAATCAGTCATGATTATCTAACTATTTTCATTAAAGTTTTATCCAAACTCGTTTTTTCATAATCTTTTTCTCTGTTTTAATTTGTGGGAAATCATTTTCAGAGGATACCTTAACAATTAATCCGATTAGTTTTTCTACTCCTAGCCCTGAAGGCTGGGTCGCACAGTATGAAGTCCAAGTTAATTTTCCTGAAACAGAAAATAATTGGAGAAAAATATTAATGATTCAAACTCTTAAATGTGATTCCATGACGAAAGCAGATAAATATGATTGCGGCGAGTGGGATTACATTTGGGACGCAATGCTTTTTGTTCCGGTTAGTGACACTGTTGAAGTTTTTAAAGTTGGAAGTTTTGTCACGCCATACGGTAAAAGGCTGAAGATGGGAGGAAAAGAGGGTTGGCAATGGGTTTATGACCTGACAGATTATGCGCCACTTCTGCGAGGAGAAAAAGAATTACATATAGGTAATAATCAAGAACTGTTAGATCTTAAATTTCATTTTATTGAAGGTATTCCACCTCGCAATTCTATGTCAGTTAAAAACTTATATCCATTAGGAGCGTATGATGGGCATTACGGATACACGTACAAATATGGTGAAATATCTGAGAATAAAGTTCTAAAGCCAAGAAGAGTAGATCTTGATCCACTAGCATCTGAGTTTAGTATTAAATCAATAATAAGTGGGCATGGACATGAGGGGCCTAACTATTGTTGTGAATGGGTAAGTAAATCACATCATTATATCATTAATGATTCAAAAGAACATACTTGGAATGTTTGGGAAGATTGTGGAAACAACCCAATATACCCCCAAGGAGGTACTTGGCCATTTGATAGAGCAGGTTGGTGCCCTGGTACAAAAGTACATGAAGAAATATTTGAATTGACTCACTTAGTTAATCCTGGGCAGACAATTAAATTTGATTATGAAATAGAAAAAATGGAAGACTTTGATGAAAAAGATGGAATATATAGAATTAGTCACCAGTTATTTTCTTTTGGGCCTCCGAACTTTAAGAGAAATTTAGAAATATTGGATATTATAAATCCTAGTTCACATGATAGGTTTTCCAGAATTAATCCAACATTAGGTGACGCGAAAGTACTGATTAGAAATATTGGAACTGAACAAATAAGAAGAATAAAGTTTTATTATGGCCTTGAATTTGGAAAAAAAACAATACACCACTGGACTGGTGATTTGAAATTTTTGGATAGTACGACTATTATTTTACCAATAAATGATTGGACCGGTTTAAAAAAAAATCAAAGTTTTTGTGTTCAGGCAGCGACAATAAATGGAAGAAAAGATGAGAATGAGATTGATAATAAAATTATTTCAATTATAAATATACCTCCAGTATTTCCAACAACTTTTATAATGAAATTAAAAACAAATAATTTTGGAAGGGCTAAGCAAAATTCATTTAGCATTCATGATTATCAGAAAAACGTATATTATTCTGAATCTCAATTTTTAGATAATACAGATTATGATGTTTTGATAAAACTCGAAGACGGTCTCTATCAATTTGTTTTTAATGATTTTAATGAGGATGGAATAGACAAATTATGGTGGAGACAAAAAGATTCTGTTGGAATAGCAGGGACTTTGGGGTTTTATGATCTAGGCCAGAATCTCTTGAAAACCTTTCCATCGGATTTTGGGCAAGAGATTCGAATGGATTTTATTGTCGGTCCAATTCCATAGTGACCTAACTATTTAACTGCTATATTCACGACCTAACACAGCCTTATATGCACACCTTTTGTGATATTGATTTTTGGTGTTCCCTAGACTGATTAGCGTATTTTATAAAACAGTCGAAAGAAGATAGTAAATGGAAACCTTTAATGATATAAAATTAAGTAAGCAAATTACAAAATCACTGAGTGAACTTGGTTTCGTAAAACCTACCCCAATTCAGGCAAAAACAATTCCACTATTAATGGACTCCAATAATGATTTAATTGGTTCTGCACAAACTGGAACAGGAAAAACCGCTGCTTTTGGAATTCCTTCGATTCATTTAACAGACTTATCTGATTCAAGAACACAAACTCTTATTCTTTGCCCAACTAGAGAATTGTGCATGCAGGTTACTAGTGACATAAAAACTTATTCTAAATATGTTGACAATCTTGGTGTTGTGCCTATTTATGGCGGCGCAAGCATGGACGTGCAAATTAGAGCTATAAAAAAACGCGCTCAAATTGTTGTAGGAACACCAGGTAGAACAAAAGATTTATTAAAAAGGAAAAAGCTTTTCATCGATAGAGTGGAGCGAGTAATCCTCGATGAAGCAGATGAAATGTTATCCATGGGTTTCAAAGATGATCTAGATTTTATTTTATCAAAAATATCTACTGAGAATCAAAAGCTATTCTTTTCTGCTACAATGCCTAAAAAATTATCATCTATTGTAAAGCAATATATGAATAATCCAGTAACGGTTGCAGTTGACCCAGTCAATACTGCATCTACAAATGTTAAACACATTGTACACATGGTTCAGGCTAGAGATAGGTATGAAGTAGTTAAAAGAATTGCTGATATTAATCCAACCATCTATGGCATCGTATTTTGTAGAACACGAAGAGAAACAAAAGATATCGCAAGTAAGTTAGTATATGATGGCTATAATGCTGATGCATTGCATGGTGATCTGTCTCAATCTCAGCGTGATGATGTAATGAGAAAATTTAGAAAAGGGCAATTGCAGCTATTGGTTGCAACCGATGTCGCTTCTAGGGGCTTAGATGTAAACGACTTATCTCACATAATAAATTTCAACCTACCAGATGACCCTGAGGTCTACACCCATAGAAGCGGTAGAACAGGAAGAGCTGGAAGAAAAGGCATCTCTATTGCGATCGTTCATTCCAGAGAAAATCGCAAGGTTAGAGATATTGAAAAATTGTCAGGTGTCCGTTTTGAAAAAAAATTAGTCCCTACCGGAGAAGATATTTGCAAAAAACAATTATTTTCTTTAATTGAAAAGATTAAAAGCGTGCAAGTCGATAATGAAAAGATAGAACCATTCCTTGATACAATAAATGAAAAGCTAGAAGGCTTATCTAGAGAACAATTAATTAAACAATTTGTATCGGCGGAATTTAACCGTTTTGTTTCCTATTACAAAAATGCCAGAGATATAAATATTAACTCAAAAGATTCTAGGGATGGTGGTGGAAGAAAAAATCGTAGCAATAGGGATAGACCTAGAAACAATAGAGATAAATCTAGAAATAATAAAGATAGGTCTAGTAGAGTCAAGTTTAGTCGATTTCATATTAATGTTGGTTCAAAAAACAATGTTAACCCCGTTAAATTGATAGGTTTAATCAACGATAATCTAAAATCAAAAAATATGGAAATAGGAAAAATTGAAATAATGAAAGGCTTTTCCTTTTTTGAAATTGATGAAAAATTTTCTAAATCACTAGCTGGGGCACTAAATGGAAAAAACTTCAATGGGACAATTGTTAAAATTGAAGGTTCTAGACCAGCGCCAGAAAATAGAAAAGATAGAACGAGGAAAGATAGTTTTAAGAAAAACAAATCTAGTAATCGACCTAAAAATCGATTAAAACGTTCTATGGACAATAGAAAGTTTCGTAAAAAGAAAAATTGAACTAGTGGTTTAATTTTTGAAAATTTATAAGCAGAAATATGTTTATTAATTCTCATTTAGCAACAGGTTACTTATTACATAGATTAAAATTTTTTGAGAAAAAGTGGTTAGCCTTATGGCTAATTGCTGCAGTAATTCCTGATATTGATGGACTATGGTCTAAGTCCGTAGTTGAGCATCATAGTATACTTCACACACCTTCTATTTGGATTGTCATTTGTGGTTTTGGCTGGTTTGTGGGTTTATTGAGAAAAGATGAAAATATAAAAACATTCTTTATTATCATTTTTATAGGATCAAGCGTCCATCTTTTTACAGATTATATTACAGCTAGAACTGTTGGGATTAAATGGTTGTATCCCCTGAATAATACAGACTATTATTTATTTCCAATAAAGCCAGAAAACGGTAATATTCCAATTTGGGAGATGATTGTAGATCCTTACATAACATTTTATGTTGAAAACAAGATTCTAACGGGCATAGAACTTTTATTTAACTTTTTAGCAATAATACTTTATTTATTTTACGCTAATAAATCAAATTAACATGTAACGATTAGATAGATAAATAAATAATATATGATGATTTTCCTAAAACATAGCCTATGTCTTGCTTTTATCTTTTTTGCTGGATGTGATAACAGTCGACATATTCAATATTATAGAACTCCTAAAAAAGACTTTGGTATAAATCAATCCCGATCAAGTGAAGAGAACCAACAACAAGTAATAAGTAACTTAACCTGGGATTTACCAAGGGGTTGGATTCCATCAAAAGGGCATTCTATGAGACTAGCTAGCTTTGATGTCCCATTTTCAACAGGTGTCGGCGATCTTTCTGTTGTTTCTTTAAGCGGCATTAGTGGAGGCCTATTAGCAAATGTAAATAGGTGGAGAGGCCAAATAAATCTAGATCCAATATCTGAAAATCAAATCCTTGAAGTTTCTGAGACTGGAGAAAGTAAAATGGGCGCTTTTAGGATATTCAAAATGGTAAATAAATTAAATAAAGAAAAAGCGATAATTGCAGCCGTTCTTCCTACTGGTAATAAAACATTCTTTATTAAACTTACAGTTAGTCAACAAGGGCTCCGGGAACTAGAATCTGTCTTTGAAAAATTTTGCTCTTCAATAGGGAGTTGATACTAGTGGGAAATAAAATAATCAAATTATTAAGTAGTCCAAAATTATTTGTTTACAGCTTAGTCTGGCTAATGATTTTAGTCGTTGTGGGTACTGTGTCTCAGAGAGATATTGGTTTATACGCATCTCAACTGAAATTCTTTTCATCATATTTCTTTTCTTTTGGTCCGATTCCCTTGCCTGGTGGGAGAATTGTATTGGCATTAATGTTAATTAATTTAGTATCTATGATGTTTAAGCAAAATTTATGGAAAATGAAAAAGATTGGTGTGGTAATCGTTCACCTCGGTGGTGTAATGCTCCTTGTAGGTGCTGGTATGACGGCTATTTTCAGTTCTGAAGGTAGTATGGTTATTGAAGAAGGTTCAAAGTCGAATACGGTAGACGATTATAATATAACAGAGCTGGCTATCATAGATATCACAGATGTGAATTACGATCAATATTTTATTTTTGGACAGCCATTGTTCAAAAATGGGAATAATTTGATGCATGAAAAATTAGATTTTGACATTACAATATTGGATTACATGGACAATGCAACATTAGAGCCTCTAACAAATCCTTCAGGTATTCAGTTTAGAGGAATGTTGAAAAATTTTATTTTAAAAAAAATAAAAAGAGACAAAGATGATATGAAAAACCGTCCCGGAATCATTTATCAGGTTTCTGGTAGTTTCACGGAGTCAGATGGTATTTACGGGCTTATTTTTGGGCAATCGGTTCCAGCTACTATTAATGTTGGTGGAAGACAATATGTAATGAACTTGCAAAAGAAAAAAACATACCTTCCATTTGCTATAGAGTTGAAAGATTTTAAGAAAGTTATGCACCCCGGTACAGAGGTGGCTAAAAGCTATAGTTCAAATATAAATTTAATAGAAAATAATATTCCAAGGCCGGTCTTAATTGAAATGAATAAACCTTTAAGGCACGAAGGTTATACATTTTATCAAGCTTCATTTATTGAAAGTCCAAGTGGTGAAGAAACAACAGTGTTAGCAGCCGTTAAGAACTATGGAAGATTGTTCCCCTATATTTCGAGTATTATAATGTCTATTGGATTATTATTGCACATGTTGGTTAGTATGCCGAACCTTTTTAAAAAGAGTATAAAATGAAAAATCTTTCAGTCATTTCAATAAGCATAATTGCATCTACCATTATGCTTTATAGTAGCTTATCAGCAGAGAGCTTTTTTGTTAGTGATATTCCAATTCAAGAAGGTGGTAGAATAAAGCCTCTCGATTCATTTGCTAGAAATCAATCCTTAGCTTTTTATGGTAAGAGAAAAATTAAACATGAGGACCTTTCTGCTATTGATTGGCTTTTAAATCTGTTTACGCACCCTGAAAAAGGGCTGGATCAAAAAGTATTTAATCTTAGAAACCCTGAAGTTGTCAATGCCTTAGGTCTAACTTGGACAAATAACTTTCATAAATATAGTTATAATGAATTATTTCCAGGTATTGAAAAGCAATTACCCCTTATTAGAGAAATTTTTGAAAAAAAAGAAGTTGATAGAGATGTTTTTGAAAGTCAATTGGTGGAAATATATCAAAATGTAATGAAATTTAGAGAAATAGTATCTAGTCTAAGTTGCCTACTTCCTCTTTTTTCAGTTTATGATTCAGATTTAGCCTCTAGCCTTCACGTTGAGCCCGGGCAGCTTATCAGCTATGCCCACGTAATGAGTCATCGAGGGTCATTATTTGAAACGTCCCAAGGAATCCTTACTAAACCCGAATCAGAATGGTCTGTTTCTGAAAAAGAGATTGCGCTGCTTCTTTATAATTTACAGCAAACTAGTTCGGATGATTTTGCAAAGGCACTTAAAATTATACCTCCTTCAAAAAATGATTCATCAGGTTTGTGGCTATCACCTTGGGAATTATTTGATGGTAGATTAATAGAGCCTCACCAAGATAAAATTATCAAATCATTAGAATCTTACCTGCTCGCAAGATTTGAAAATAATATTGAAAATCAGAATATTGCTTTGAGTTCATATAAAACAGGACTCATTTCGCATGTTGGTAAAAAAGTAGATTTCTCAATACTTAGCAAGGAACGATGGCTTAATGAAGCTGATTTGTTTACAAATAGTTTAGTTTTCTATCTACTTGGCTTCATCTTGCTGGGCATAAGTTGGATGATCAAGCCTGTTATTTTTAAAAATGTTGCATTTTGTTCAATTATAATTGGTTTTTGTCTTCACACACTTGGTATTTATTTGAGGATGGTAATTATGAGCCGTCCACCAATTTCTACTCTTTATGAAACTGTAATTTTTGTTGGGGTTGTAATTGTCCTTATTTCACTTATTATTGAATATATTCGAAAAGATGGTTTAGGAATTTTTATTGGGTCAATTAGTGGATCTCTTCTTCATTATGTTGGCTTTGGTTATGCCGCAGATGGTGATACTTTGGAGATGCTTGTCGCTGTTTTGAATTCTAACTTTTGGCTTGCGACTCATGTCACCACAATCATTCTTGGCTATGGTACGTCTTTAATGGCCGGTTTAATTGGTCATATTTATTTAATCGAAAAAATACGAGTACCAAAAGATAGTGTACGATTAAAGAGTATTTATAATAATATGTTTGGCGTCACATTGATTGCGCTCTTTTTCACCCTTTTTGGGACAATCCTTGGTGGTATTTGGGCTGATCAGTCTTGGGGTAGATTTTGGGGATGGGATCCTAAAGAAAATGGTGCTCTTTTAATTGTTCTGTGGCAGTTAATGATGGTTCACATGAGACTGAGTGGTTTAGCTAAACCTGATAAATTTGCGCTTGGTATGGTACTTAATAATATCGTTGTTATAATGGCATGGTTCGGTGTAAACCTACTTTCCATAGGCTTACATAGTTATGGCTTTGCAAGTGGAATAGCAGTAAACCTAATCCTATTTACATTATTTGAGATTGTTACAGGATTTGGATCATATTATTGGGCTAAATCAAAAAATAAGGTATTGATACGTTCAAATAATTAGTGTGTCGATATATATAAAATTAATTTAAAAGGAAAATACATATGGAATTTAGAAATTTAGGCAAATCAGGTTTAAGGGTGAGTGAGTTATCTTATGGCTCTTGGGTGACATTTTCATTTCAACTTGATAAAGCTAAAGCAAAGAAAACCATGAAGCATGCATATGATTCTGGAATTAACTTTTTTGATAACGCTGAAGTCTATGCATCTGGGGAATCAGAAAAAATTATGGGTGACGTAATTTTTGATCTTGGTCTTCATAGAGATACCTACATTGTTTCAAGTAAAGTTTTTTGGGGTGGTCAAGCTGTAACCCAAAGAGGTCTAAACACTAAACATATTCGAGATGCTTGCGATGCAGCATTAAAACGTTTACGTGTTGATTATTTGGATATGTATTTTTGCCATAGGCCTGATTTTCATACCCCTGTTGAAGAAACCGTGCGGGCAATGGATGTACTTATAAAACAAGGTAAAATCCTTTATTGGGGTACTTCTGAATGGTCTGCTGACAGGATTAGAGAAGCTTATTCCATAGCGCATCAATATGGGTTGACGCCACCTACAATGGAGCAACCTCAATACAATATGTTTCACCGGTCAAAATTAGAAAAAGAATTCTTAGGGCTTTTTTCAACAGAAGGATTGGGTACGACAATTTGGTCACCCTTAGCATCAGGAATTTTAACTGGTAAGTACAATGAAAATATTCCAAAAGGCTCAAGAATGAGTTTGCCTGATTACAAGTTTTTAAGAGACGGTTTGGAGTCGAAACAAGGAGCTGAGAATATTAAAAAAGTAATTAAATTATCTAAGATCGCAGAAAAATTAGATATCTCAATGGCTCAATTAAGCATAGCTTGGTGTTTGAAAAATAAAAATGTTAGCACTGTAATTCTCGGAGCTACTACAATTAAACAGTTAGACGAAAATATTAAAGCAGCAGAATATGCTAGGCTTCTTGATGATAAAGTAATGAGCTCAATTGAGAAAATTTTAAAAAACAGACCAAGTCCAGAGCCTGATATGTTATAATTTTTCAAAGACAATCAATTTTTCTCTTCCTTTACGAGCTTGGATTGATTGTACTGGGAAGCAGTCTTCTGTTATCTTCCACTGTTTTGAAAATAATTTCTTAACCTCATCTTCTTTAACTCCGAATGGAGGGCCGCCTTCCTTAATATCTTTATCCAACGGCATCCATAATCCTATTAGTCTTCCACCAACCTTCAAAAGGTCATAAGCTAAATTACTATACTGGTCTCTATTTTTTGGATCTATAGCACAAAAGCAAGTTTGTTCAAGTATATAATCAAAGCTGTTATTATATTTTGGTGTTAAATCAAAGATATCTTCTTGAATGGTCTTTATTGTCAAAGATAAATTGTTTGCAATATTATTAATATTTTTGATTGGTGTTTCTGCAAAATCTACTGCAGTAACATTGAATCCTTTTTTGCTAAAGGAAATTGCATCGTAACCGTTTCCGCATCCTAAGATGCAAACACTTCCTGGTTTTAATGTTTCAGATATAGCAGAAAAAACCGGAGTTTCTGATCCTAAGTCCCATCCAATTTCGCCTTTCTCATATCTGTCTTCCCAAAAACTAGATTTGTTTATATCATTATTTTTTTCCATTTTAGAATTCTATTCCAAATCCTCCAACAGGGATTGTACTAAAATAGAGTATTTTTTCTATTGATTCTCGTTCTCTACTGAAAAAGAATGTTTCGATATTTTCTCGATTATATGTATTCCAAATTTCAAAAAATAAAATCAAATTTGATTTCTTTAGATTATATCTTCTTTCATATCTGACGAAAAGTGAATGGTAATCTGGGGTTTTGTTTTCATTGAAATTTTCAACATCTGAATATTGTTCGTTATTTGAAATCGATGCTTCTAAATTAATTGGTGTATATGGTCTCCCTCCAAAATAGGACCATCGAATAGATAGTTCCCAATCTGATTTAGGCCTATACCCACCAACAATATTAAAAATATAACGATAATTATGATTCCTATTTCTTTCAATTCCTTCAAAATCGATAAAAGTTGAATTAAAGATAGAGCCGCCAATTAATCCATAAAAATTTTCAACTCTCTTTTTTTGGATTAAAACTTCTAGCCCTTTTGATGATGCTGATCCTTCTGAAACGATTCCATTATACATTCTTAATTCATCGAAAAGAAAAGTCGGATCATTATGTAGGTTTGAATTTGGGAGTATGGGGCTGTTATTATAGTCTTTCTGATAAGCTGATACTGAAAATTTTGTACTTGCTGTAATCATGTGTTCAAGACAAACTGAATATTGTCTAGCTCTAGCGCTCTTTAATCTATCTGAAGTTTTATTAGCAACATATATAGCAGGAGGATTTTGGTAATAATCACCTATGTTAAATATTAAGTTTGTTCTACTATTAACTATTTCATAGTCTAAGTTAATTCTAGGTGAAATTAAAGTTGTATTCTCATAATCATTAAGATCTGTTCTAAGCCCAATAGAAGATATTAATTTTCTGCCTAAATTTTTCTTTACAGTAAAAAAGGCTGAATAATTAGATATTGATACTTTTTGGTCAAATTTTATTTTATCTAGAAGAATATTGCTATTATTCAACTTTCGCAAATAATCATAATACTGCGTTGTCCATTGAGCATCAAAACCAAATTCTAAATTTGTTTGGGAGGCTATTTTAATATGATTTATTTGACGGAAATTAAATATATCTGCTTCCTCAATATTCTTGAAAACTAAAGTATCTGTATTAATATTTGAAAAGTTAACTTTTGAATATTTATTTGAAATGGATAAGCTGGTATTTGAATATGCTTTTTCATTCCAAATTCTCTTGTAATTAATGCCTATTGTTAGCTGATTATTTTTTAGTTCTCCATATTCACTTTCCCCGACATCTAATGCGCCTTTTTTATCTCTATCATACAAGCTGCCCCCAGCAATAACCAATATAGAGAAAGTATTGTATATATTAGGTTTATAATCAATTTTTGTTTGAAAATCATTATAAGAAGGCATTCCGCCACTAGCATTAATTGCATCAGCAATTATATCAAGATAGCTCATTCTGAATGATGTAATGTAACTTACCTTATTAGAGACAGGCCCTTCTATCAAAAAACCAAGACCACCCATCCCAAGGAGTCCATATCCTTCACTTTTTTCTCTATTACCTGAACGGTATGTAATATCACCAAAGCTTGATAGCTTATTCCCATATTTTGATGAAAAACCATTACTATAAAAATCTAAATTTTCTACCATGTCTGTATTAATAATCCCGACTGGTCCGTTTGATCTTCCATCTGCCTGCTGAAAATGAGAAATACTCGGAATGTATATGTTATCTATTAAAAACCCGTTTTCTGTAGGTCCTCCACCACGTACCATCATATCTTGTCTATTCTCGCCAACGCTAGCAACACTAGGAAGTGTATTAATAATTCTAGTTATTTCTTGTCCTGACCCGGGAGAACGCCTCATATCATCGCGATTAAATGAAACAGATTGAAATTCATTTACTAGAGATTTTTTAAAAAAATTTTCTTCAACAGTGATATCATCAATCTGAATAACTGATTGCTCTAGCTTAACGTTTAAAAAATCATAGGCGTTAGGTCGCACCCAGATATCAGATAAATAAACAGTCTTATAACCTATATAGCTCGCTGATATAGAATAATTTCCGTTTGGAATATCTTCAATTGAAAAATATCCATCTTCATCTGATATAGTACCTAATGAAGTAGATTTAATTACAATGTTTGCGCCTACTAGAGGTAATTGACTATTAATATCGATAATTTTTCCTTTTACAAATCCAGTAGGTTCAGCGTTTAAGACAGATAATAATAGTAATAATAATGAAATACGATTTTTAATAAACATATACGAAGAAAATAAAATACTGTTAGTGCGGTAAGGTATGATTTATATTATATTGAAAAGGGTAATTATATAAGCTAAATTAACGATTATCTTGTGTTTAGTAAACATATAGAATTTTTGTTTTGGAACAAATTTACATTTTAAACATTTATTTTGCTTAGTCTTAAAGGAAAACATTATGGACCATTTTAAAAAAGTTTTTATTTTTACTATTATAACATTCTTTTTTGCTGGATGTGCTAAAGATGAGCCTCAAGGTTTATCTGATGCAGAATTGATTCAAGCAATTATTGATGCTGATGATAAAATAGAGGTTGAGATGGATGGTCTACCATCTTCAGCAAAATCTACGATGGAAGATAATTATTTATCTGAATATTATCATTTGCAATCCCTAAAAGCTTCAAATCTTGGTTACGAAGTATCTATAGCTGGGAGACCTGGACGTTTAGGAAAGCGCAGTGAATTATATTTTGACGTAGAGGGTAAAAAACTAGATTATTCAGAATATGAAAAAGACTATCGGTTTGATGAGGATGATTATTACAGCAGAGGTGAATCTAGAGATAAGAGAGACTGGGAATGTTTTAGTATTGAATTTCCGATAACGGTGACTACTCCTATTGGCAACACGTATACCTTTGAAGATGAAGAATCTATAAAAGAATATTATGAAGCTTATGAGGTTGATGAAGATGTATCGGTTGTTTATCCTATTAATATAACCGATAATGATGGTGAATTAATTACTATTGATAGTGATGAAAGATTAGAGGAAACATATAAAAATTGTTACGGCCAAGGAAGAGATTGGGATAAAAACAAAAATTGTTTTTCTATTTTATATCCAGTGAACTACCTAATGCCTGATGGTACAACAATTGAAATTTCTGCTGATGATGAAGAAAGTTGGACTGAATTAAAATCTTGGTATGATGACAACTCTAATTCTGATGAAAGGCCTTCTCTTCAATATCCAGTAGACATTATCTATGAAATTGATGTAGACGAGGGTACTCAGGATCAAAGAATAGTCACAATTAACAGTGAAGATGAGATGATAGAAGCGAAAGAGGAATGTCGTGAAATGTGGGGCGAGTATTATGACGACTGGGAAGAACGCGAATGCTTTGAGTTAGTATATCCAGTTTCATATCTAATGCCTGATAGTGCAACAATTGAAATTTCTGCTGATGATGAAGAAAGCTGGGCTGAATACAAATCTTGGTATGATGATAACCCTGAATCTGATGAGAGACCTTCTTTACAATATCCTGTAGAAATTACTTATAGAACTGAGGAAGGAACTGAAACTCAAATCATTAATAGTGAAGAGGAGATGGTCTCTGCTAAAGAGGAATGTCGTGAAGTAGAGAATGAAGAGGATGAAGGATATGATTGTTATGAATATGTCTATCCGATTACGTTTATATTGCCAGATGAATCAACTGTAGAAATATTAAGTGCAGATGATGAGCCTAGCTGGGGATTAATTCGAAGATTCTATGAAGAAAATCCGAACTATGAAAGAGAGCCTATTTTACAATTTCCAATAGAGGTCGTTGTTGGAGGTGATATGGTTTTTGTTTTTGATACCAGCGAGGCTTGGGAAGTATTCTTAGAAGAAAATTGTGATAGGCAGGATTGAAATTTTATTTATTGAATCTTAAGAAAGGAACGTTATGAATAACTGTTGTTCAAAAGGTTGTAAATGTTGTGACGGCGGATGTGATTGTATCTGCTGTAATAAAGGTCAATCGTGTATGAGCGGTTGTGCTCGAAATTGCTGTAAGAGTAATTGTTGCTGCGCTAGCTAATTCTAATCAATATTTGAAGTGCTTGATTTTCTCGCCTTCATCTCCAATTTTTGTCATCGCTTCAATGCCCATGTCAATATGTAAATCGACGTATTTTTGAGTAACATCTCTATCTTTTTCTTCTGTTTTTATTCCTTCTGGAATCATTGGAGTATCACTGACTAGTAACAAAGCGCCTCTATTAATTTCATTCGAAAATCCAGTTATAAATAACGTCGCAGTCTCCATATCAATTCCCATGACTCTTATTTTTCTCAAATATTTTTTAAACTTGTTATCATGTTCCCATACCCTTCGATTCGTTGAATAGATAACACCTGTCCTATATTCAATTTTTCTTTCAACTAATATATCAGAAACATATTTATGAAGTTTGAATGAAGGCATTGCTGGTACTTCTTTGGGAAAATAATCATCGCTAGTTCCTTCACCTCGAATTGCTGCGATTGGAAGTATGAAGTTCCCAATATCGGTTGTCTTCTTTAACCCGCCACATTTTCCAAGGAAGAGTATTCCCTTAGGATTGATTGAAGATAGTAAATCCATAATAGTAGCTGCATTTGCGCTACCAATACCAAAATTGATAATACCAAGGCCATTCGAATTAACTGAAGATGTCATCGGTCCACCAATTCCATTTATTTCACAACCAAATCGCTCTGAAAATTTTTCTACATAATTATGAAAATTTGTTAAAAGTATCCAATCTCCATAATCTTTAGGGTTCGTGCCAGTATATCTTCTTAGCCAATCAAAAGCTATATCTTTCTTTTTTGTCATGTGTTATTTTAAGATATAAATATTGAGGAAAAAATGCAAAATATAGCCACAGATCTTTTTAGTAAATGGGCAGATAATGGAAAGGATAGAGGTATGGCACAATCTCATAGCCCCGCTGTAAATCAAATTTTAGATAAAACGCTTCCTGAAACGAAATCTAACTTTAATTTCGCGGATGCTGGTTGCGGTAATGGGTGGGTTGTACGAAAAGTCAGACAGATGCCATTTTGTAAAAGTTCTTTTGGTGTAGATGGAGCAAAATCTATGATTCAAAATGCGAAAGAAATTGATCCCGATGGAGAATATTATCTTGAAGATTTATTATTGTGGTCTCCAAAAAATAAAATTGATTTTGTTTTTAGTATGGAGGTTTTTTATTATTTCAAGTCACCTAAAACACTTACTAAACACATAGTTGATAAATGGTTAGCACCAGGTGGCATGCTAGTTATCGGACTAGATCACTATATTGGTAATCCAGATAGTTATAGCTGGGCAGAGGATTTAAATGTCCACATGGCTCTCAAAGATGAAAAAGAATGGGTGCAAATATTTAAAAGTGCCGGTTTGTCTAGTTGCTATAGTTTTAGAGTTAATGCGTCAAATGAGTTTCCTGGAACTTTATGTGTTGTCGGTCAATTGAAAAACTAAAGCGATTTCTCCATTAATCGGTTAAGCCTTTTAACAAACCCAGCAGGGTCTTCAAGTTTAACACCCTCTTGCAATAAGGCTTGTTCATAAATCAACAATACGCCATCATCAAATGCTTTTCCTTTGCGCATAGCGACAAGCTTTTTGATAATTTTATGTCCAGGATTGATTTCTAAAATAGGTTTAATCTCAGGCATGCCCACTTGACCAGTTGCTCTCATAATTTCTTGCATTTGAGCAGTAGGGTCATTTTCATCCGCGACTATACATGAGGGTGAATCACTAAGTCGATTCGATGATTTGACGTCTTTAACTTTATCACCTAAAACAGATTTCACCTTTTTAATAAGCGGCTTGAGCTCATCTTTCTTATCCTTGCTATCATCTTTATTTAATTCATCGGCAGCGCCACTTCTATTAACTGATTTCAAACTCTTTTCCTTAAAAGTAGGAACAGAAGGCATTATGATTTCATCAATTTCATCATCAAGTATTAATACTTCTATATCTTTTTTCTTATACATTTCCAAAAGTGGAGAGTTTCTTAACGCGAGCTCATTAGTACCGGTAATATAATAAATAGACTCTTGATCACTACCCATACGGTCCACATATTCTTGGAGGGAAACAAAACCATCTTTCTTTGTAGATTTGAACCTTAAAAGTTCTGTTAAGGCCTCCTTATGCTCGAACTCTTGATAGACACCTTCTTTTAGTAATCTTCCGAATTCATTATAAAAGCCCTCATACTTGTCTTTGTTTTTTGCTATTGTCTTTATTTTATCTAGTACTTTTTTTACAGAGTTTGATTTTATTTTCGCCATTACTTTATTCTGCTGAAGAATCTCTCTACTAACATTAAGAGGTAAATCGGATGAGTCAATCACACCTTTCACAAAACGTAACCAAGTGGGAAGAAGTTCTTTTTCATCATCTGTTATAAAAACTCGATTTACATAAAGTTTAACTCCTGGCTGGTAGTCAGCTCTGTAAATATCTGCTGGAGCTTTTTTGGGAATGAAAAAGAGTACTGTAAACTCTAACATACCTTCTGCAGAGCTGTGAACCCAATCTAGAGCATCTTCTGCATCATACGATAAGGTTTTATAGAATTCATTATAATCTTTTTTCTTTAACTCATTTTTTGGTCTTTTCCAGAAAGCAGTAGCGTCATTTATTTGTTCATTTTTCTGCGTTTTCCCTTTTTCTTTACCTTCATCATCATATTCAGTGTCTTCGTAAGAAAGAAAAATAGGAAAATCAATATGGTCGGAATATTTCTTTATGGTACTTTCAATTTTCCACCTGCTTGCAAATTCTTTACCCTCATCGTTTAGATATAAAATAATTGTAGTACCCGTGTCTTCAGTTTTCTGCGGTACAATCTCATATCCTGATTTTCCATCGCTAGTCCACTTATTACCTTGTTTATGGCCAGCTTTTTTAGAAATGACTTCGACTTTATCAGCAACCATAAAACATGAGTAGAACCCAACCCCAAATTGACCAATTAAATTTGAATCTTTTTTGGCATCACCAGACATTTTTGATAAAAAGTTTTTTGTTCCTGATCGGGCTATTGTACCAAGATTATCTTTGAAGTCTTTTTTGCTCATCCCGATACCGCTATCCCTAATAGTTAACGTTGGATTATCACCTTCTTCAAATTCGATATCTACTCTTGGTTCAAATTTTAGAGATTTAAATTCATCTTGGGTTAGGGTTAAATATTTAAGTTTGTCAAGCGCGTCAGAGGAGTTAGATATTAATTCTCTTAAAAATATTTCTTTTTGAGAATAAAGTGAATGTATTATTAATTGTAAAAGTTGACTTACTTCAGTTTGAAATGTTTGTTTTGCCAATGGAAACTCCGTTTAATTATTATTTTGATATGTTTAGTATATATCATCAAAAATTATACCCGCATAGGTTTTTCTGCCACAATGGCATCACAATTAGTTGCTACTTAAAACATCTTAAAATATGACATAATAGATTTAAGGATTTTTAAGCATAAAGTTTCTTCAGTATTAATCATTATATTTGAATATGACTTTTAAGTTTCGAAAAAAATTATTTATTTCATTTTTATTCATTTTTTACCATGCTAATGCCCAAATGATTGAAAATCGAAAATGTGGGTCATTGCCTGATCACATCAATTATGAAAGAAACTGGGGATATGGTTATGATGATTTAATTAGCGATTTATCAGAATGGTCTCAAAGTCCATATGTGATAATTGACTCCATTGGGGCTTCCGTTCAGGGTAGAGGTATTTGGGAATTAATTATATCAGATCAACATAGTTCATTAACTTACAAGAGAATATATATTCATGCTCGTACACATCCTGGCGAAGAAGAATCGTTTTGGGTTGCGGATGAAATTATTAATTTTTTAATTGCGGATACACCGGAGGCAGCTTTAATAAGAGCCAATACTATTTTTCATATTGTGCCTATGCATAATCCAGATGGAGTTGAATTAGGATATGCAAGAGAAAATGCTAATGGTCTTGATATTGAAAGTGGCTGGGATGATGATGAACTCCAGCCTGAAGTTTCTGCATTGCAAAACAGATTTATAGAACTTTCTTTTGCCCTACCAAACCCGATTCAAGTAGCCTTAAATATGCATTCTGCATATGCTTGTAAAAGGTATTTTGTTTATCATCATGAAAATGGGACAAGTAGTTATTTTGCTGATTCAGAAAAAGAATTTATATCAGGGATCCAGTTTTATTATCCGGGTGGTTTTGAAAATTGGAATTATTTTGTAAGTTGGTCTAGTAGTACACCTGATCAATATCCTGAAAGTTGGTGGTGGTTCAATTATGCAGAAAATGTTATGGCTCTAACTTATGAAGATATGAATTGTAGTGATGCTGGAAACTATAACTTAACTGCAAGCGCCCTCATTAGCGGGATTTGTGATTTTATAGGCGTCAATATTGCCGGTGTTAAAAAGTCATATGAGATACCCGAAGATTTTGTTTTAAAACAAAATTATCCTAACCCATTTAATCCTATTACAAACATTGATATAGAATTGGAAAAAATGTCATTTTTAAAAATCTCTATAATTGATATCAAAGGAAAAGAAATAAAGGTATTAGGTAATCAAAATTATTCTGCTGGAAGCATTACGTTACAATGGGACGGAAGTAATGCTGATGGCCTTCAAATGCCCTCAGGTATTTATTATTACAGATTAAAATCTGATGTATCGGTTACTTCTAAAAAAATGATATTAATTAAATAATTAGCTTTGATGTTTTTCTTGCAGCCAAGATAAAATATCATTTAAGCAATCATTTGATATTGTATGCCCAGTGTCATACTCATTATAAGTGTGTGATAAACCAACTTTTTTCAATCCTAAATTAGTCATCCTTCCCATGTGAATGGGAATCACATCGTCAGCGGTGCCGTTACTTACTAATATTTCTAAATTCTTAATCTTTTCAGTATCTATTTCTTTAATATCTTCTTCTACCTTATAAAAACCACAAATAGCAATGAGTCCATTGAACTCGGAAGGACTTGTCAAACCACTGAATAACGTAAATGCTGCTCCTTGACTGAAACCAAGCAGGTAAGAATTTTTTGATTTAATCTTGAATTCTTTCTTGAGGGTTTTTATAGATTGAATAATTGCATTTCGGCTTGCAATTCGTTGCTTTGGTTTTGGATATCTTCTTAAATTATTTAAATCTAATTCAGCCCAGGCCCACCCTCCAAAGCCTAAGGGTATAGGAGCTTGAAAACTTATTATTCTCCATTCATCAGCAAAAAAATGATTCAATGAAAACAAATCATCCATATTACTTCCGATCCCATGAAGAAGAAAAATAGTAGGAGTGTCGGTAGACTCCTTTAAAGGTTCTTTGATTCTATATTTAAGAACTGAATCTGTATTATTTTTTGTCATAACATTTTTAGATTTAAAAGATTTTCATTTATGTGAGAGAGAGTTATTCATAACTTAAATATTATTTAAACAGGTTTTTACTAAATGAAACTTAATCATAGCTCAGCAAATTCTTTTAGCGAATTAATTCGTTACATCTATCCCTGGAGAGGCAAAGCCATATTTGCGTCCACATGCTCGGTTTTAAATAAAATTTTTGATATAGCACCTGAGGTACTAATAGGCGTTGCTGTAGATCTAGTGGTCGAAAAGGAAAATAGTTTTGTTGCTTCTTTGGGTTTTAGTTCAATTGAAAGTCAGGTAATATTTTTAGGTATAATCACTTTTGTAATTTGGGCTTTAGAATCAACATTTCAATATATTTACTCGATTCAGTGGCGTGGTCTGGCGCAAGACGTTGAGCACGAAATTAGAGTTTCTGCATATGATCATGCTCAAAGGCTTGGATTGAGTTGGCACGAAAACCAATCTACTGGGAATATTACTGCTGTATTGAATGATGATGTAAACCAGTTAGAACGATTCTTGAATAATGGGATGAACCAAATTATTCAAGTTGTTGTATCGACAGTTTGCATTGGAATTATATTCTTTTATATCTCCCCAATAATTGCATCAATTGCGGTTCTACCTGTTCCAATTATTTTCGCAGTTAGTTTTTTATTTCAAAAAAAACTTTCGCCAAGGTATCGTAGTGTAAGAGATAAAGTCGGAGCGCTTAATTCTTCTGTGTTCAACAACTTATTAGGTATACAAACCATAAAAAGTTTTATGTCTTTTAAAAATGAAAAAAATAGAATTAGTCATTTAAGTAAGGATTATCAAAAAGAAAATATTAATGCTATTTTAATTAGTAGCGCGTTTGTGCCTGTGATTCGCATGGGTGTATTGGCTGGGTTTTTAGGCACTATATTGATTGGAAGTCACATGGCTTTGAGTGGCACTTTAGCGGTTGGTTCTTACAGTGTCCTGGTTTTTCTTACTCAAAGATTTTTGTGGCCGTTTACTACATTAGGAACTTTGGTCGATGATTTTGAAAGATCTATGGCGTCAAGTAAAAGAATTTTTGACCTTTTAAAAACCAATGAACACATACCTGAAAATACTGATCCAAAAATTGTAGATAACTTGAAGCAAGACATTCGATATACTAACGTTTCTTTTAGATATCCAAACGGCGCAGATTTATTTGATAATTTTAGTATGGAAATTAAATATGGATCATCAGTTGGTATTGTTGGAGATACGGGATCTGGCAAAACTACTTTAGCAAAATTATTATTACGTCTTTATGATCCGCTATCCGGAAAAATTTTTATTGGTGATAATAATATTTCAAATATTTCTATTGAAAACTTGAGAAGTAAGATTGGAATTGTAAGCCAAGACACATTCCTTTTTAATGCTTCGATAAAAGAAAATATTAGCTATGGAAATCAATCGTGTTCAGATGAAGATATTATTCTAGCTGCAAAGCAAAGCCAATGTGATGAATTTATTTCATCAATGAAAGATGGTTATGATACATTAATTGGTGAGCGTGGTCAACGACTTTCAGGTGGACAAAGGCAGCGTTTAGCGATTGCAAGAGCTATCGTAAGAAATCCAGATATACTCATATTTGATGAGGCGACGTCATCTGTTGATAATAGAACCGAGAGGTTGATTCAAAAATCATTTTTTGATTTGAAGAAAAATCGTACGATGATTATAGTTGCACACAGGTTATCTACCATCCGTAATTGTGATAATATTTTTGTTATAAAAGATTCTAAAATTCATGAATCTGGTACACATGACGAGTTGATGAAGAACAATATAAGTTTTTACGCGGAATTATGGAATATACAAACAGGAAAGAAAATATAATTGCTCGCTGCTTGGTATAACAAATTTGGTCTAGCGGAAAAGGTACTTAAAGTTGGAGAATTAGACGAACCAGTACCTAAAGTTGGAGAGGTTAAAGTTCGTGTTTTTTTTTCCGCAGTTAATCCTTCTGATACAAAAAAAAGATTAGGATCAATTCCATTTGCTCTCGATCAAGGTCTAATTATTCCTCATAGTGATGGAGCAGGAGAAATAATCGATGTTGGTAATGATGAATTAAAAGATAGAATAGGCGAAAGAGTCTGGCTATATGAGGCGCAGCATAATCGAAATTTTGGAACCTCTGCCGAGTTCATTTGTTTGCCTTCAATTAATGCGATTCGCTTGCCTAAAAATACTAATTACGACGTTGGTTCGATGATGGGTATTCCAGCTATCACAGCGCATCGATGTGTTCATATTGGTGATCGCATTGAAAATCGTTATGTTTTAATTACTGGAGGTGCAGGCAGGGTAGGAAATTATGCTATACAATGGGCAAAGCAAGCAGGTGCTGTTGTTATAGCAACGGCCTCTAATTCAAAAAGTATCAAGCATTGTCAAAATGCCGGTGCAGATCTTGTTCTAGAACATCCTTCAAAACTTTTTGTAGATCAAGTTATGGATTATACGAATGGCCAAAAAATAGATAAAATAATAGATGGTGATTTTGGTGTCAATCTAAATTATTTATTGGCAGTTATTAAACCAAATTGTGAAATAGTCACTTTTGCATCAATGTCGGAAATGTATCCAAAAATGCCATTTTATAAAATGATGAATGCGAATCTTAATTTAAAAATGGTTTTTGTTTATGATATCCCCCCAGAAGCTAAAATCAATGCAATAAATGATATTACTGTTGCTTTAAAAGAGGAAAGATTGATTAATAGGTTATCTCACAAATATGGACTAAAAGATATTAGTAATGCTCATCTAAAAATTGAGAGCAGTCTAACTACTTATGGCGTCATTCTGATAAGCTTATAATTATGTAAAGGTGCAAAAATTATAGCTCAATCGTTTTAGCAACCATTCTTCTAATCGAATCCTCTGAATTATAATTATCTACTTCGCCTAGAGGAATCCATTTAACATCATGTGATTCATCACTAACAATTATATTACTTTTGATTGGATCTGCCTCTAGTAAAAACCTAACATCGTAATGAAGGTGTCTATGCTCATCATTCATAGGCTCGATTTCATGGATATCTAAGTCAAAAATTTCTTCACTTAATAATTTAAAATTACTGAACCCAGATTCCTCTTCGGACTCTCGCAGTGCTACATTGATAAGATTATTATCACCATCTGCATGTCCACCAAGTTGAAGCCACATATTTAACTTTTTATGATGTGTCATTAAAACAGTATCTTTTGCAGGATTTATTATCCATGCTGAACCAGTAAAATGGCCTTTTGTATTATCTTTACTGAAGCAATTTTCATTATTTCTATAAAAGTTTAGCATCTTTATTGCATTCGTATCATACTTGTTTTCTTGTATATAATTATTTAAAAGTATATCTAAAGTTTTCATGAAATTATCGTATCTGTTTTTTGCGAATTTTCTAAAGTCAATATTCTTTTCAATTATTAATTAAATAGATAAATAGGTTTCTAAAATTTGGTCAATTATTAAACGTACAGCAATGATAGACAAACAAATTTTAAATAATTTTTTAAAAGTTTTTTCAGATATAAGCCCTAATAGTTTTTTTCCAATAATGGTTCCAAAATAAACTGATATCATTAGCGGTAATAATAATTCTAAATGTTTGGAATACTCTAATTCAAAGTAATAGATAAAAATTGGTACTTTACCAAGATGAGATACTATTTGGCATGTTGCTTTATTAGCAATAATCTCTTCTTTTTGAAAATTATTTTTTAAAAAAAATGGAGCAATTAATGGACCTACAGCACCTATAAAAATCGATGTCAAACCTCCAAGAATTCCCACATAAAAAAAGTTATGTTTTTTTATGCCTTCTTTTTTTCTCAAGTAAACAAACCATAGAATATATATCCCTATAAGAGGCTTTAAATAGTCAAAAGCAATTTGATTAGCTGAGTCAACTTTATAAAGATTAATTAACGCAACGATAATACTTATAGAAATCATTGAACCAATAATTGAGCCAAAAAAGTAATTAAAAACCAAATCTTTTTTTATAGCATTTCTAAAGACAAAAGCTCGAGTACTATTTCCCACTAATTGTATCATCCCATGTAATGCGACCACCAAATAACCTTCTGGAATGACTAATGCCATTATACCAAGTAAAATTATTCCACCGCCCATACCAATCATAGCTGATATCGCAGATGTAAAAAGGGATGCAATTATTAGATATAAATATTCCACTAAAATTTTTTCAAACTTTAATAATCATATTTATCTTAAGATAAAAATATCTAGTAAACGAATGTTCGAAGGGCTAAGGATTCTGCCATGTTCAGCGCGAATAGAAGGATGAAAGGTGATATATCTATATTAATTGATGAAGTAGGAATTAGATCTCTAATTGGTCTAAGCAAAGGTTCTGTAACATTAAAAACAGTACGTGTAATCTCATTGTATTGATTATGGGGAATCCAGCTAAGGATAACTCTAGCCCATACAAACAGATCTAAAATAGCAAAAATGCCTTTAACAAGCTTGAGAGTACTTAGAACATCCATTTTGGTTTTTCTAAATGGGGGGTACGTATGGTATTAGAAGTATTAATACTATGGTTTAACTGTATTGACCTGAAGCATTGTGGGGTAGTTTAATTGTATATCATCGCTACCTACACCATCAAAAGGGTCTTCTAAATCTTCTTGGATATTATCAAGAATAGTTAAGACTAAACTGTAAATAATTGCCATTGCAATACCAAATTCAATTCCTTTTTCAATAGCAACATGAGCAAAAAATGGACCGAATATTATTGGGAAAATATTAAGAAAAACTTTAGTGTATGCACGTAGGGAGTTTGGAGTCCGATAATTTTTTATATTTATAATATTTTCAAGCTCAACAATCATTAATCTCAAATTTTCATTTGATCTAACATTTTCAGGGTCAAGGACAAAAGGTCTTAATTTTTCATTAGATATTGATATTTCGCCGATTAGGTTTATTATTTGATTGTATGTTTCTGATGTTGGATTCTTTGAATTCAAGTAGTCATATATTTTCGCGAATAAATTTTTGTAAATATCATCAAGTCTATCTATATGCTCTTTTCGATCTAGTACTTTGTTTTGGCGGTTTTCCTTTTGTTTTTCATTAATCCAATGAGTGTGTGCAAATCTTATTGATAAAGCACTAGCTTTAAAGATAGAATAATGTTCAAGGGCTTTCTCTCTGCGATTATATGCAGCATGAATAGAAAAAACAATTGGGAATACGATTGCTATGCTTATTAGGTCAGTGGGAACAATAAAATGAAAATCAAGTTCATAGCATAAAGTGGTAGTTGCACACGCTGCAACAATCACGATGAGTGATTTGGTATTAATAACTGAAAAAAAATCTTTTAGAACTTTAGACATCTTTAAATCTATTTAACTTTTTAAAAATAACAAAAAATATTCTTTAGACTTCATCTTGATACATTTTTTAAATACATTACGCTCCAATTCAGCCGTAATAACTTTAAATAACTAATAAGAAACTAGATAAAATGAAAAAAATATTACTTACATCGATTATAATTTTTGGAGCAATTCCCTCTTTGCTTATGGCATCCTCATCAGCAGGTTCTAGTCCGAAGGAAGTTTCTATATTTTTAATGTTTACTAGCTTGTTTGGTGGCTTAGGAATGTTTTTGTATGGAATGGAAATGATGAGCGATGGAATGAAAATTGCAGCTGGTAACAAGATGCGTTCTGTTTTAGAGAAACTAACTTCAAATCGTTTCTTGGCTGTTGGCGTTGGTGCTTTCGTTACCATGGTTATTCAAAGTAGCAGCGCAACAACGGTAATGTTAGTTAGTTTTGTTAATTCTGGGCTTTTGACATTCGTTCAAGGCTTAGGTGTGATACTTGGTTCTAATATTGGAAGTACTATCACAGCGCAGATTGTTGCATTTAAAGTCACGGATTATGCTCTTGCATTAGTTGCCATTGGTGCTTTAACAGCCTTGTTTTCGAAGAAAGATTCTACCAAAAATATTGGATTTGTGATTCTTGGGTTTGGTCTGCTTTTTTATGGAATGAAAGTCATGTCTGATACAATGAAGCCACTTCGATCAAATCCGACATTTAATGATATCCTAATTAGCCTTGAAAATCCATTTATGGGTATTTTAGCTGGTGCTGTCTTTACTGCACTCATTCAAAGTAGCAGTGCAACTACGGGTATCGTTATTACGCTTGCTAGTGGAGGATCAATAACGCTCGAGGCGGGCATACCGCTCATACTTGGTGCAAATGTAGGAACCTGTGTGACTGCTCTCCTTGCTGGGTTGAATGCTTCTAGAGAAGCAAAGAGAGTTGCAATTGCCCATGTAACATTTAATTTGCTTGGTGTAGCACTCTTTTGTTTCTGGATTCCAACCTTTGCAGAATTCATTTCTCAAACATCTGATAATATTCCAAGGCAAATTGCAAATGCACATACTATTTTTAACATTCTGGCTACAGTTGTGTTTATTCCTTTTACGCCATTAGTTGGAAAGCTAATTATAAAATATTTTCCAGATGAAAACATCTATCGTGATATAAGCAAACCAAAAGTAATGCATCTAAATGATGATGTTCTTGATACTCCAACTGTTGCTATCTCGAACGCTCAGGCTGAAATAAGAGGAGTAATTGGTTTACTTGAGAGAGTAGTTGGATCTGTAGCTAAACCATTTATTTCAAATGATTCTTTACATGATATCGAAGATGAGGAAGAAGACTTTGAAGGGGGTCTTCAAAACCGTATGGAAAAAATTTCGTTTCTGAATAATGAAATATCAACGTATTTAATAAAAGTTAATAATCAAGATTTAAATGATGTACAATCGAGAGAAGTTTTCACTTTAGTTTCTGTTGTTCACAATATCAACTCTGTAAAAAATAGTGTAAACCTAAGGTTACACGACTTGCTAGTAAAAAAAGAGAGCCAATCTGAAGAATTAGCTGATAACCTCATTAAAGAGGTTGAATCCTATCATAAAAAAATTATCAAGCAGATAAAAAGGTTAGGAAAGTTTTTTGAAAAATATGAGAAAAATAAAATAGATAAAATTGTTAGTAAGGGTAAGAAGTTTAAAGATCTGGAAGAAAAATATCGAATTGAGCACCTAAAACGTTCAAACTCCAAGGATGAAAATCAGGCGCAGGAACAGATTTATTTGGACCTTATGGATATGTTAAAAGAGATAAGCATCTTTATTGATTTAATAGCAGAAAGATTAGCAGAACTTGATACAGTTGAATAAAAGATTTTTGTAGATATAAATATATTTTATTCTAATTTTAGGCATGTCTAAAAAATCTTACACAGGTCAGAGTCATGTTCAACAAGTAATTTTTAATTTAGCAGCTTTTATGATTGTTGTTGCCGGATTGAGAGCGGCAAGTGATATATTGATACCTTTTTTGCTCGCAATTTTTATATCGGTAATTGCAAACCCGCTCGTTACAAAGCTTAGATCAAAAGGCATACCCATTTTGGGTGCTATCTTGGTAGTTATTTTTGGAATTGTTGCTGTCGGAACGGGTATCGCCTCTCTTTTGGGAACTTCTTTGAGCGATTTCAAAGAAAATCTTCCTAGATATAAAGAAATGGTGAACGCTTCTGCTACTAGTTTTTTTGAGTTCTTTGAGCAGTTAGGGTTGCAAATTTCTGGCTCTGCAATTATTGAAAGGTTTGATCCTGGTGCTGCAATGTCATTGACTTCATCCTTATTATCTGGTTTCGGCGGTGTTTTAAGCAGCGGCCTTCTAATTCTATTGATGATTGTTTTTATGTTGCTCGAAGCAACAATATTTAGATTCAAAATCAGACATATTTTTGGAACTCAAAGTGACGGTGCTAGCCAGGTTGATTCTTTTTCCGATACAGTTAATAGATACATGCTTATAAAAACGGGCACTAGTTTAGCCACAGGTTTTATTGCAACAATTTGGTTAATGTTTTTAGGTGTCGATTACCCACTACTGTGGGGCTTCTTAACTTTTTTATTCAACTATGTTCCGACTGTTGGTTCAATTATAGCAGCAGTTCCACCAGCGTTATTAGCCTTAATTCAGTATGGTGTTGTGACATCACTATTGTCGCTATCAGGTTATTTATTTATAAATATATCTATAGGAAGTATCTTAGAACCTCGATTATTAGGTCATGGTTTAGGTCTTTCTACTCTAGTCGTTTTTGTATCTCTACTTTTCTGGGGTTGGGTATTTGGACCAGTTGGCATGGTACTATCTGTCCCCTTAACAATGACAATAAAAATTGCATTATCAAATTCTGAAAGTGCGAAGTGGATTAGTACATTAATGGATGCTCCTATGACTTTTAAATCTGAAGAATAGTTATTTTCTTTTTATTATTGTCGTAAAGTATCCTGCTGATATTGCCAAGATTACTGATGGCAGTAATACATCTATTTTTTCAAAATAGATACCAATATTTTCTAATTTCGGTACCAAAAATTTAAAAATTGGTACAGATAAAAATCCTGTAATCATAGACGCAATCGCCCCGTTTTCATCAAAATCATTCCAAAAAATTGACAGTATAATTACAGGGCAGAATGTAGCTGCAATACCAGACCAACCAAAAATAACAAACCAAAATATAGTACGGTCAGGCGATATAATCGATACGCTTATTGCAACAAATAAAGCAAAAAGCGCTAATCCTAAAGTAATTTTTTTAGAAAGTATTATTAAAGTTTTTTGGTCAATCAGTGGATTTACAATTTTTTGGTAAAAATCCCTTGTTACTGCACTTGAAGCAACCACAAGTAGTGAATCTACGGTCGACATAACTGCAGATAATAATGCAGCAATGTAAATACCAACAACAATTGTAGGCATGATTTCTAATAAAAGTAAATACAATACATTTTCACCTGCAGGCCCTAATACTATTTCGGGATTTTGATTATTCGTAGTGAACATAAAACGTCCTATCATACCAATCATGACAGCACATGAGCTTGAGACAAAGGTATAAATGACTGCAATAATTTTCCCTTTTTTTATTTCTTGGGTATTTTTTATTGCTATAAATCGAACATAAACTTGAGGTGAACCTAGAAATCCTATGCCTATTGATAATAGACCTATTACAGATAAAAAGTTCATGAAAGTAAATCCACCATCACCCCAAATATTTACCAAAGCAGGGTCGATATCTTTAAGTCCTTTTAAAAAAGTTATACTTTTGGGTAATTGTATATATGCAGTAATAGGAAGAACTAATAAAGCTAAAAACATCATAGATCCTTGAAAAAGATCAGACCATGCGACGGCTAAAAACCCGCCAGAAAATATATAAGCTACAACTATTCCAAACCCAATAAGAATGCCAAAATAATAGTTATAGCCTAAAAAAGATTCAAAAGCTTTACCCGTAATATCAATCTGAGCGCTAACATAAATAACTACAAATGCAGATAGAGCCGTTGCCGCAATAATTCTTATTGTATTTGTTTTTGAGCTAAAATGACTGTGCAAAAAGTCAGGTACTGTTATTGATTTATAGTCATCAGTAAGCTTTTTAAACTTCTCAGCCATAAAATGCCAAGAAAAAAACACACCTATAACTTCACCAAGTACAATCCAAAATGCACTAATGCCCATTACAGCACCCATACCAGTCACACCAAGTAGTAACCATCCTGATTCTCCCGTGGCTCTAGCAGATAGTGCTGCAATCCAATAGTTTAGTTTCTTACCACCTACATAATAATCGCTAATATTATTAACATTTTTTGAGGCGGCAACTCCAATGCCTATCAAAATTGAGAAATAGAGAACTAAAATAATTTCCATTAACAATAATCAGGTAATTTGTAATTTATTTTGACTATACATTGTTTTAAAGTAAGCTGTTTTTATTTTATTTATAAAATATTATAATATTTCATATTAAAGTTTGATTCCATCTTAATTGTTGTAATTATAGTTTTTTAAGAAAATAAGTATGTGCATTTATATTAAATTATACTTCTCAAATAATTATATGTAATTATGCCTAAACAATTTTTTATATCAATATTTTTGGTCCTTATTCATTTTACTGAGCTAAGTGCTTGTAAAATTTGGGCTATTATCTCAAAACATGACCGTTCATTAAATATCCAAAGCCAAGATGAATTATTATTAATTAATGAGCAATTAGGTATTTATTTCAACCAGAGTCAATATAATGCAAATGGCTGGTCAATTTTACAATATCCTCTATTTCCAGCAAATTATGAAATAAGTGTTTACAGGTCTGCACTACCAGCAAATTATGATTCGCTTAATTATTGGAACGAGATGCTATCTGTTTTTAATGATTTTAATTCAAAGATAGCCATTGCTCATCTTCGCTCGGCAACATCTGGTGCTAGTGATATTCCAAATCCTCACCCGTGGATTTTTGAAGGGGAAAAAACTTTTTCATTCGTACATAATGGTGGGGCATCAAAAGATTTATTGTATGATATAATAACAGAAAACGGAATTAACGAAGAATGGTTAATCCTAAACCCTCCTCAAACTTTTGGAGCTGGAAATTGGGCAGATGAAGGGTGGAGCGCGGTTGTGGATTCAGAACTAATTATGCTATTAATTATGAAAATGATTACTGCTCAGGGAGACGTGATTGAAGGATTAAATACAGCTTTAAGATTAATGCTTGAAGCTGGCATAAATCCTTACATGTTAAACTTCGTTTTTTCTGACTCTGATAACCTTTACGTATATGGCGGGAGCAATGGACTTAAAATTTTGGAAACAGAGGGCTATTATTCTATAATGACTACTCCACCAGCATCAGCTTCTGATTTCACATGGGAGCCAATTGCTTCAAATGAATTGGTAGTAATTAATTCCAATGAGCTTGCTAGGTACCCTACTTTTGTTATTCTTGAAAATGATAATTCTGATCTATTGACTCCGAAAAGTCCAAAGCTATTTAATCCTTATCCTAACCCTTTTAATGGCCGAATCTCCTTGAGCTTTGATGTTGATATGTTAGAATCTTCATCAATATCGATTTATACTATTGCTGGTAAGAAAGTCTTTGATAGGAAAATGAGTCCATTAGATAAAAATAAAGGTGAAATTTATTGGAGTCCGAATAGTAGTTCAGCATCTATTATATCTAGTGGAATATATATAGTCCAATTAATATCAGAAGGAATTACAAGTTCATCAAAGATAATGTTTATAAAATAAACAATTATTTTGTAATATCGCCGGCACTGTTGTAAATGTACACAAAAAATTAGGAGCTATCATCTTGCCAAAAACTAAAGCTAAGCAGAAAAAAGAAAAAGTTGATGTAAAACAAATTAAAAAAGAAGTCGAAGCTATATCGAAAGAAGAAAAAGGCAAAAAAGGAGCTAAAGATAAAAAAGCAGCTGCGCCTGCACCGAAGACGAAGAAATCAAGTAAGGTCGCAAGCGGAAGTATAAGTATGTATCTTGCTGAAATAGGTCAATACAATCCATTGCCTCCAGAAAGAGAAGTCGAGTTAGCAATTAGAATTCAAAACAACGATGAAGCGGCTATGAAAGAACTTGTTGAAGCAAACCTTCGCTTCGTTGTTTCTGTTGCGAAAAAATATCAAGGTAATGGTTTATCTCTTGCTGATATAATAAATGAAGGTAACCTTGGGCTAATAAAAGCAGCAAAGCGTTTTGATCACACGAGAGGTTTCAAATTTATTTCTTATGCTGTCTGGTGGATTCGTCAGTCGATACTCCAAGCATTGGCTGAACAATCTAGGTTGATTCGTTTGCCTCTAAATCGTGTAGGTACTATCACTAAGATAACTCGTGCGGCTGAAAAATTAGAAGCAGAAGTTGAGAGACAACCAAAAGGTGATGAGATAGGTAATCAATTAGAAATGAGTGGTGATGAAGTATTAATGGCCATGCAATATTCTAGAAGACATAGTTCGCTGCATTCTCCATTTCAAGATGGTGAGAATAGTAGTCTGCTTGATATAATTGAAGATGATCAAGCAGAAGAGCCAGAAGCTAATATCATGCGAGAGTCGATGTCTGAAGAGGTAACTGGTGCTTTGGAGACATTATCCGGTAGAGAAAGATCTGTTCTTGAAATGTATTTTGGTATCAATCGAGATAGTGCAATGACATTAAATGAAATTGGTGAAGAATTTGATCTTACCCGTGAAAGAGTAAGACAAATTAAAGAAAAAGCAATTCAAAGATTGAGACATCGATCAAGAAGTAAAAGTTTGAGAAGATATCTGGGATAAATTAAAAAAGGAGCGCTGCTCCTTTTTTTTTGCTTATTTATACAATATTCTTCCTGTTTTTAAGTTGTTGTTGTTTTTTAAAGCTTTTAGTTATTTTTAATTATAATCAAGAAGGCTAATCTATTGAAGAAACTATTTTTTACAATTTTTGTACTGTGCTTAAGTGGCGTTTTATTTGCAAATAATTCTACTCCAGATCGATCCGTTGATATACTCCATAGTTTAATCGACATAAAAATTGATATTTTGTCAGAGAAAGTGACCGGAAAAGTTACTCATTCATTTAGTCCTCTAGGATCTGCTTTATCAGAACTTGAACTTGATGCAGAGGATATGATTGTTAGAAGGGTCCGAATTGGAAACAAAGACATTCCTTTTTTTCAAAGTGAAGAGAAGTTGCATATGGACTTATTAAAAAATTATGCATGGTCAGATACTCTTGACGTTACAATAAACTACACAGCAACTCCTCGGACAGGATTATATTTTTTCAAACCTGATTCACTTTATCCTAAAAGAAAAATGCAGGCGTGGACTCAAGGAGAAGAAACAGATAATCATCATTGGGTACCAATGTATGATTACCCTAATGAAAGAGCCACTTTTGAATGTATTCTTACGGTTGATAATAAACTCAAAGCTATCTCAAATGGTGAGCTAGTTTCTTTTCAAGACAATAAAGATGGAACGCATACATTTCACTGGAGAGAAAATTTTCCAATGGTAGGTTATTTAATTTCTTTTGTTATCGGTGATTATGTTAAAGTAGAAGATAATCATAAGGACGTTCCAGTTGCTTATTGGGTATATCCTGAAAATAAAAATGAGGCTTTTCGTTCATTTGGTAAAACTCCAGATATGATTGATTACTTTAATAATTTGACAGGAGTTTCTTATCCATTTGAAAAGTATGATCAAATAATTGTTTCAGAATTTATGTGGGGAGGAATGGAAAATATTACTTTAACTCATAATTCTGATAGGACAATGTTTGATTCAAAGGCACATCCTGATCATAGTAGTGACGGTCTCGTTGCCCATGAGCTAGCGCATCAGTGGTTTGGTGATATGATTACAACTCGGAATTGGGCAAATATTTGGCTCAATGAGGGTTTCGCAACATTCTTTTCGAGGTTGTATTTGACAAAAGATAGAGGAGATGATGAGGGTGATTATATAAGACTTGGTGAAATAAGAAGCTTCAAACGTGCAGATAAAAATAAAAGAAGGCCGACTGTTGACTTTGTTTATGATGAACCTTTTGAACTTTTTAGCAGCCACGTATACGCAAAAGGAAGTTTGATTTTAACCATGCTTCGTGATGTGCTTGGTGAAGAAGGCTTTTGGAGATCTATACGGAATTATACCAATGAAAATAAATTAAAAAATGTGGAAACCAATGACCTAAAAAAGACAATTGAAATGACCACGGGGCAAAATCTTGATTGGTTCTTTAAGCAATGGCTTTATGAACCAGGATTTCCTAATTATGATGTTTCATGGAATTATAACCAAAGAAAAAAAGAACTTTCAATTCATGTTAAACAAACTCAGGATTTAAAAACGACAAGTTTATTTAAAATGCCAATTAAAATTATTGTTGATAGTGGAGAAAAAAAAGAACACGTTATTTGGGTGGATAATTTGGATTCTGTCTACAAAATAAAGTCTGATAAAAGACCGAAAATGGTAATATTTAATTCTGGGCAAAGAGTTCCTTCAAATTTAAAAATGCAAAAATCAGTTGCTGATCTCAAATATCAATTACAAAACGCATCAAATGCTCTAGATCGGATATGGGCTGCTCAAGAGCTTTCCAAGAAAAAAGGTCGAAAAGTCGTTGAATACACATTAATGGAAGCTGCTAAAAAAGATCCATTTTGGGCTGTAAGAAAAGAAGCTTATACTTCATTGGGAAGACTAAAAACAAAAATTGTTTCAGAAGATATTGATTGGATAAAAAGAAAAGAAATAGACAATAGAGTGAAGAGATCATTTATTAAAATATTAAAAAATCAAAAAAACAATTTAGAAGTGAGTAAATTTTTAGAAGATATAATTATTTCTGATACTAGTTATTATGCTATTTCAGAATCTATTAGAACCTTAGCAATTATTGATACTGCTGCGGCAAAACCCCATGTTGATAAATTACTCAATACTGAATCACATAATGATGTAATTAGGAAAGCAGCTCTTGCTTATTTTAGTCAAGTCCAAACAGCATCAAACTATATGCGATTAAAAGAATTAGCTAAATATGGTAATTTTAGCTGGCCTTCTAGGCCAACGATAATTTATGAGTTATCAAAATATCAGAAAAAGAGGCCAAGTACATTTGATTTTATTTTATCATTTTTTGATGATAATGATAGGTTCGTAAGAATGGCAGTAATAGCGCAGGTTGGAAATTATGGTGGTCAATCAAATTATTCATTGCTTGATATTATGGTGGAGAAAGACCCCGTACTATCTATCAATGCAAAAAGAGCAAAATCTAAAATCGAGAACAGGAAAAACAGTTCGTCCAAAAAGTCTGATTCAAAAGCTGTAGAAATTTTAGATAAAAAACTCAGAGCAATAAAAAATATTTTAAATGATTAATGAGTAGTTTTTCGATTTGGCTAATCCTTGAAAAAGAAAGTCGTTCAAACTATAGGCAAATTACTCAATCAATTTCTAAGCGCTTGAAAACGCCAATTTTTGAACCTCATTGTACAATATATGGTCATTTAAATACAGATATTGAAATTTTAAAACCTCTTATTACTGAACTAGCTAAAAACTATAATCAATTTTCAGCAAGTATAAAAAAAATAAAAAGTGGAGATTCTTACTCCAAATCATTATATGTCTCTATTGAAAATAGTGGTGCCTTAAATCAACTAAATACTATATGTAAAAATAAATTCAGGAGCTCAAGAAAATATGGTTTTGATCCGCACATTAGTATTGCTTATGGTATTTTTTCAAAAGAAGAAATATATTTTGCTACAAAGAGTCTTATAATTCCTAACCATGTAGTTTTTAATGGCTTATCAATAGTTAAAACTGGTAAAAATGTAAAAAATTGGGAAACTGTATTTCAAAGGCAATTTTAGAGTATTTTTATTGCTAAAATTATAATTGGTTCTTTAAAGTTTTTTAAGTGTTTTATAAAAAAGTGAGGATAAAAATGAAGTTTAAATTAGATATTTTGTTAATTGTTATAGGTTTTACTCTGCTAAATTGTTCAGTTTCTACAAATACTGAGGAAGCTAATATTTCGCTTCCGACGATAATGTGTGGTATGTGCGAGACAAACATTGTGGATGCCTTTTCAAAGACTGATGGAGTATTAAAAGTAAAAGTTGACCTTGAGAATAAAAATGGTAAAGTTTATTTTAATCCACAAAAAGTTTCTCTGGCTCAAATCGAAACACAAATATCAATAGCAGGCTACCAAGCAAATGAAACGATGGCTCTCAAAGAAGCCTACAACAAGCTTCCGAGATGTTGTAAGATTAATGGGTAAAACGTTAAAATAAATAATGTTTGGTAGTTAGGACTTTTTTTTTCAAATTCAAGTGTAATCCGAAGTTACACCCACTATGATAAGACAATTATTTAAGCTATTACTATCTTTAGTACTGGTCGGAGGGATACATATCTCCTCTTCAGGAGATTTGCGTTTTGGAGAATCTTTAAGCGCTCAGTCTAAGAAAAAGAAAAAATCTTCGAAAAAAAGGAAGCCTTCTAAAAAGAAAAAATCTTCTAAAAAGAAAAGACCATCGAAGAAGAAAAAGTCTTCTAAAAAGAAAAAAGCAAAATCATCATCTAATGCCTCAAAACCGCTTCCTATTGTAAACAAAGGTCCTCAAATAAATGTGGCAGCATTTGCTGATGAACTATATCAATTATCAAGTGAATTAGAGGCATCAAACAATGAAATGGCTAGAGCTACCAGATATATTTATAATGATATGCCTAAGAAAAAAATTAAAAATATTGAAAGTTTGCCGTTCTTAACAACTGGTGATTATGAAGCGGATGCTCGAAACAATCCAAATAATATTTATATCCAGCGCCAATTAGGTCTTCATTATGAGGCTGTTAATAATTGGGAGTCTGCCAAAGACATATATCTTCGCCAAATTAAAAAGCATCCAACAAACCCTGATGCTCACTTTTACTTAGGTTCTTTTTTTGCTATGCTAGGCGAGTATGATAAATCCAGGCAATCTTTTGAAGAAGCCTTGGAATTAAATCCAGATCATAAAGGTACGATTGACGCAATGGCAATGTACACAAATTCACCAGATCAAAGATCCCTAAGTAATCAAATTCTTGGAATGTCATCAAGACTAGTTCCTGAAGGCCCAGCTCAAAAAATTACAATTATAAGACAGCGTTTAGTAGAAGGGAACTATACTGACGCTCTCCGCTTATGTGAAGAAGGCCAGAAAAATTTCCCTACTCATAATGGTTTTCTACAACTTACTGGCGAGACTGAATTAGCTTTAGGAAATATTGAAGATGCGAAGTCAGCCTTTCAAAGGTCTATAAAACTAAATGCTAAAGATAAAAATTCACATGTTAGTCTAGCTAATTTGTATTTTGATTTAGGTAAATATGTTTATGCCGCTTTATCATTTGGCGATGTTATTTTTCTTGATCCTGAAGATGCTGATTCCCGCTACATGCAAGGCTTGAGTTATTTTAAGGCCCAAGAATGGGGAAGAGCAGCAGCAGCTTGGGAAGACCTTCTTCACTATAAGCCTGATAATGAGGTTGTAAGAGTTCTACTACCTCAAACATATTATATACTAGCTATAGAATATAATCGTTTAGGAAATCCCTCCATGGGAAGACAGTCATTTAAAAATGCTTTATCTATAAACCAGAATACCAACCAATGGTTAGCTAGCTCGATGGCAACCCTTGGAGGCTATTATAGGGAAAAACGTATGTACCGTGAATCTTTAGCTGCATACCAAGAGGTTATTGAATTAGATCCAAGTAGTGCTGAAGCATACCTAGGATTAGGACTAACATATTGGAATATGGATGAAAAAGTTCTTGCCAAAAGTTCTTGGCAAAAAAGTATGATTATAAAGCCTGATAATAATGAATCCCAAGGTTGGTTGATTTTATCAGACCAAGAATCATAGTCTAAAATGATATTAACCATTCTTTTCAGAAATGGTAAAACTCTTAATAACTTTTATTTTCGCTTCTAGCTTTAACTTTGCTTTAAATACTAAAGCCGATTCTACAATAATGAATGGAGTCAGAGCTTTTTATAATTATGATTTTGAAAGGTCTATAAAAATCTTGGGGAAAGCTAGAATTGATTATCCAAATCACCCTGGCGTTCATTTTATATGGGCCTCTTCAAAGTATTATATTAGTCAAGGTGTAGACCCCATTGATGCTACTTATGATACTTTGGAATCTGCATTAGATGAAATTCAACCCATTTATCAAAAATTAGTAAGCGAAAACCCACAAAATGCGGAGTATAAACTCTATTTGGGTTCAACGCTTGGGATGAGAGCGAGAGTAAGTCTTGGAAAAAAAGACTGGCTATCTGTGCTTAACCAAGCTTATCAAGGTTTTTTAATTATTGAGGATGTTTCGAAAAATAGACCAGACTTAATAGATGCCCAATTGCCAATCGGAATCATTGGCTATTATGCAAGTGTCAGTAATGTTTTTTTACGATGGTTGGTAAAACTATACGGTCTTGACACTTCAAAAAAAGAAGGTATTTATAAAATCGAAGATGCGGCAACCAAAAGTGATTGGGCATGGATAGAAGCTTCTGGTATATTATCTTTTATCTATCTTTGGATTGAAAATAAGCCTGAAGACGCAGTTCCAATTACTAAAAAACTATCAGAAGAATTTCCAAATAATTTTTATTTCAGTATACTATATCTAGAATCTTTAACAAGGACCAATAGTTTTAATAATGCAAATAATTTGATTAAGAATTTAGATACTAGATACACATTTTTGTCTGATCGACAAAAAGAATGGTATAAGCCATATTTTGATTATCAAAAAGCGTTGATTTCATTTCTTGAAAATGATTACGATAAAGCAATGGTTTTAGCAGACTTAGCAATAAAAGATTATTCAGGAGAGCTTGATATCGTTTTAGGAAATCTATATTTGCTCAAAGGTAAGTTGTATGATTCACAAGGTCAGAGGAGTAAGTCAGTTAAATATTATAAATTATGTACAAAACTTGATAACCTTTCTCATTCATCTAGACAAGCAAAAGAATATTTAGAAAAACCATATAGCAACATTATTAAATGAAATTAGATTTACAAGAATATTGCATGGATTTTAAAGGATACAGTCGGTTTCCAACAAGAGAGGTGATGGTTGGAGACGTATCTATTGGTGCAAATAATCCTATTAGAGTTCAGTCCATGACCACCACTGATACGATGGATACTGAAGGAACTGTTGAACAATCCATTCGAATGATTAAGGCAGGATGTGAGTTAGTTCGAATTACAGCGCCGAGTATTAAAGAAGCAAAAAACTTGGAATTAATTAAAAAATCATTAAAGGCCAAAGGCTTTAGAGTTCCATTAATTGCTGATATACATTTTACGCCAAATGCGGCTGAAGTTGCTGCTGGAATTGTAGAAAAAGTTCGAATAAACCCTGGAAATTTTGCCGATAGAAAAAAGTTTGAAGTAATTGAATATTCAAATCAAAGTTATGAAGATGAATTAATTAGAATATCTGAAAGATTTTCACCTTTAGTTAAGATATGTAAAAATAATGGTACAGCAATGCGCATAGGTACTAATCATGGCTCTCTTTCAGATAGAATATTAAGCAAATATGGTGATACGCCATTAGGAATGGTTGAATCAGCGATGGAGTTTTTACGAATATGTGAGTATTGGAACTATAATGATATTATACTAAGTATGAAAGCTAGTAATACTCAAGTCATGGTCCAGGCCTATCGGTTGCTGATTAATAAAATGGCGAAAGAGAATATGTGTTACCCGTTACATTTAGGCGTAACTGAGGCTGGCGATGGAGAAGATGGTCGAATTAAATCAGCAGTTGGAATAGGGGCATTATTAGAAGATGGTATTGGAGATACCATTAGAGTTTCACTTACTGAAGATCCTGAGGCTGAAATACCGGTTGCTAAATTTTTAGCTCAAAGATATGACGATTTAGAAAGCTCAATACCTCCAAACCTAAAAACTGAAATTCCATATAACCCTTATTTTCATTCAAGGAGGATAACATCACAGGTTCACCACATTGGCGGTGATAATGTTCCTAGAGTATTTTGTGACTTATCTGGGTTTGATGAAATTACGCCAGAATCTTTAGCTCCTTTAGGGTATCTATATTCTCCAGATAAAGATAAATGGCATATATCAGACCAAGCAACTGATTATTTTTTTATTGGGAAAAATAAAATCAATTTTGAGTTACCTGGGCTTTTATCAGGTATTCAACATCACTCCGTATGGGATGAAAGTACGGGGGTGTTTCCTTTCTATGATATTGAAAACTATAAAAACGCAACAAAAAAGTCTAAAATATTAAATTTTTTAAGCATTAAAGAAAAAACGTTTTCTAGTGAGCTGAAATCATTACTGGCAAGTGACAGTACTATTGCGCTTGTAATTGGCCACAATCAAAAGCATAGTTTAAAGTCACAACGCAATTTTATTATAGATATGATTAATCAAAGTATTGCCAGTCCCGTAATTGTTTGGAAAAATTATGCCTCCAAATCAAATTCAGAATTCCAATTAAGTAGTGCAATAGATATAGGTTCATTGATGATAGATGGATTAGTTGATGGTATGAATATTAATTATCTGTCTGATAGAAGTTTATCAAACCAGACCTCTTTTGGCATTTTACAAGCTTCAAGGTTAAGAATATCCAAAACAGAATATATTTCTTGTCCTTCTTGTGGACGTACTTTATTTGATTTACAATCTACAACAAATGCAATTCGTTCAGTAACTGATCATCTAAAAGGTGTAAAGATAGGAATAATGGGTTGTATCGTAAATGGCCCTGGTGAAATGGCGGATGCTGATTATGGCTATGTTGGAACAGGTGTAGGAAATATTTCGCTTTATAAAGGACAAAGCGTTGTAAGAAAAAATATTCCCTCAGAAAAAGCAGTTGATGCTTTAATTAGTCTAATAAAAGATAATGGTGATTGGGTTGAGCCATCTGAGGATTAGTATTGTTCCTGATTTTATCTATATTGTATAATTGGGTATAGAATAAATACGTTTTAATTATAAGAGGTGGTCATGAAAAAATATTTTCTAATACTTTGCATTTTTTCTCTAGGTATTGGGCAAAGTCTTAAAAATGACGTGGCTCTCTCGCCTGTAGTTACATACTGGAAAACATTATCAATTGAAGAAAAAGAAACTTTCTTATTTTCATATCTGGTACAAGTATATGAGACACATACTGAATTAAAAAAGGACATTGGATATGGTGGAATTACCGAATGGTATTATGATAATAGAGCTGAATTAGTTTATGGAATTTTCGATTATTTAAATCAGGTTGATATATATCAAATGGTAAAGTGGGTAGATGAGTTTTATTCCCATGGAGAATATGCTAATAGACCTTTTTACGAATCATTAGAATTTGCATTTAGATTCCAACAAGCAGCTGGCAGTACATTGTTAGAAAAATATGAAGATCTTCAATTTAGAAAAATTAAGCCTAAGGATGACTAGTGTCATTCTTGAAGCCTAAGTTCCTGCAATCTTGGATTGAATCTTTTAAAAAAGGCGGTATAAAAGGATTATTGAAAGAAAAAGGGTGGAGTGTCTTAGCAGCTTTTTTTTTATTTTACCTTGTTAGAGATTCTATCTTATACCTTATAATTCCTTGGCTAGGTTACAAGCATTTCAGTTCCTTCTTTTAAGAAATGAAACCAACAATTTTTCTTCTTGTTTTGTTATCTCTAGGTGGTGCTGAAAAAGAGCCAAAACATTTATGTTCTCGTGGAAAGTCAGTAGAGAGGTGGATATCTAACAGCTCAACATTATCACTGGACCAAAGTAAAATTAATATTTCATTTTACGATATTTCAATAGACATAAATTTTGAATCAAACACTATTAATGGTTCCGTAGGTGTAAATGGTTTTGTAGATAATAACCTTCCTGAATATATTGAATTAGATTTTTACAACAATATGACAGTTAATTCGATTTTGCAAAATAATGGGCAAGTGTCTTTTTTGCATGAGCAGAATAAGATAAAAATCCCGATTAATAATATCATTATTCAAGATGATAATTATTTTTCAATACTTATCAAATATCAAGGCTCCCCTCAAGACTGCGGGGCCGGTGGTTTTAAATTTGATGAACACTTAGGCGTCGATCACGTTTGGACATTGTCAGAGGCTTATTGTGCAAGAAGCTGGTGGCCTAGTAAGGATGACCCTAGTGATAAAGCAGATTCTGTATATATTAGAGTTACAGTTCCTGCAAATCCAAATTTTATTGTTGCTTCAAATGGCTTGCTTGATAATATTATAAATGATGGGGATAAAAATACATTTTTTTGGAAAGAGAAATATCCCATTACTACGTACCTTGTCTCATTGGCAATATATCCATACACAATTTGGAGTGAACAATATATTTCTTCTATTTCTAATGATACAATGGCAATAGAACATTATGTTTTTCCTGACCGGTACGAGTCTTCATTTTCCAATTATTCATTAACAGGCGAAATGATTAGGTTTTTCTCTGGCTTGTTTGGTGAATATCCCTTTATATCAGAAAAATATGGGCATGCAGATTTTAAATGGGGTGGGGGAATGGAGCATCAAACTCTTTCAAGTATGGGTTCTTCATCTCAAAATCTTATTGTTCATGAGTTAGGTCACAGTTGGTGGGGAAATCTCATTACCTGCAAAACGTTTAATGATATTTGGCTTAATGAAGGCTTTGCAAGATATTGTCAAGCACTGTGGTTCGAACACATAAATGGTGAAGAAGCATATGCTAGTTTTATGAATGACTATGCCTATTATGGAGATGGGACAATATATGTTGAAAACCCATCTTCAAATTCTCAGATTTTTAATTCTAATTTATCTTATAATAAAGCATCATGGGTACTACATATGTTGAGGCACAAAGTGGGGGATGATACATTTTTTGAAATTTTAAAAAGTTATGCGTCTAATGATACACTTGCCTATAATGCAGCTTCAACGGCTGATTTTCAAAAAATCAGTGAAGATATTTCAGGTCAAAATTTAGAATTGTTTTTTCAACAATGGATATATGAAGAAGGTTATCCTAAGTATGAAATGTCTTGGTGGCATGATGGCAATGAAACTTATAAAGTAAAAATTGACCAAATTCAATCTAGCGGGCTTTTTTCCATGCCAATAGACCTTAATTTTTCTGGAAGTATTGGACCATTATTAATTGATACAACAATAGTTGTTGAAAATAATAGCTTGAACCATTTGTATGAAATATCTGGACTCAATTTTTTTGTGGAAAACGTGACTTTAGACCCAAACAACTGGATATTAAAAGAAGTGTCTTATACTACGAATGGGATTGATCATCTTATGCCTAAAAATATAGATGTTCAACTTGCATACCCAAATCCATTTAATTCAAATTTAAAACTGAGTTTTTATGTTCATCCAAGGCTTGGTAATCATAATGTTAGTATCGATGTCTTTAATATTAATGGTGGCCTAGTAGAATCGCTAACGAAGAAGATGTTTCAATCAGGTTTTCATAACGAATCTTGGAATGCAAAAGGAAAACCTGCAGGTGTTTATTTTATTCAATTATCATCGGATAATTATGTTAACACCCAAAAGGTTATTTATCTAAAATAGAGTGTAATGGATACAATAAGAATTAATAACTTAAAAATAATAGCTAGACATGGAGTTTATGCTTTTGAGAAATCTAAGGATGGTACTTTTGAAATAGATTTAGTTTTGCACTGTAACTTAGAAAAACCTGGACACACAGATGCGCTGAGTGATACTATTGATTATCAAGAAATAATTTCTTGCACAATTGAGGAGTTTACTAAAAAACGTTTTTCATTAGTAGAAGCTGTCGCTAATTCTGTCTGCGATAGGTTGTTGGCAGAGTTTGATTTAGATAAAATTGTCATACGGGTAAGGAAACCTCATGCTCCTATAGAAGCTGATTTTAAAAATGTTGAGGTGGAACTACAGAGATTTAAATGAAAGTTGGAAATAAAGTATATTTATCTATTGGTTCAAATATTGGAGATAGGGAATCTAATATTGCTCAAGCAATTTCAGCTATTGAGGTACCAAGAGAGAATTATAATTTAACTAGCGCCTCTTTTTATTTAACAGAACCGTTATATAATCTAAATCAAGAATATTTTATTAATACGGTGGTTGGACTGGATTCAGATCTAAATCCGTTTCAATTATTAGATTTCATTAAAAGTATTGAAAATATGCTAGGTAGACGAAAAACGTTGAAACGTAACATGCCCAGAACAATTGATATAGATATATTAGTTCATGGTTCATCGGTTATAGAAACAAAGGAATTAGCTATACCACATCCAGGTCTAATTAATAGAAAATTTGTATTAATTCCATTTGATGAGATTGCTCCTGATTTTAAAATACCATATGTTAATTTGACAGTTAATGAGCTTCTTATAAGATGCGCGGATACGTCTCTCGTTAAAATGTATGAATTGGGAAATAAAGCATGAGAAATTTATATTATATAGCAATTGAAGGCCCGATTGGGGTTGGTAAAACAAGCTTGGCCCAGCTATTATCTAAAGAGTTAGGAGCGAGACTTGTTCTTGAAGATTTCGAAGACAATCCTTTTCTTCCAGATTTTTATAACGATCCTGAAAGGTTTGGTTTCCAAACTCAGTTGTTCTTTCTTTTACAAAGGTATCGTCAACAACAAGATTTAAGACAAGTCGATATGTTTCAAAAATTATTAATTACAGATTATATGTTTGTTAAAGATCGTCTATTCGCTTCTTTAAACTTAGGAGATAAAGAAATGCAGCTATATGACACAGTTGCTAGTCTTCTTGAAAGAAATATTATTAAACCCGATATTGTTATTTATCTTCAAGCAGATACGGATGTTTTAATGAAGAATATTGAAAAGCGTGGTCGAAATATGGAAAAAAACGTTACCTGGGAATATATAGATGCTTTAAATCAGGTGTATACAGAATATTTTTTTCGTTATCAGGACACGCCTCTTGTCATTATAAATACGAATAATATAGATTTTGTAGAAAATGAAAATGATTTAAAAGAAGTTATTGATTATATAAGGCAGCCAGTATCAGGAACTAAATTTTTCAATCCAGTAACAGAATTTTAAATGAATGAAACTAATCTTATTAATATTTCTTGGATACTCGGTATATAAAATTAGTTTTTTTGTGTTATCCTTGTTTAAAGTAAAATCAAAAATAAAAGACGAAGCAACTAAAGCAGATTTTAAACGGAAGGTTAGCAAAATGGATATCCAAGATGCTGAATATGAAGATATATGAAATTTGAAAAACATATCTTCATTTGTACAAATGAACGCGATGAAAATAGTTTAAGAAAAAGTTGTGGTTCCTGTGGTGGTCTAGATTTGCGAAAAGATCTAGTTAGAATGATTAATGAATCGGGTCTAAAAGGAAGAGTAAGAGCTAATAAATCTGGGTGTCTAGATGTCTGTGAAAAAGGCCCAGCAATGGTAATATACCCTAATGGCTTTTGGTACTTAGATGTAAAAAAAAAGGATATTAAAACGATTTTTAAAAAGTCAATCATCAATAACGAACCTGTCTCAGAATTGATAGCCACAAAAGACCAGCTTAACACTAGGTAAATGATGGTAAAGTTTTTCATAATATTTATCCTATTAATTAACATAGTTTTTTCTAATTCGTTAAATACAAGATTTGGTGCTGGATTAGATGTCGGATCAAGAGGATCTGGAATTTTTTTTAATTATTTGCATGGGAATAATAAAAAAAATTTTGATTTTGTTGGTGAGGTTAGATATTTCGACATTAAAGGAGAAACAGAAAGCATAGTATATGATAATTGGACAAATCAATATATAACGATTAGCGGGCAAAATTTATTATTTATACCGGTTTTAGTTGGCTTCAATTATCATCCTTTTGCAGGCGAAATTGCAAATAACTTTTCTCCTTTTGTTGCTATTAGAGGAGGGTTAAACCTTTCCATCGATGGAATAGAAGGTGACGGTAGTTACAAAAAAATATGGCGAAAAGCAGAAACGCAGTGGTCTCCTATTGCTTTCTTTGGGGGAGGAGTTGAATTCAGATGGTACAATCAAAGTTCTGTTGCGTTGCATATAGGTTCAGATATAATTAAACTGAAAAAAGAAGCCGACCAGAAGAAAGATTATAGTGGCTTATTAATTCATATATCATTTAACCGGTTTTTGCAGAACAAGTAATTTTTATTTCATTTTATTCTCTTCGTGTAAATATCTAGTAAAATTGCTAGATTTATTGACCATCTAATAATCGTATATAGTGTATATCTCAGAATTAAAAATGCACGGCTTTAAGTCTTTTGCAAAAAAAGAAGTTTTAAAGCTAAGTCAAGGCGTGACCACGGTCGTTGGACCTAATGGTTGCGGTAAAACAAATATCGTTGATGCAATAAGGTGGGTCTTAGGAGAGCAAAAATCTTCAGTTTTACGTGGTGGTAAAATGGAAGATGTTATTTTCAATGGCGCAGAAAACATGAAACCTTTAAGCGTCTGTGACGTCACGCTTACAGTGCACAATAATAAAGGAAAACTTCCAATCGAATATAATGACATAGAAATTGGAAGAAGAGTATATCGAAATGGAGAGAGTGAATACACGATAAATAAAACGCCATGTAGACTCAAAGATATTAACGATCTTTTCATTGATACCGGTATGGGTTCTGATGCTTATAGCGTAATAGAATTAAAAATGATTGAACAAATACTCTCTGAAAATGGTGATGATAGAAGGCGAATGTTTGAAGAGGCATCAGGGATAAATAAATATAGAAAGCAAAGAAAATCAACATTAAGAAAATTTGATGCTACTAGATTTGATCTTGAAAGAATTAATGATGTTATTTCTGAGGTTGAACAAAAAGTTCATGGTCTAGAACTTCAGCTAAAGAGGTTTAAGCGTCATGAAAATCTCACTCATCAGCTTCGAGAAAAAGATATTGAATTAGCATTTTTGAAAGTTGACAAATACCAAAACATTATGTCTCCTCTTGAACAAGAAATTAAAGATTATAATCACCTTAAAAGCTCAAAAACAGATAAATCTTCGCAGTATGAAGAAGTATTAGAAAAAAATAGATTAATATATAAAGAACAAGAAGATGAATTGAATGCTTTGCAATCTAAACTCCTAACCCTTACGGAAAATCGTCAGGAAGTAAGGCAAAACATTCTGATTTGGACTGAAAAAGGTAATTCCACCTCACTTTCCATTGAAAGAGGAAAAACAGATTATAAAACGAATAACCAAAGATTAGCCATTTTGAGTAAAGAGGATGAATCCTTTATTGAAGAGAGTGAAAAATTGCAAAATGACTTGGATCTTGCATTATCCTCCTATAAAAATAAAAAAGAAGAATTAGATAAGATTGAAAAAAAGTACCATGAAGAATTAAAATATCTCGATCAAGTTCAGAATGAGAGGTGGAACCACCAAAAAACTATTGCTTCAAATAAGTCAATGTATGATCGAACAAAAAATTTAATAAATGATAAAACTTCTAATGCTGCGATTATTAGTAAAAAGATATTTGAATTAAAAAAAGAGTCTAAACAAATAAGTAGCACTATTAAATCACTTGAGCAAAAACAACTTAAAATTGATAATAATTATTTGGAAGAAAAAAAAGAATTAACTGAGATTCAGAAAAAACTTCAAACTTTAATTGATCAACAGCAAGAGTATATAAAAAATAATAATAGTTTAATTGTAAAAATTGAATCGTTAAATGATCAGGCTAGATTTTATGAGGAGTTAATTGAGTCAAATGAAGGTTTTCCTGAGGGCACTCAATATGTTCTTGAAAATCCTAAAGTCTTCCCAGGTGTGCTTGGTACTGTTGCGGATATGTTTCAGGTCGAAGAAGAATATAGGGATGCTTTAGAAAATGGGTTAGGTGAGTTATCACATTGTCTAATAACTAAAGATAAAAAGACTGGCTTGTCTACATTAGAAAAGGCTCTTGAGAATAATGCAGGTGACTTAACAATTATTCCTTTAAAAGAAGCAATTGCTTATAAAGTAAAATTAAAATCTTTACCAAAGTCAGATAATGTTATTGCTTTAGCTTCTCAATTGGTAAAAACCGATAAGAAACTATCGCCGCTCGCAGACTATATTTTGGGTGATCTTATCGTGGTGAGTGATTTGAAACATGCTGCAAATGATAAAAAATTAGAGGGCTGGAGACTGGTTGATTTAAATGGTACATATTCTGGAAAAAATTTAGTTATAAAAAGCAGACAAGTTTCTGAGCACGGAAACCTAATTGGCAGACGCAATAAACTTGAAATTATTTCTGAACAATTAGCTCATTCAAAAAGCGAAGAGAAAAAAACAATTACAAGTCAAGCATTGATTGAAAAGAAAATAGATTCATCAAGAATTGAGTTAAATAAAAAACAAGAATTAATAAAAAATAGTGAGAGTCAACTAAGTCAATTAGATTCATCCTTGATGAAAAACCATCTAAATCAGACTCAAATTTTAGAAAGCTTGGGAAATCTTAAAAATGAGTTGGCTGAAACAGAAAAAGTACTAAATGATTCACAGCTCTCCTTAAAAAAAATAGAGCCTGGTATCCAAAAAGCTGAAAAGTTAGTATCATCATTTCAAGAAAAAATAAATAAAGCTAATCAAAATGTCTTGGATCAAGGAAAAAGCAGAGATTTTCAGCAACAAATATTGCAAGATGCTAGAGTAGAAATGGTCAATATTGAATCAAAAAATGATAATATAGTTTATAAATCTAATTCTGCAAAAGAGCAGATCAAGACTATTGAAAAAATTCAATCTGAAATCATTGAGGAAGAGAAAAAAATGATTTTATTAAAAAAAGAGTATTCCCAAAATATTGAAAATGGTGAAAAAAAACTAACCGAAACAAACGCTGAGCTACAAAAACAAAAATCGATAATTGATTTAAAACAATCTGTTTTTAGAGAGACTTATGATAGTATTGATAAGATTCAAACAAAAATTAAACTTGAACAAAAAGATCGAGAATCTATTTTAGAAAATTTGAAATTATCAGAATTCAAATTAAATGAATTAAAGCAAAAAATTGAAATTGTTAGAGAACAAATTAAAGAACGTTATGACACCTCGATACCTAAAAAATTAATTGTTGACCATGTAGAAGATGAATTATCATATCAGGTTGATAAAATCCAAAGAAGTTTAGATAATATTGGACCTGTAAATATGGCAGTCCAAGATGAGTATAACGAAGACTCAGAACGTTTAAGTCATTTGCGCAGGCAACGAGATGACTTAGTTGAATCAGAAGAAAATTTGAGAGATACTATTCAAAAAATTGACAGAATTGCTAGAAAAAAATTCCAAGAGACTTTTAAGCTTATAAGTAAAAATTATAAAAAATTATTCAATCTTTTTTTTGAAGGGGGGTATGGAGCTTTGCGTTTAGTGGGAGACCCTGATCCATTAGAAGCAGATATCGTAATTGATGCTCAACCGCCGGGAAAAAGAAATACTTCATTAAGGTTGCTTTCGAGTGGTGAAAAAGCATTAACTGCAATTTCACTTCTTTTTTCAATATATCAAGTTAAACCCAGTCCATATTGCATTTTAGATGAAGTTGATGCTCCTTTAGATGATATTAATATTCATAAATTCACAAAAGTACTTAAACAATTTGCTGATGAAACTCAATTCATTGTTGTTACCCATAATAAACTTACAATGGAAATAGCGAATCACATGTATGGAGTAACCCAAGAAAAGAAGGGAGTATCAAAGCTAGTTTCTGTAAGTTTTGATTAAGATGGATAAAATTTGGTTCTATAATAATTTCGAAATATTTGCCTCTCCTTTAATTATAGTAGTTGTCGGAATCCTTTTTGGGTTTGTATTTAAAAGGTCCATTCATTCAAAACTTAAACTAGCAGCAAAAAAGTCCACTTGGACTGGAGATGATGCAGTCCTTGATGCTATTGAACCTCATATAGTTATTTGGTTTTTCCTGGGTGCCTTATCTATAGCGACTTCTACTATTGACTCTATAGCGATGGAAAATACATATTTAAAAAGTTTTTTAAATGACTACGTATCAAAATTTTTGGTAATAATGCTCATCGGTTCAATAACATTAGCTTTTGGGAAGTTAGCTGTTAGCCTTTTTAATTCTTGGGCAAGAGACCAAGAAAAAGGCTTCCCATCGACAACGATGTTTACAAATTTTGTAAGGATTGCAATATATGTTATCGGCGCTCTAATTATTTTAGATGCTTTAAGTATTTCTATTGCTCCAATGATTACTGCACTCGGAGTTGGTGGTCTTGCAGTTTCTTTGGCATTAAAAGATACCCTTACGGATGTTTTTGCTGGTTTGCATATACTACTTAGCAAAAAAGTCCAAGTTGGTGATTTTGTTCAAATAGATACTGGTGATATGGGCTATGTCCAAAATATTTCGTGGCGCAATACTACGATAATGGAAAGAACTAATAATATAATTCATATACCTAATACTCGATTATCTTCTGCCATTATTAAGAATTTTGATAGCGGTGATCCTAGTTTCTCTGTTAAAATCCCCGTGGGCGTTGGTTATAGTTCAAATTTAGATGAAGTTGAAAAAGTGACTCATGAAGTAATTAAAGAAATTCAAATTTCTATGGATGAAACGAACAAAAAGTATGAGCCCACTATGCGCTTTCAAAATTTTGGTGAATCAAGTATAAACTTAATGGTCTATTTTAGAGGAAATCGTTACGGAGATCAGAACCCTATTATAGATAGATTTATTAAGCTTTTGCATAAAAAATATGCTGAAGTGGGTATTGAAATTCCATTCCCAATGAGAACTATCATTCATAAAAATGAAAAAAAATGAAGTTGTTCTTATTAGTAGGCTCAATTTTTGCTTCTTTATCCATTTTATTTGGCGCATTTGGCGCTCACTTTCTTAAAGAAAAACTTAGTTCAGATCAATTAGTTGTTTTTGAAATTGCAACTAGATATATGATGTATCATTCCTTTGGTTTATTAATTTTTGGCTTACTTGGATACATTTTAGCTGAGGAGATTATAAGCACACCTGGTATTATGATGATTGTTGGGATTGTTATTTTCTCGGGAAGTTTGTACTTAGTTTCTCTAGGTGGCTTTAAAAAATTTGGTATGATAACTCCTGTTGGAGGAGTCGTTTTGATAGCAAGTTGGTTAACCTTTGCCTATAATATTTATAAGCTATCTTAATTTATAATTGGTTAGTGGAAAGAATCGTCATTTAAGTTTATTTGCAGCTGTATCGTTGGTTATTTCGAGTATGGTAGGCACTGGCGTATTTACCAGTTTGGGTTATCAACTTGTTGATATACAGTCTGTATTTGCGTTATTAATGCTTTGGTTAATCGGCGGTGTGATATCACTTTTTGGTGCTTTAAGTTATTGTGAATTGGCCTCAGCTCTTCCTAAATCAGGCGGAGAATATTATTTGCTTTCTAGGATTTTACATCCGTCTATTGGGCTAAGCGCTGGGCTTATTTCAGCGACTGTTGGCTTTTCTGCGCCTGCTGTTTTAGCAGCAATTGCTCTTGCAAGTTATCTAAATCCAATAGTTCCTTTTATTAATATCAAAATCGTAGCAATTTTTGTGATTTTATCTATGAATTTTATGCATGCCTATAGCTTAGATACTGGAAAATCTTTTCAGGTTTGGTCCACATTTTTAAAATTATTAATAATATTTAGTTTTGTATCTATAGGCCTCTTATTTGATAATAAACAGAGTATTTCTTTTATACCTAGATCTGAAGATTTTGGAATTTTATTTAGTCCTGAATTTGCAGTTAATTTAGTCTGGGTCTCATATGCTTATGCGGGGTGGAACTCAAGTATTTATGTGGTCGGAGAAATTATACAACCTAATAAAAATATTTTCAGATCAATTTTAATTGGGACTTTAATTGTAACTGCATTATACGTGCTATTGAATTATGTATTTTTATTAATATCTCCAATAGATGCCCTCATGGGGAAAATTGAAATTGGCTATATATCTAGCATAAATCTGTTCGGTCTTAAAACTGCAAAGATAGTTTCTTTTTTTATAGGACTGCTGCTTTTATCTACAGTAAGTAGTTACGTATATATTGGACCAAGAATAATTCAGGCAATTGGAAAAGATTATGAAAAGATTAAATTTCTTTCAAAAGTTAACAAGCAGGGCGTTCCATTAAATGCCTTCTCACTACAGCTTTTTATAAGTCTTATATTTATTATTTCATCGACTTTTGAAGAGGTGATGCTCTATACAGGAATTATTTTAATTATTACAACCTCAATTACAGTATGCTCACTCATATATCTAAGGATTAAGGAACCAAATTTGAAGAGAGTTTATAAAGTCTGGGGGTATCCGTTCACTCCAATAATATTTATTATTTTAAATACTTGGATTTTGTACTACACTATTAGGCTTCAGCCGTTTGAATCACTGATTGGAGTATGTTTGATTGTAATTAGTTTAGGATTATATTTATTAATTAAAACGGAAACATATAGTGAAGCTTAAAATTAGACCATATTCAAAAGTAATCCATAATATGTACAAAAACCATAAGCACTTTCATCAGGGCGATGCTGGTTTAGATGTTTATATTGTAGAAGATCAAATTATTAATCCAGGGGAAACGACAAGAATTAAGCTTGGTATATCTTGTGAAAACATTCATAGGAAAGCATATTTTCTCATGCCTCGCTCAAGTATTTCGAAAACGCCATTACGCCTTGCTAATTCTGTTGGTTTAATTGATTCGGGTTATAGAGGTGAGATAATGGCTGCTGTTGATAATATTAAAGATATCCCGCATCGTCTAGAGGTCGGTCAAAGATTATTTCAAATTGTGGCTATGGATGGATCTGAAATACATTTTGATTTAACAGATGAGTTATCTCAAACCTCAAGGGGAAAAGATGGTTTTGGAAGTACGGGTAAATAACCTTGATTTCATGCCAAATTGGCACCCCGTATATCTTTATTTTATGATGGAATGCATGAAATAATAGTTCGGAATAATTTTTGCATCAGCAACTACGAAAGCATTGATTAAAGTATCATTTATGTTTGATACGCTCAATCACTGAAAAATTTATCTAAAACACAAATAAGGAGTTCTAAAAATGGGTTTAAGTCTAAAACCATTATCTGATAGAGTTGTAATTGAAGCAGCTGCTGCAGAAGAAAAATCATCTGGCGGAATTATTCTCCCAGACACAGCGCAGGAAAAGCCTCAACAAGGTACTGTTGTTGCGGTGGGTCCAGGCAAAGTAAGTGACACAGGTACTTTAGTTAAGATGTCTGTTAAGGAAGGTGATAAAATATTATACGGTAAATATTCTGGCACAGAAGTAAATGTTGCTGGAACAGATTATATAATCATGCGCGAGAGTGATATTCTCGCAATAATGTAAGGAGTTAAAAAATGGCTAAAGAAATACAATATGATGTAGAAGCAAGAAGCGCTTTGAAAAATGGCGTTGATAAGCTTGCTAATGCTGTAAAAGTAACATTAGGTCCCAAAGGCCGTAATGTTGTTATTGAAAAGAAATTTGGAGCACCAACTGTGACTAAAGATGGTGTAACAGTTGCTAAAGAAATTGAGCTTAGTGATAAAATGGAAGATATTGGAGCGCAAATGGTAAAAGAAGTTGCCTCTAAAACATCAGATGTTGCTGGTGATGGAACAACTACCGCTACAGTACTTGCTCAAGCTCTTGTTACAGAAGGATTAAAAAATGTAACTGCTGGTGCAAATCCGATGTCTATTAAAAGAGGAATAGATGCTGCTGCTAAGTCAGTAGTTGAATCACTTAAGTCTCAAAGTAAAGACCTTCCAGATTCAACTCAAATTGCAAACGTAGCTACAATCTCATCTAATGATGATAGAGAGATTGGTGATAAAATTGCTGAAGCAATGGAAAAAGTTGGCAAAGATGGTGTAATTACTGTTGAAGACAGCAAGACTGCTGAAACATATCTTGAAACAGTTGAGGGTATGCAATTTGATCGCGGTTACTTGTCTCCATATTTTGTCACAAATTCAGAGTCCATGGATGCAGAACTCGAAGATCCATATATTCTTATACATGACAAAAAAATAAGTAATATGAAAGACCTTCTCCCGTTACTTGAAAAAGTTGTGCAAACAGGGAAACCAGTTATGATTATTGCTGAAGATGTTGAAGGTGAAGCACTTGCAACGCTTGTTGTTAACAAACTCAGAGGGACATTTAAAGTACTTGCTGTCAAAGCTCCTGGTTTTGGCGATCGAAGAAAAGCAATGTTAGAAGATATTGCTGTACTGACTGGTGCAACTGTTATTTCTGAAGAGGCTGGTTACAAATTAGATAATGCTTCAGTAGAGTATTTAGGTACTGCGAAAAGAGTAATATCTGACAAAGATAACACAACAATTGTTGACGGTAGTGGTTCTTCAGATGCAATAACTGCAAGAATAAATGAAATAAAGGCACAGATAGAAAAGACGACCTCAGATTATGATCGTGAAAAATTACAAGAACGTTTAGCTAAACTTTCTGGTGGTGTAGCGGTTATTAATGTTGGTGCTGCGACAGAAGTGGAAATGAAAGAGAAAAAAGCTAGAGTTGAAGATGCACTTCATGCTACTAGAGCTGCTGTTGAAGAAGGTATTATACCTGGAGGCGGCGTTGCTTTATTGCGTGCAGTCTCTGCTCTTAGCAAGGTCAAAGTTGACGAGGACCAGCAAGTAGGTGTTGATATTGTTGCTCGCGCACTTGAAGCTCCTATTAGGCAGATATGTGCAAATGCCGGTGTAGAAGCTTCTATCGTTGTTCAAAATATCAAGGATAAAAAAGCTGACAATGGTTATGATGCTAGAAATGATGAATATGTTAAGATGTTTGAAGCTGGTATAATAGATCCAACTAAAGTGGCAAGAGTAGCAGTGCAAAATGCTGCATCAATTGCTGGTATGATCTTAACAACGGAAGCAGCTATAACTGAAATTCCTGAAGATGATAAAATGCCTTCAATGCCACCAGGTGGTGACATGGGTGGTATGGGTGGTATGGGCGGTATGATGTAATCATTGCCTTTAAACCTGTTTAGAATAAAAAAGCCCCATATCTGGGGCTTTTTTATTCTAAAAAAATTCATGTTCAATAACCATCATTTAAGTAATTTTTTATGTTAAGATAATGACAGAAATCAAGAAAAAACTATTCATTGTTGATGGATATGCAATTTTATATAGAGCGCATTATGCATTGATACGTAATCCTTTGATTACGAGCTATGGTTTTCATACTAGTGCTCTTTTTGGTTTTGCAAATCATATAATTAAACTTATTAATGATGAAAAGCCTGATTATTTAGTTTGTGCATTTGATTCAAAAGAAAAAACTTTTCGACACAAAATTTATTCAAACTACAAGGCAAATAGGCCTGAAATGCCTCTTGAATTGCAACATCAAATTCCTCATCTATGGGAAGTGCTTGAGGCAATGAATATTCCAGTTTTAAGAAAACCTGGTTTCGAGGCTGATGATATTATAGGTACCATTACAAATTCAGTTTCAGAAAGTCAAATTGAATCTTATATCGTCAGTGGCGATAAAGATTTTATGCAGTTAATTAATGATAAAGTATTTTTATATGCGCCAGGTAAAAGAAATTATCCTCCAGTGATTTATGATAGGCAAGGTGTTATTGAAAAATGGGGACTTCCTCCAGAAAAAATTATAGATCTACTAGCATTAATGGGTGATTCATCAGATAACGTACCAGGCGTTTCTGGGGTTGGTGTTAAAACAGCCGTAAAATTATTAAACGAATATGATAATATTGAATCTGTTTTAGATAATGTTTCAAAGATAAAAAATAAACGTGTTTATGATGGATTAACTAATGGCAGAGAGATTGCCTATTTGAGTAGAGAGCTAGTAACAATAGTAAAAGATGTAGACGTTGATACTAGTATCGAAAATTTTATAATAAACTCATTTAATCACGAAGATTTATCCAAAAAATTTGAAGAATTAGAATTTTTTGGCTTATTGAAATATCTTTCAGTTGATGATGTAGATATAAAAACAAAAACAATTGAAAAAGTATATAAAACGATCTTGAATATTGATGAATTAAAAGAATTAGTTAAAAATGTTCAAAATTCAGATATGGTATCTATTGACCTAGAAACGACTTCTGTTAATCCAATGGTTGCTGAAATTGTTGGAGTGAGTATTTCTTTTAAAAAAGATGAAGGCTTTTACATACCTGTATTATACTTGGAAAAAAATAAAAATAATTTTGGTGCGGATGATTTAAAAATTGTTCTAGAAAACCTTAAAGATTTCTTAGAAAATGATAAAATAAAAAAAGTTGGTCAAAATATTAAATATGATACATTAATTTTTTCAAGAAATGGTATTAATGTTGCAGGAATTTATTTTGATACAATGGTTGCAGCATCTATTTTGAACCCATCTGCAAGATCTTATAAACTAGATATGCTAAGTATAGAGTTTCTAAATTATACAATGGTTCCTATTGAGGACCTTATTGGTCGAGGTAAAGATCAAATTACAATGGATATGGTTCCAATTGAAAAAGCTGCTTATTATGCTGCTGAGGATGCAGACATCGTTTTACAACTATCGCAAATTTTCATATCTAAACTTGAAGAAAATAAACAAATGGATTTTTTCATTGATATTGAAATGCCATTAATAACTGTTTTAACTAAGATGGAACTGGAAGGAGTTTTTGTAGATCAAGAATCGTTAAATGCAATGTCAGTAAAAATAGGTGACAGATTGGACATTCTTGTTAAAGATATATATAAAATTTCTGATACTGAATTCAATGTCAATTCAACTCAACAGCTAGCTAAAATTTTATTTGATGATTTAAAGCTAACACAAATTAAAAAAAGATCTACAGCTGAAAATGTATTAAAAGAATTAATTCAAGAGCATGAATTACCGACCTTAATATTAGAATATCGTAAGCTTAATAAATTAAAAAATACATATGTTGATGCACTACCAACTGTTATTAACCCTGATACAAATAGAATACATTCCACTTTTAATCAGACAATAGCATCAACAGGAAGACTATCGAGTACAAATCCAAACTTTCAAAATATTCCGATAAGGACAAAAGAAGGTAGGGAGATTAGGAAGTCTTTTATTACGCAAAGAGATAATTGGGAAATATTATCTGCCGATTACTCTCAAATAGAGTTAAGAGTTATGGCTCATTTATCTGAAGATCTTGAACTTTGCAATGCATTTAATGCTAACTTAGATATTCACACCAGAACCGCAAGTTTAATATATAACGTTTCTATTGATGATGTTCAACCTGATATGCGAAGAACTGCAAAGGTTATAAATTTTGGTATCATGTATGGTGCTGGACCTTTTAGAATTAGTCAAGAACTTGGTATCTCGAGAAAAGCATCACAAGAAATAATTAAAGAATATTTTAATCAATATTCTGGTGTAAAAAAGTACATTTCGGCCACTCTTGATAAGGCTAGATCTGATAATTATGTTGAGACTTTACTTGGTAGACGAAGGTCAGTATGGGATATTAATAGCCAAAATGCTTTAAAAAGGCAGGCAGCAGAAAGAATTGCAATTAACATGCCGATTCAAGGTTCGGCCGCAGAATTAATTAAAATTGCTATGATAGATGTTCAAAAAAATATAGAGCTCGAGCATATGGACTCAAAATTGATTTTGCAAATTCATGACGAATTATTGTTTGAATTTCCTGTTGATGAAAAAGATGTTTTAATTCCTTTAGTAAAAGAATCAATGGAAAATGCGATGAAGTTAAAAGTCCCTGTAATTGTAGATTATGGTTCAGGCAAAGATTGGTTTGAAGCCCACTAAGAAAAATTATGGAAGCAAGTATTACTTTAAAAAAAGTTGGCAAAAAAATAGATGATAAAACTATTGTTGCTGGATTAACATTCGGAGTCGAAAGAGGGTCATTAGTTGCAATAATTGGCGCAAATGATACAGGTAAAACAACGCTACTTAAACTCTTATCAGGTTTAGAAAAGCCAGATTATGGAAGCATATTTGTTCACGGATTAGATATGCAAAAAAGGAAAAAAAAGACCCGAAAACTGGTTGGTTTTGTTCCGCATGAGACAGATTTAGATCCATGGTTGACTATTGAGCAAAACATAAAATTTTCATCATTATTATATAATGTTAATAGTAAAGATTACAAAAATAGACTTAAGTCTTTTTCACACACATTAGCAATTGACAAGTTTTTAGGTCAGCTGGCTTCATCAGTATCTTATGGAATTCAGAAAAGAGCGATGTTAGTAAGAGCTCTAATCCATAACCCTGAAATCTTAATATTGGATGAACCTACAGGTTTTATGGATGCACCATCTTCAAGACTTACTTGGGATTTATTAAAAAAATTAAAAGGTGAAAAATCTATAATTTATGTGAGCAATTCATTACAAGAAGTTGAACAGGCTCATGATCGAATATTAGTTTTTCGAGATGGAAGAATAATAATGGA